>Ga0208957_1000397_pt1 | contig 37627 bp, 30 predicted proteins | sample RifOxyA1_FD_184029 | JGI IMG/M metagenome (GOLD analysis project Ga0208957, IMG submission 184029) | Groundwater microbial communities from Rifle, Colorado - Rifle Oxygen_injection A1 (SPAdes) | ecosystem: Environmental > Aquatic > Deep subsurface > Groundwater | place: Rifle, Colorado, United... | reverse complement strand
ACAAATAAGAATTAAAGTTCCACCGATGATAGAGTAGACATCCAGAAGTTCACCGAATGCAAAATAACCCCAAAAGCCATGATGAATGACGGCGCTATAACCGATAATGGAGACAATTCCGGCTTTCTCCATTTGATAGGCCTTCGTTAAACAAATTTGTCCTAAGGCGGAAAATATACCAATAATTAAAAGATAAAAAAGTTCAGACTGAGTAGGGACTTTAAATGATGAAATCATAAGTGGGATGGAAAACAAGATTGAGCCCCCAATAAAATAACAGGTAATTAAAAAAGGGCTATGGTGAAGTCCCAGTTTTCGAATCGAAATATAGGCTGCAGCCGCAAAGATGGCACTGGAAATTCCAGTAATGGCGGGGAAGCTTATTAAATTTTCAAAAGTTGGTTTGATGACAAATACGGCTCCTGCTAAGGCCAATACCAGGATAAAATAAAAGCTTTTGGGTATGGATTCCTTTAAAAAAAGTTTAGCAAATATGATTACAAAAACCGGTGCCATCTGCAGTAAGATGCTGGCATCACCTAGCTTCATTTGGGAGATGGTGTAGAAAAAAGTAAGAAGTCCCAGTCCTCCAAATATCCCACGAGTAATAAGCATTTTTTTGTTACCAGCAAGGAAAGAATCTTTGCGGTAAATCATAATCGAAGCAATAATAACTAAACTAAAGACACCACGAAAGAAAACGATTTCAGAAGATGGCATAGTGAACGAAACTTTTTTTGCCAAGGCTCCAATGATACCCAACAAGAGTGCATTAATAAGTGAGTAGAGTATTCCTGGATTTTTGAGCTGCTCGAGTTTTATCATGGTTAGCCTTCGAATTTGACCGATCGTACTCTTAAGTTGGCGCAATCGCAACGCCAGAGTATGAGCAATTTACTCGGTTTTTAGAAGTTCATTCCTGGATGACTCAGAAAGTCTTTGTGTGAGATAATGAGTTGTGCTTACCAAAAGGGGAAACTTTTGAGTTTAGTTATTAACAGTAATGTGTTGGCCCAGGAATCTGCTAGAAAGTTAGTGGATAATAGCGAAAAATATAATAAAACGCTAAGGCAACTTGCTTCGGGTAATCGTATCAATACCGCAGGAGACGATCCGACTGGGGCAGCTATCAGTAAAATGTTGGAAAGCAAAGTTAGAAGCTCCGAACAGGCACTGAGGAATACCCACGATAGTATCAGCCTTATGCAAATTATGGATGGAGGATTTGCCGGTATTTCAGATGTGTTGACGAGACTTAGGGAACTTACTTTGCAAGCTAGTACCGATACTTTGGGTGACGTGGAGCGATCGTTTATCCAAGAGGAAGTTAGAAATAGTTTAGAAGAAATTACTCGGATAGCTGAAAGTACTAAATACAATAATACAAAATTGTTATCGCGCTCTGTTGGCGATTTAGACTTTCAAATTGGAATAAATCATGGGAAGTTGGGACGCAAAACTTTTGATTTAAGTTCCGTTAATTGTACGCTTGAAAATTTAGGTTTAACTAATTTCAACACCAGCACCAAAGAGAATGCGCATAAATCGATTGATTTGGTTAACAACGCTATTTTGCAGCTTAACCAAAAAAGGGCCGCTATTGGCGGATTTCAAAATGGTCTGGAAGCAACCCGAGCTAAAAATGAAGAATATACTTTTAACACTGATGCTACCAAATCTCGAATCAGGGATGCTGATTTTGCTGAAAAGGCTTCCGATTTAGCGCGTGAAAAAATTATGACAGATGCCACTGCCGGAGTTTTAGTTAATGCTAATCAAAAGAACGCTTTGGCGCTTAAATTAATCCTGTAATCTTGTAAAATCAAAAACTTATCGCGGTGGTAAATAATTACAAAACCATAGTTTGACGGCAGTCTTGTCATTATAATGCCAAAATCGCTTACGCATAATTTCTTTTAAATATTAAAAGTGAATAATTTGTCGGGGTTACATTTGAATCTATTGAAGTTGGTTGTGATAATTTGTCTCCATATTTGTTCATTTCAATTGCACAGTACTGTCAGCGATACATTTGGAATTCACCCTGATACTTTATCGCTTGCCCGTTCAAATATTTATTCAAAACCAAGTTCTTATGCGGCTAAAGATAATCCTGCGGGACTCACCAAGCTTTTAAAACCAAGTTTTTCTTTTTCTTATTTTTATACAAATTTAAATTTAGAAAATGCCAATGAAGCGCGCATTTCCCCGGCCAGTTCCAGAATTGTTGATGACCAATACAATTCCAGCAAGGCTTCGCCTATTAAAAATGCCATTTTTTCTTTAGGTATACCCCTTCTGGATGATCTGGCTTTTGGACTTACCGGACTTATACCCACTACAACACTTGCCACTGTCTATACATCCACTAAAAATGAAGTGCGATATCTGCTATACGATGATCGTAGTCAGCGTCCTGAAATATATTCCTCGCTGGGTTACCGGGTAAGTAAATATATCTCGATCGGTGCAGGACTTTTTTATTCAGTCAAGGCTGATGGTACTATTCAAATTGGAATGAGCACGACTGATGCAGATGCCAGAACGCTGCTTGAGTTAAAACCTGAATTAATTCCCTTTGGCAATTTGAATTTTAATTTTGAGAAGTTAACGGTGGGAGTATTTTATAGAGCTCCTCAAAAGGCACGCACTAATATTAATTACGATATTGATTTTGCAGTACCCGTGGGATCTGTTCCTTTTTCAGGCGGATCAAGTTTAGTGGCGTATTATGATCCTCAAATTTTAGGTATGGGAGCAAGTTTTGATATAAATTCAAAGAACATAGTCCATGCGGCAGTTCGAAAAAATTTCTGGTCATCCTACACTCCACCGATCATCAGATTATCCGGAAAAGATTTAGAGAGTTATACCAGCGGTAATTATGCTTTTGATTTAGTTAAATTAAAAAATAGTTATGATCTATCGGCGGGTTATGAGCTTTTGCATTGTAATTTGTTTAACCGATTTGAAAATAATTTTAAATCGGGAGTGGCGTATCACGAATCGGCACTTCCTGATAATCCAGAAAGTCTTGCGATTGTTGATACGGATCGATTTGATTTATCTGCGGGGACGGATTTTTTATTTGGCCAAGTGGGGAAAATACTTAAAGGTGATTTAACCATAAATCTTGGGGTAGTTTATTCAATTTTAAAAAAGCAGACGTTGGCTCATGGTAGCCAGCTGGCCCATGTAGGAAAAAATATTTTTACTACTGCCGGAGGAATTAGTTTTGATTATTAAAAAATTAATTCCAATTATTTTTCTGGTAACAGTTTTTTGTACTGCTTGTGGAAAGCAGAAAATTCAAAAGTTATCCAATGATCGTACCATGTATAAGTCTACCCAGGCGTTACAATCATGTGAGGCAATTAAGCTTCCTGCTGATATAGATTTCGATGGAAAATTTCTTTATCATTTTTTTAGATGTTTTTCTGATAAAAAAGCGGATGGAACGGAAACCATGGGAAGCCTGCTGGACATTATGAATAGCTTCGACATATCCGGAATGCAAAATTTAACGGATCTTTTGAAGTATTCCTCCACCAAAAAAGATTCTAAAAATGAATATCCACTCATCCGCATGCTAGTGACTTTGATAGAAAGAGGAGTGGTGATTGATGATCAGATCGATAGCAAAAACTATAGTGAGCGCTTTGGTACGTTACAAGATTTGTTTAAGGATTTTGACCCATCTTTTGTGATGAATTTAATTTTGGAGAGTCAAAACGATAAGCAGTTGCAAACCATGTTGAATCTCATGGGTGATTTAACCTACAAGATCGATCCCAATATCTTTTTGTCTTATTTAAGAAGTTTTTTAGAAAAAGAAGACAGCCGTAGTGCAATTTTTTCTGCCGTAGATCAGGTAGTTAATTATGAAGATTTATGGAGTGAACTTACTTCAATTTCAAGTTTTGAACAATCCTTTGATTTAAATTCCAACAGCCAAGCAAATTGCCTAAACGCCTCTTTAGTAACCTATAGTAAAACAGAAGCGGATGTTTTTTGTGCGATTGAAGTACAAGCTCAATCAAGAGATGCTGGGGATCGGATGGATAGTTTTATAAGCGAGCTTGATATATCACAACAAAAACTGCTTTATAAAACCATCGGAGAGTTATTGAAAAATGTGACTCAAACTCCCTTTGTCGATAGAACCTCAAGACTTTTAAGATTTAAAAATGGACTAGCGGATGCTTGGTTTGAGCAAAAAAATCCGCTTTTAAATTTGGTGGGTATCGCTAGCCTCTTAAGCAGCACTAAGGCCAAGGAGATGAATCATTTAGTTAATGCGATAAAGGCGCTTATTGAAGATCCCAATATACCAGCTTTGTTTTTTGCAAACTTAAAACTGGGGAACACGCTTTTGGAAAAGAAAGTGATAGCCTTGCTTGAAAAGGGCGGATCAGTCGCTGGATGCAAAAATTTAGTGTTAAAAGGTACTACTGGGGTATTGGATGAAAGAGAATTTTATCACACGGTTTCTAGTTTTTTCAAGCCCCATCCACTGTGTGACCACGGGCTATCTCCGGTAATAAGTTTTGCTGTTAATGAACTTAATCGTTTTAATCATTGTGAAAGTGATTTTAACGAGGAGCTTTGTATTTCCGATGATACCTTGGAAAAATTTAAAAAGGACTTTGACGAAATTTCATTTAATGAATTTTTAAGTGATGATGAAGTTGATCCAGCTCTGCTTAAAAATATACTGGAAAATAATTTAAGGGATGTCATCAATGAAATTAAAAATGAACCGTATTACTTAAGGTTCAATCATTTGGCATATGGCACAGTTGACGTGGTTATTTTGCAAAAACTGCTGGAGAAAATTCAAAACGCCGCGGAAGTAACCACGGAATTTGTTGCATTACTTGATGAAGAAATCGACAAAGATGAGGTACTTAATAAAATATTAGCAAGTGACTTTTTGGAAAAAATGCTTACTTTGAAAATTGAAAAATTAAAGATGATCTCATATGAGTTTGATAAGATAACTGATCACGGATCGGATTATCGTCTTTATAGAGTTTTGTCGGGATTATATACAAGTGGGCCTCTTGAAAAATTGATTAACCAAGAACTTGAGTTTACTAAAATAAAAGAAAGTATGACGGAGTTTCCTCCCAACCAAAACTATCGAATAAAAGAAACCCTCTCGCGAGCTCATGGCAGTGCTAATTTATTTCAAGATAACCGCTTAGAATTCAATGATAGTGAAATTGATTTTAAACTCGTTGGAGATAAAAACCGGGGGATGACCTTTGATGAAAAGGGCGTTTTTAAATTTACCCGGCAAAAACCGGCGCAGATAAAAGATATTTTTTCTAACAATACTTTACGTTTTGAAAATCTATTTAAAAACGGTGATTTAATGGGCAAAGACGTGGCGGAGTCGCAGGCGGATGAATTTAGTCACTGGGTTGAAAATTCGCTCTATAATCATGTAACCGATGCAGCTCACTGGAACAAAGCTTTCAGCGGACATCAATTCTTGCCATCTTTATCTAATGATCGAATGTATTTTGAAGTGGAGCCATACTCAGTCAATGAATTTAGAAAGGTTGCTCATTTTAATTCGATCAACTATCTGTCAATTTTAATGTTTCTCCCCACATGTGGGGAATCAGGTTTTTATATCAGTAAAGACAAGGTCATCAAAAAACAATTTACTGGTCCTATGATTAATGGGGAATCAAATTGGAGTACCTTCAGTTCACATTATCCCGAAATGTATAATTGGAAAATAAACGGTGGTGATACGATTTACTTTTCTCAAATAAGAGAAAATATTAGTGAGGCAATTTCGCTTGATAGTTTTAAAGCTATGACCAAAAATGGCCCGTTTAATTTTTTTCTGGATGTGGATCGTAATATTTTTGACGTAAAAGATCTAGGTAACAACGAAAAAGAAATTTTTAAAGTTTTACAAAGTCTTAACTTGCTTACTCAAAATAAGAATAAAGATTATATGCCAATTTTATCTTTGAAAAACGGATGTTTTACCGATGTCAAAGAGCAAGGAGATTGTCCGCTTACCTTTTATAAAGACGGAGAAAATGAAGAGACAGCTTTTAATAATTTAAAAAAATATATTGCAGATATTTATTTACTTTCACTTTGTCCCTATCTGGATCCAAACAAAGTAGGAATTGATATTGGAATTACCCTGGATCAGGAAGAAGATATAGCATTTTGTAATAATGCAAACATTAACTACTTGACCAGTTCTCGGGGGGATTATCCTCGCTCTGAATTATATCCCTATAGTTTGAGAAAATCGATCATGGCGGACCTGTCGACGATGGGCAAGCGCAATCGTCTAAAACCAGGGTTGGATAGCTTGGTTTCAAAAATTCGTTATCATAAAGCCATAAACCAGAATTATGCCAATAATCTTTTACTGAATTTTTGGTTAAATTCACCTGCCAGTGTAACTAAAGATATGATTGCTTACTCATATAAATTCAATAGTGATCACAAAGGATTTAGTTCCGCAAAAAGTGGAATGTTGAATGCATATTTGTTTTATGCAGAAAATATAATCAATCATTTTTCCTCAGCCCGGGTTTATGAGAATGCACTTGCTCGCTTGGGATCTGGCGTTTCGATAGGGGAAAATCCTGAAAAAGGGAAACTCTATAAATTTATTTATGATGTCATTATTAACACCCACAGTAAATATCAACAAGGGGAAGGACTCGTTTCTGACTGGCTGATCGATATGCTCTACGAAATGAAAAATAATGATGAATATATTGATATCATGGTTAGTTTGTTGATCAATCCATCGGATAGTCAAACCATTAATATGTTTAAAAATCTCTTGGGATTATATATAAAAAGAATCAGGGAAATAATGGAGGAAGATCCGGTCTTTGGGAAATTCACTTGGAAACAAAATGGGAACAAAGTTTTTAAGCAAGCGTTAAAACAGGACATCTGGTGGATGGTCACCGATTTGATTAATCAGTATACTCAAGATGAATTCAAGTCATTCCTAAAAACTTGCCTTGATTTAATTCCAAAACAACAAAATGAAATAAAAGATACTAAAGTAATACTAAAAACCATGATAAAACATCTTGGTAACCAGACAAATGCCCTTTTAGATAACCGTGGAGAAAAAATATTGGTAGGAAAGCAGATTCAAGACCAAACTGCTAAAATTTTGAAATTAAAAAACAGTGACCAGGCGGTTATGAGCATAAATGCACTTATTGAGGAGATGACTAAAAAACATTTTGATTTTCATGATAATGAGGCGGCTTTGATTACGGAGTTTTTTTCTGAATTAAGTGAATGGACGGTAGAATCTATGCTAAAGCTCATGAAAACTTATCAGATCCTGGTAAGCCAAAATCCCAAGCTCAAAATACAAGATCATTTTTTGAAACAGTTAATTAATTCTTCTATTATTCCTTTCAGAAATGGAGAAAACTCCGCTGAGCGTGGGAAAATTCTTTCTGAATTTTTAATGATCCCTGAATTAGGTACTTTTGAGTCTGTCATAAGACCGATTTTATTTCCTCAAAAGGATGGGCGTTATCAAAAAATGTTTCTTCAGCTGATTGATTCCATAGGAAAAATAGAAGCTGAAATTTACAAAGCATCACTTATTGTCTTAGATCAATTGCTAAGCGGGACAAAAGTATTATTAAATTTTATAACTGAAAACATCAATTGGGAGTCGCAAACTTCTGAAGACACTATAATGGCAGTTAAAAGTATTAACCGGATCAGTGATTTTAGTAATGGAATTTGGAAGGCCCAGGACGAATTATTTAATACTTGGCTTGAAAAGGGAATAAGGTATAGACAAATACCGTTAAAGGAGTAAATATTTGGCCGTGAAGAAATTTATTTTATTATTCCTTATAATTACCCAGAGTTTAGTGGTTTGGCCAAGCGTCGATTCTAAATGTATGAAAGCTGCTAGCTATCGAGAATCACTAATTTGCAAGGAAAGTGAAATTGTCCTTCGAGAAATTAAAGGTCAATGGGTGAAAACTATCCATACTAAACTGGGAGCTGTAATCAACTCGATCGATATTTCCAATGAAAATGACCTGATGGCCACATTTTTGGATTTTGATTCATGGGATGAATATGCTTTGCGAGAAAGTGGAGATCTTTTAATTTTCAGATCGTCAAAAAAGCTTGAAACAATAAGAAAAAATGGAAAAGATATCCTAAGACACTATGCTTATTTTGGCACCAAAGCACCTGCTCCTCTTTATCGACAATGGGTGAGAACGGTAATTAATTATTGGGAAATTCCATCTGCGGCTAACGTTTTATTGGCCTATAAATTTATAAGTGATGACGGTATTAGTTATATTGAAGGAGAGAAAATTTTAAGCGGTCCAGAAGGTATGAAATATTACGAAGGAGTTCTTAGTATTTTATCTGATGCTAAAAGTCCGGATTATATTGTGTATACTGAATTTTGGTTAGTTCCCACTATTAACATCTTGCCGGAATTTGCAATTCCCTCAATTGAACGAGGTTTGGTTGCCTTGGTAAGAGGAATGTTTGAATTATGAAAGTTTGGCAATTATGGTTTTGTTTTTTTGGTATTTTTTCAACTCAAATTAATGCGTTGTCACCAGCACCTATTCCGGAAAATTGTTTTCAAGAGGATGTGATTTGTTCCACTTCGCAAGTAGTAAACCAAGTTATTGAGGGAAAAAATGAAAAGGTAATTAATATAAATGTCTTTGCCCTGTTATCCAAGTCAGACTTTTCTGATTACCATCAAATTATTGAAATATTCTATGATTTTAACGCTTGGGAAAAAGCTGTTTTAAATACTGGCACTAATAAGGTTAAAATAAAAAAATCACTTCAGCTTGATTCTATTATTACGGAAGACGGTGCGGTTATTTACCGACAGTATCTTAATTATTTAGTGAAAGGCCCTTCCCCTTTATTTTATGTTCCGGCCCGGGCGGTAGGGCATTATTGGCAGGTTCCTACCGCAGAAGGTGCCCTTTATAGTGGTGAATTTATGCATTTAAATAAAGGCGTATTTAGCATCCCCGGGGAAGAGGTTTTGACTGGAAGCGTTGGCTACCGCTATCACGTGGGTGATTATCACATTACAGAAGATTTGCAGAACTATTATTTGCATTTTAGAGCTTTTATGATTCCAGATATTGATTATCTACATAAAACCCTAGCGGTTTTTATCGAAAATGGTTATATGGCCATTTTAAAGGGACTATATTTCTTTTAGGGTTCAAAGTGATGTGATAAATCTTTCAAGAGGACTTGCTATATTGCAAGTTATCGTTAAAATACGCCAGATCATAGTTAGGAGTTTTAGTATGTTCAAGACCATCAATCTTATTTTCAGTATGCTTGTCTTAAGTTTAACCTTTAAAATTTCCGCTGAAACATTGCCGGTGATCCCCGCAGGTTGTTTTGATGAAGCGGTTTTTTGTACGGAAGCTGAAGTGGTTAACAAAGTCATAGATGGTAGAGAGCGGGAAGTTATTAACGTTAAAGTTTTTATGGTTGCGAGTTTTTCGGAGTTCGAAAGTGTTGAAGATTTATTGGCACTATTTTTTGATTTTAATTCTTGGGATGAGTATGCCAATAAGGAAGGATCTGAACGCATCAAATTCAAAGGTCAGACGGCATCTCAAAATTTAGGTTCGGTTGTGGTTAATGGTATTGAAACTCAACGACATTATGCTCATTATAAAATTAAATCTCCCATTGGATATATCACCGTTCGGGCAGTGGGATATTATTGGATGGTTGAGCCCTTTGAAGGTGCGGAAGTTAGTGCTCAATTTGAAAATCAAACCTCTGGTACATTTGAAATTCCTAGTGAAGGTGTTCTTGAGGGTGGTGAAGGTTTCAAATATACAGCTGGAAATTTCCATATCAGAAAAGATGAAGAAAACCAGGAATATGTCATGTATTTTAATGCAGATGTAATTCCTAGCATCACCATACTTCCAAGCGTCGCTAAAAAACCCATCCTTGGCGGATTTGAATCCATCCTTAAGGGGATGTTTGATCTGTAATGATCAGATGGTAGCAAAATTAAAAGTTATCAAAAGCAAGGAAGGAGTTTATCTTTTTCCTGTACAAAAAAAATCTTTAATGAAAGTTCCGGCGATTTTATTTTTTACAGATAAACTATTAAATCAATTTAATACCGAGCCGGAAATAGAGGCTCAAATTATTAATGCTTGTTCGTTGGAAGGAGTGAGTAAAGTAGTGATAACTCCAGATGCTCATTTAGGGTATGGGGTTCCTATTGGTAGTGTGATTTCCTCTCCCACACATCTTTATCCAACTGCTGCAGGGTATGACATTTCATGTAGTGTCTCCCTTTTTAAAACTAGCTTAAATGTTGAAGATGTGGCAGACAAAAGGGTTCGTAGAAAATTTATTGAAACCATTGAATTGTTTGTACCGCTGGGGATCGGTAAGCATCGGGTGAAAAATCAAAAATTATTAGATAGAAATATGCAGATGGAATGCTTGGTGCACGGGCTTATACCTCTTACCCAAAAAATTGAACATTTTGAAAGAAGTGTTTTGGATGTGGATGTTAAATTTCTAGATGACATCCCCGCCAAGAGTATGTTGGCAATTGATGAGCTGGGATCACTCGGGGGAGGAAACCACTTTTTAGAAATGCAAACTGACCAAATGGGGCAAATATATATTATGATTCATACTGGTTCTCGAGGTTTTGGTTGGAATATAGCTGATTATTTTTTTAAGATGGCAAAGGAACTTAAGTGTCATAAGGATTTACTGGCTTTTCCATTTGAATCAGATCTTGGGAAAAAATATTGGAACTTACATAATATGGCCGGCAACTTTGCCTTGGTTAATCATTACCTGGTCTCTGAAGCTACAAAGTTGGTATTGCAAAATATTTTTCCTTCACTTCAGTTTGAAGACATATACACCATTTCGCATAACCTCATTCAACGCGAATTTAATCAATTTATTCATAGAAAAGGGGCCACCCGTGCTTTTCCTGCTAAACTTTGCCAGGATACTATTTGGGCAAAGACAGGTCATCCCATTATTATTCCAGGTTCAATGTATGAGGGAGCTGCCGTATTATATGCTAAGGATGAAGCACAGGAGTCACTTTACTCGATCAACCATGGCTCTGGGCGCCGGCTGGGTCGTAAGCAGGCTATGCGCAGTTTGAATCAAGCAGAAGTAAACAGTAGTATGAATGATATTATTCAAGAAATTGCAGGAGTGAAAGTTCCCAGCATTCTTATTAATACCAGAAATGTACCGCTGGATGAATCCCGTTTTTGTTATAAACGCCTAGATGATATATTAGAAGCGGTAGAGATCGCTAATTTAGCTAAGGTGGATTTAAGACTGTATCCTTTGGCGACGATTAAGGGAGAATAAGCTGCCTGGATTGTACTTGCAACTTTTACTTGTAAATAGTATGTAGTTTAAATTGTCAGACGACATTAGATAATATTTGCGTGTGCATTATAGGGGAGGGCAAATGAAATTGCTGATCATGTTTTTGATATCTTTAATATCAGTACCAATTTTTTCTAAAGAAAACCCTCTAATTATTGACACGCATGTACACTATATAAGTAATGAGATAACTCAAATATTCCCCTCTATCCCGCCAACGAGCTTGGAAGAAATTATTCAAAAAATGGATGAAAAAAATGTTTCAAAGTCTTTTGTCTTAAGTTTTGCTTATATGCTGAAGTACACAGATCAAGAAAAAAGGCTGGAGTATACACAAAGGGAAAATAATCTTTTAGCTGAAGGAATTAAAAAATATCCTGGAAGATTAATTGGCTTTTGTAGCTTCTCATTTGAAGAAGAATGGGTTTTGGATGAAATCGAGCGATGCCATGAAATTGGATTAAAGGGAATAAAACTACATTTGGAGAATAATGGGATTGATTTGGCAGATGCTCGCCACGCCGAAAAATATGCTTTAATTTATGAAAAAGCTGCAAAGCTTCGAATGGTATTGCTGGTTCATCCCTATATTAACAACTATGCCTCATTGATTGGATTTTTAGGAATTTCAATCTTTGGAAGTAATCCTATGGGACCTACTACACCAGTCATAATTGCGCACGCTCTGGGGGCACAATATCGAATGCTTTTTGACTTGACTCTGTTTTCACCACCCGAATTGATTAAAAATTTGTATATAGACATTTCTGCTACGTTTGATGAATTTCAAAGTGCCCCAATTTCGTTAAGACAAGAGTTGGTCTGGTACCTCAAAAATCCATATTCAAATTCTGATAATATTCTTTTTGCTTCGGATTTTAGTGGCTGGGATGTTAATCCCAACATGTTGGATGCCTATGATGCTAGTGTTTTAGGTGAATATGGATTTAGTCCTGAAGAAAAAGAGAAAATTTTCGGTACCAATGCTATGAAATTGATCAATTTTATGGATTAACGGTTACTCCAAGAATATTAGTATATGGTGACAGGCCTAAATTCGACCGGGAAATGGTGGAAATAGGATTGTAAGTAAGGTATAGCCATCGGAGGGCAGTCAAGTCTTGGAAGGCATTACTGGAGATGGTGCTGATTTGGTTATTAAAAAGATGAAGTCCTTCCAGCGTGTTTAAATTTCTAAAGACATTTTTTGAAATCGTATGAATTTGATTGAAATAAAGATGCAAGCTTTTGATAGAGGGTAAACCTTGGAAGAGGTTTTCTGGAATATCAGTGATTTGGTTGCCATGTAATAAAAGATCTTCCAGCGAAGTTAATCCATGAAAAGTATTTTCCGGGAGAGTGCTAATCAAGTTATAAGCCAGATGAATCTGAGTTAAAGACTTTAAATTTTGAAATGTATTCTCCGGGATTTTGCTTATCCGATTTCTAAAAAGAAAAAGTTGTTTGAGAGTTGTTAGATGTTCAAAGGTTATTGGTGAGATAGTGCTTAATTTATTATTGGATAGATTCAAATCTTTTAATAAGTCTAATCCCGCAAATGCATGTTCAGAAATATTTTCGACTTGATTTAAGGTAAGATCTAATTTTTCTAAGGATTTTAAATGTTCAAAAGCGTTGGCAGGGATCGTTTCTATCTGGTTACGAGATATGTCGAGTATTTCGACACTCGATAGCCAATGAAAAGTTTCTCTGGATATGATGCTGATTTGATTATGCGAAAGTCCCAACCACTGCAAAGAGGGTAAATAAAAAAATGCATCATCGAGAATGTTGTCAATTTTGTTAACCGCCAGGTTGAGAGTTACCAGGGCATTTAGGTTTTGAAAAGCATGGGAAGGAATAGTAGTGATTTGATTAAAGGAAAGATCAAGATCTTGCAAGGACCAAAGCCCTTGAAAGGAATTTTTATTAATGGATTGAATGCCTTTGTCGGAGAGGAACAGTTGTTGTATATCCGCCATACTTTGTACGGACACTTCTTCGCAGCCGATGGCACCCGCTGCTATAGCAATTTCATCACCGATAATTCCGCGATCGCAGATATTAATAATTGTCTCAGCATAAAGTGAGGTCGTCGCGTTTAACAAAAATATTGAAACAATTATTATAAGATTTTGCATATTCTTTTACCGCCAGCAAGAATTAAGGTCTTTAGTCTATGATAGTAATTATAGCGGAGGTTTTCAATCTAATAAAATAGTTGAGGATTATTCTTTTTCCTTGGGAACAGCACAGATAACTACCAGTGGTTCGTTGGATTTGTTGATATATTGGTGCATTTCGTCCGCTAAAATGAGGGAGAAATATCCTTTTTCAATAGGAACCTCTTCGTGGTTATTGTTTTTAATAACACCCTTGCCACTAATTATATAGTTGATGTGTTCGTAGGGATGGCTATGGTAGGGAGTATGTCCATCTTTATTGATCGTAAATACTCTAAAGGAAAAGTTGGGGCTTCCGTCCATGCTGCCGATGGGAATTTGTTTTACCAAATTTTTAACTCCCGCCATATTAATTTCTGAAGTTGGTACATCACTAAGTTTTATAATTTTCATTTTGATTGCTCCATAAACTGTTCGATGTCTTTTTTAAAATTCTCTCTGGATGCTTTCCAGGAATAAAACATATGGCCACCGCCATAGTTCTTAATGATAATATTTTTTTGCTGCTCAGGCATGAGTCTCATCTGGTTTACTAGTCGCTTGGATGCATAATAAGGTGTTACTAAGTCATGATAGCCATGGCATAGAAAAATTTTCATGTGAGGATTTAAGGCCATGCCGTAGCGTAGTTCATCCGTTGCACCGATCGATCTTTGAAAAGCATGGGTTTCATCCATTTTCCAAGATCGATTTACTTCCATATTCAGCAGATGATAATCCCGATCGGTTTCTATTTCTAAATTTTTTCTGATGTGGGCATTGATGCCGGAGGTGTAAACTCTTTCGGTGGTATCCATGCTGGGATCTGGCCCCTCTAGCATATCTCTATCAGGGAATGGATCAATTCCTAGCTGGGTTGAATCATAGTAACCAAGAACTTTATTTTCTGATTTGAGTAAAAGACGGGTAAATCGCCAGAATGGAATTCTTCCCTCACTCTTTTTAATTACAGCTTCATCAATACCTAGATAATCACTCATCTTTTTTATAATAACGGCCTTTTCATCCGGATTCATATCCGATCCCATGGAGAGCATTTTAATTAATTCACTGTGAGCAAAATTTTCAGCAGAGCGAATAACATCTTCAATAGGTGTTTCTTTTTTAAAAATTTTTGATTTTCCGTGCCACATGGCCGTGACTGCCAAAGACGGAAATTCATCACTCCAGCCTTGAATATCGTAATCACTTGGAACTAAAAGAACAAACTCCAGCGCGGGAGAAATTATAATCACTCCGTTTAAACTGACTCCATGATTAAGCTGAAGTCTTTTGGCCATGGCAGCCACCCTGAATCCACCGTAAGATTCTCCCGCAATATAAGCGGGTGATTCCCAACGATTGTGCCTGGAGAGGAATCGTTGAATAAATTCCCCCATGGACTCAAGATCACGATTAAGGTTATAATACTCCTTGGTGTCAACTTTTTGTTTGCTCTCTTTTTCTTTGCCCTTATTAATTTCTTCTTCGTCGATCATACGGGAAAATCCCGTTCCGATAGGGTCAATAAAACAAAGATCGGTAAAACTTAGCCAAGTGTCCTCGTTATCAGTCAACTTGACAGGAGGTTTTGGGATTGATCCGTCGTCATTAAAGGGAACTTTTTTGGGGCCAACCGCGCCTAAATGTAAAAACGCCGAAGCCGCTCCAGGCCCTCCATTAAAAACAAAAGTAATAGGACGATTAATGTCGTTATCTTCTTTTATGTAGGCGACGTGAAACATTTCAGATAACGGTTTCTCGTTTTTATTAAGCACAATCCAATCAGCATAAGCTTTATATTTAATTTTTTCCTTTTTGATCACCAGAGTGTGCTCAGTGGTTTTTCCCTTGGGGGGGATGTATTTGCTTTTTTCGTTTTCTGGCTTTTTGTTTTCTTCAGTCATAAAATACCTCTCAATATTATCTAGATACTTTAAATCGAGCTTATAATAGAGCAATTATGGAGTTTCGTCCATAATTGCTGGACGATGGGCGTCGTTCGGATGCGAAAAAAGTATATTGGTAAACCTAATTAGGTTTTGAAAATATTGATAACACAGTGTTTATAAGCCCCATGCTTAAAAAAAATCTGATTTTTACTGAAGAATATTATTATCATGTTACTACCAGATCAAAAGACAAGGCATGGTTTCAAATTCCCCTTGAGCAGGTTTGGGAAATTTCCATAGAAGCATTTTTAAGCGCCCAAGCAAAATGTCCTGCCATCGTTTCGCAATATGTATTGATGTCCAATCATTACCATATGCTGATTAGAACACCAGGGCGTAATATCGACCAGTTTATCTATTTTTTTAATAAAACATTTAACAATATGCTTGATGATGGTTGTCGGTGGAGTTTGATAGCGAATGAAAAGCATTTCAAAAAAGTGTTTTGCTATATTTATCAAAATCCTCGCAGGGCCAATTTGGTGGAGAGATGCGAATATTATCCGTATTCAACGCTTTTTTATACGTGCAGGCATTTAGAGATCCCGTTTCCATTTGTGGTGCTGGAGCATTTGGAGAGTGATTTGGATTTTATCAATAGTTGTTTTGATCAAGGTACGTAGGATTTTACACGAAAGAGGGATTATTGACGATCACTAAACTTTTTACTAGGTTATTATAATGAAAAATTTAAATAAAAATTTCCCTAATCCTTTCCATCCTGGTGAAATTCTGCTCGAAGAATTTTTAATTACAAAAGGACTAACTCAAGCTGAATTTGCCAAAAAATTAAAATAGACCAAGGCAAAGCTGAACGAATTAATCAAGAAAAAACGTGGCATCACTGCCGAAACGGCTTTGGATTTAGCCGAAGCATTAGGTACTTCTCCCAAACTTTGGATGAATCTACAAGCGACCTGGGATCTTGATATTGCGTTGAAGGCGAGGAAGTGTACTTGATGATTTTTTTAGCCAAGATGACTAAATTGCCGACTGACGGCAAAATAGTCATATGAGCATTTTTGAGAGATTCTGCGCAAACAAATATCCGACTTAATTTTCAAATATAATAAGAATGTGATTGCCAGCGCGAGTAATATTTTGACTTTGCTGGGTTGATTATGTAGCTAATAAACGATCCTAGATATGAATGGTCCATATTTAGGATCTTCAATTTTTATATTTCTGAGCTTACATTACACGTTAACGATTTTTTGAAATAAACTTTATGTGGTGGCCAAAAAATAGCATCACGTGGGGTTTCGATGGAAATATTAATTAGGAGAGAAGAATTATTCTTGAAGGTTGCATCTAGATAACTAATTTTTCGCTTGTCAAAATTTTCATGTCCGAATGCTCGATTGTTTTGAATTACCGAATGAGGAATCAGAATATTTTTTTCAACATCTAAAAAAGCAAGTAAGGCAGTATTGGGATATGGACTCGAGTCATGCTCAAAAGTCAAAGCGCAAGCTTGATCACAATCATAATAATTCACAACACCAACTACAGATAAATTAGGGTTATCAATTATCAATTGTTCTAGCTTAACGAGACAGTCTGAAGCAAAAGACATTGTAGAGACTAACATAACTATTGTTCCAAGTGTTTTTTTCAGATAATCCTCCTTTGGATTTGGTTTGTAATAAATGAGAATATTTAAATTATTCAATGGGTAAGGCTTTTTCAACTAATCCGATAGTATCTAAATAAATTCGATGATCTTTTTTATATTTGACCGTTTTACCTTGGGTGTTTTTTAGAGTGATACTTTTATTTAAGACCACCGATTCAATATTTCCAGATTCAAAAATCGTTATTCCCTTAGTAATTGATATTTTTTTATCTTGAATATAAATATAAGTGTTATTAATAGGTCCTATAGCTCTTAAATTCCCATTTTCATAAAAAGTGACATCACAAAGTTGTCGGTCGACAGTTAAGATTTGTCCGTCTTTAAGAATAAAATTATGCTTATATCTCAGCGCTATATACTGAAAATTGCCATTTTCATAAAAATAAGCAAGATTTATTTTGGTTAATCGTCCTTGAAATGTGATTTCATAAAGAAAGTCGTCATACTCTGAACCCTCTGGTAGTACTGGGTTAAGTGATTTTAGGTTGCCGTTTTCGTAGAAATAAGCGTGCGAAAATTTAGGAGCCTTAATGATTTTACCCGTTCCGTATAAAAAGTTTTGACTATTTTGGAAAGTTCCACCAAGTAAACTTCCGTTGTTGTAGAAACGTATTTTTTCGTCAAAATTAGATCCATTTGGGGTTTCGGGAGCTGTGACTATTAGAGTTATTGGTTCGCCCAAATTCCCCATCCCATTAACCTTACCTTCTAGTCGAGCATTTCCAGAAATTTCTTGCGGCATTCCGTTTGAAAACATTTTTATTTCGCATGTATCGCAAAGAACTTTATAATCAGGGAAGTAAATTGTGTTTGGTTGTGACCACCTGACTACTCGAGGCATGCCATTTGGATGAAAAGATACACTTTCATTTTTTTTATAATTAAGATCATATACAATCCCATGCAAATTGAAATGACAGACTGTATCGCTTTGTACAACCCAATTTTTAATATTCCCGTTGTCATAGAATGAGATCTCGTTGTTGTTAAAAGTTATATTATTTAATCCAAGGTCGGGGAATGATAAATTAATTTCTTGTATGCCAACGCTTTTAAAAAGTTGAGCCATTCGTTTGTTATTAAATTTTTCAAATTGGGCGGAAGTTAAAATTGCGTTAAAATATCTAGTTTGGGTTGAATTTGTTTGAGCTCTACTGATTGAATCTTGATAAATAATTTCGTGAAGAATTAATCCGGCTTTATTGTCGTTGTCTAATATATCCCACAAGTCTTTGTTTATAATGTATCTGAAATCTTCTGGGTATATGGGGTCTTTTTGGATGATAATTTGTTCGACTGTGCAACCGTTTGGAATAATCAAATGTAGTGAATCTGGAATGTCAATCAAGGTGATATTGGGTAAAAAGCTAGCCTCGCTCATAAATTTATTGGCATTAGTTTGAAACTTTTCGGCAAGTTGTAAAGAAAATGGGTGTAAACGGTTGATTGCGATTTGAATTTTTTCATCAATGGATAAATCATTTGAGCCAAGATCATGATGAACATTACGCAAAGTTCTCGCTTCATAGAAATCTAATAACTCAACAGATGTAATTAAATCGTTTCTGTCTCTACAAACCACCACATCCCCGCCATTGCCGATTTCTTTGCCACCTTCAGCAGGTTGAGCCAGTAAGTTTCCAGATAAAGTTAAAAGCAATAGTAAAAATAAGTGTGCCTTCATAAATTACATCTCCTTAGTATTGTCTTGTTCGCTTAGCTTGAAAAACTGGGCTCCTAAACAATAGACAGCATTTTTATTTTTTGATTTATTTAAATATTCACAAATTGATCTTCGAAATTCTTTAATACGTTTTTTCATTTCGGGAATATCTTTCGTGTCGATAGCCATGATGATGGAAGTGACATCTCGTTGCTCTATGCTTTGTTCATCTATGGCCTGTTTAGCTTTGTCGAGAATTTGTTTTTGCATTCGTTGAATGCTTTTGGACGGGATACCATCAGTAGTTGCCAAATTAGTTTCGACGTCTTTCCATTTATTTTTTTTTATTTCCAGAAGACCTAGTTTTATAAGTCGCTCCACTGCACTTTGCACTTCCAGATTGGTGATCCGTAATGTTTTAGCAATCCAATCAATGTCGCCTTTAAAGTTTTTTAAGTAGGTGAGTTCCAAGATGGCCATGTGGTACCACTCTGTAATAATTTTCATCATGTCTATTTGAAGGTCGGTAAATTGAGTGGATTTATATTTATTCAGTCTTATTTTGGCCTGCTCGCGTTTGATGTTGCTTCTGGCATGATTACTTTCCACCAAGTCACAAAAATAATCACTTTCATCCTTATTTAATTTTAATGTTTGAGTAATTTTCTTGGCCTTATCAATTGATAGACCTTGTTTGCCTTTCAATATTTCACTTAAGCTAGCGGGAGATAGTTTTAAATCTCTAGCATAAGCTCGAAGAGAGTAGAGTGGGTTTTGATCTGCCCGCAGCTCGTACTCGTCTTTTAGAATCTTTCTGTAGCAGTTTCTTTCGTAAATCATGTTGAGAGTTTTATGATTTATTCGTGAGGTCGTCAAGAGTTTACCGAACAAAGTGTTTGGTGATGTTTGGTGGGTTACTGATGCCTATATTTTTTACAGATTTAAATCTGTAGTAGCTCCCACCAATATTCATGAAAATTGGCGGAGGCTCCGCTTAAAAAAATTAAACATACTTGTAATGTACTGATAGTACATAAAAAATTTAGTTTCTTTTTAAAGATATGTTTGGATCAATTACCCCATAGAGGAAGGTGTTAAGAGTCGTTTTTAGATAACTAAATGTATTTTGCTTCTCAGGCGAAGTATCTTGGATCCAGTAATAAACGCTCGTGATGTAGATTGCCCAAAAGAAGGATTTTAAATTTTCATAATTATGGGGGTTGGGGTTTATATCGTGTTTAATCAGCACTTCAAGAACGAAATTCCAAAAGGTAGCCTTGTATTCTGATATTTTGTCCTTGTAGAGAGAGCTTTTCATGACTAGATTGGGATTGGTCACAATATTAAAAAATTCCTTAACGATAAATATTTTTTTGGAAAAGATGTCAAAGTGAAGCTTGAACACTAAGGTGAGAATGCCCGTTACATCACTGGCTTGTTTTTCCATATTTTCACTGGACCATTTCTTGAATAGATCAGGAACTATTTCATCGATTAGAGCAAAGACGATATCTTCCTTGGTGGTAAAATAATTATAGTATGTTCCAATACTGATACCGCTTTTGCTGACGATATCTCTGATGCCAACATTCTCAAAACCGTTTTTTAAAAAGAGGGAAGTGCTGACCGCCAATATCTTCTTTTTGGTTTTTAATTTATTTTGCTCTCTAAGTCCCATAGAGATCTCCGCTTAGGTTATGAATCTAATATCAACTATATATAATTACTCATTTTTTAACAAGTGTGTAAAAAATGAACATGTTTTAAAAATAACCATTGACTCTTGCTTGGGTTTGATTTATAAGCGTTTTATAAATATGAACATGTTCATAAATATGATGGTTCAAATAACAAATAAAAGGAGAAATGATTATGAAAAAGTTAATGGTAAGTTTAATTGTTTTATTTTTTGCAGTTAGTGGTTCTAGTTTTGCGCTTGAATCTAATTTTGGTCTTGGCTGTTTTGTTCCTTATTTCAAGAAGCCTTTTGATGACTCTGAAGTTTATCATTGGTATCCAAGAGTGATAAGTAAAGTAAAAACTGAAATGTCACAGTATAGCGAAGAAAATAAGGAAGAATTTGTTGATCTGATCGTAGGACAAATGAAAGCATGGAATCATAAATTATATGACGTTTATGAAAATGCTGGAGGCATTGATACAATCAGAGAACAACTTCTGAGTCAAAGTTATGCGGAGATTGTTGCGGATATTAAAATGCTTGGTGGAATGTATGATAGGGGAAAATTTATTATTGAAATTCGTGATGCTGTCTCAATTCCTGCTTATGTAATTGCCATCTTGTTTGGAAATTATGCTTTGCTTTAATTAAAATATGAATATGACATACTTTATAAGGGCCTAGTGAAAAACCAGGCTCTTATATTTGGGAAGGCATAAGTATGGACTTACCTCAATTATTATATTTAGTATCCGATGTACACACCACTTGTTTTTTACTAGAAAAAACACTACCACCATCACATTTTTCTTCCACACAAGAAGTAGGGCAGGAAAAAAGTGACAGGTCAGCTGGTTCCAACTTTTCATTCAAGAAATCGTTACACTTCTTAATTGCTTCTTGCTTGGTTGATTCGAGATAGTCAGATGGTTTTTTAGAGCAGGCGGAGGTAGCCTTGAAATTCGCTTGAAAGTTTTCACTTCGGAAAAGGATTTGCTTAAAGGGGCCACATTTCTCACTATAAGGATAACGTGTTTCGTGAGTGCATATTGAATCTATTTGATTATCTCCAGCATCGGAAAAATGAATTGAAACCCTTGGATACCAAATATTTTTATACTTCACTTCTTGAAAGTCGTGTGTACCAATCAGGAAACCTGTGGAGGAGAAATTTAAAGAATTTGTTTGTATTTTAATCAAGTCGTTGAACAAAGTAACTGGAGTATTCAATTCAATATTCTTTATCTGTCCATTGGGATGGAGGCTACAATTATAAAAATCAATAGAGCTTAGGTAGGCATGTTCGTATCTCGGGAAAGGCTTACCTGAAACTATGGAACCTCTCCCAGGAAGTTCTTTAAGCTGTCCATCGGGGTAATAAGAAAAGTCTCCATCAGTAAAGGGTTTGAAGTTAAATGTCAATCCACCATGATGAAGTGTCAGTGCCTTGTCAGATGTTACCATCTTTACATTTTTCACTTTCTTGTCTTGATAAAAATAGACGCGATCTCTTTCTATACTTGAGGGGGAAAAAATATTTCCAGGAAAAACGATATTTTCAGGATTAAACGTAAAGAGTTTTTCAATGCACATACCGTGCCAATCGCCTTGATCGAATAGCACATCATAGATTAGTGTATATAAATATTCATCATTAGTGTAATCATTAAATTCATGAGAAAAGAAAGTAGCGTTTAAATATCTCACCCTCTTTGAATTAGTATGAACGTAGGAATTTTCTTCTCTGGCCTCACGATAAATCAGTTCATGTATGACAAGGCCTGCTTTGTTCGCAACATCCATCTGATTCCAGAGATCTTTTTTGATAATATAGCGCCTTTCTCCGCTCATGGGTTTCTTTTGGTGTGCAGCTTGGACTACTTCACAATTGGCGGGGTAGGTAACTTCTCCAGTATCCGGGATATCACTTAAATGATCGTTAGTGAATGAGGTGTTTTCTGGAAGTTGAAATTCTTTCCACCATTTTTCGTAGAGTGCTGCTCTGGTGGGGTTAAGTCTTTTTATTTTATTTAAAATGGATGTAACTTTTTCATTTAATGATGTCGCATTACTATCTAGATCGAGATTGATGTCATGGCGAAAACTTGCCTCATGAAAATCATAGAGGGTAATGTTTTGGACGCTACCATTAAGATTTTTACAAACTAAAACATCTCCACCATTCCCAGTCCCTTGTCCATCTAAAACGGCAAGTGCATTAAAGCTTATAAGATAGAGAAAAAAAAGAATGATTAGATGTGATCGGTTACTCATGGTTATTCTCCGTTAAATTAAAAAATTGCATGCTGAGGCAATACACTTTATTGGGTTTTTTATTCTTTAAAGATTTGGCGATGGTTTGATCAAAGTCATTTCTAAAATTTTGGATTTTCTTCTTTAATATTGGAAGATCCTTAGAATCAATAGCTACCGTGAGGGTGGATAATTCCCGTTCATCTAGGTTTTGATCAGTGATTGATTTCATGGCCTTGTTTAATATTTGCTGACAAAATTTCTTGATGGATAGGGAAGGGATTCCATGAGTCGTGTCTAGCTGTATACCTGTGGAAATATAATTTCCCCCAGCTTTTTTGATCAAGGCCAATCTCAGTAGTCGCGCCATGGCCTCATCTACTTCCTCTAGAGTTAGTCCAAGAGTTTTGGCGATCCATTTATGATTACTTTTAAAATTTTCGGTGGTGATCAATTCTAAAATAGCATAGTAGTACCAATCAGAAATAAGTTTAAAGGTATCTTCCTGTAATTGCCTTTTTTCAGAAAAAATTTGGATTTTTTCCAGGTTACTTTGGGCAAGACTTCTTTCTTTTTTTGACCGGGCATCATGGGCCATGACCAGGTTTGTGAAATATTCACTTTCTTGTTTGTTTAGTTTCAAGGTATGGGCAATCTGGGAAGCCTTTTCAGGGGAGATTCCTTGTTTTTTTCTTAAAATTTCGCTGAGGTTGGAAGGGGCAATTTCTAAATCCCTGGCAAAGGCGCGCAGTGAGTATCTGAAGTTTTGAATTTTTCTAAACTCCAGGTGTTCTTTTAAAATATCGCTATAGTGTTCATAAGTCTGCATGAAGTACTTGTAACAAACAATATTTTCAAGGTCAATAGTTCACGTAACAAAGTGTTATGTGAATGGGGGATCATTCGATAATGTCGGATAAACTAAATTGTAGACTTCTGAATTTGCTTACCTATATTAGCGATTTCTGTCCGGGAAGGGTAACTGAAAGCAGTATTTTTTATTAATTTTGCATTAAAATGATTCCTTTCCCAATGTATCCGATTTCACTCCAGGAAAGACCATGGGCATCTTCCCATTTAGAAATTTCTTCAAAGTATTCTTTTTTGTGCAAGGTTTTTAGCACGGCAGTTTGTTTGATGAAATAAGATTCGGCGAAGGAATGGGCCTTGTTAAAAGTGTATTGGGCTTGCTCACGTAAAAACTCGATAATTTCTTTCGAGGAGTTATTACATATTTCAAGGTATTCGTTTTTATCTTCTTTGCATTTTCGCAGTTGTAGTCGAAAGCGTTTACATTTTAAGATGTCCCAATTGGTGTAGTATTTAATAATGTCGATAATCTCTTCGTTGAATAAAATCATTCCGAAGTTTAATTTCAACTTTTCCCTGATAGTTGCTGGTAAGAACTCATATTCCTTATAATGAATTTTTCGTTGAGCATAATCATTTAAGATAGCTTCCGCTTTATTATGTGAACGATGAAGCAGTGACGATAGGTTAATTATGTCTCTGAAATTAATTATTTTTTGTCCCTTTAAATATTCATTGGTTTTTTTAAATCCAAGCCAGTGAGTTTTTGCCGCATCAATGTAGGAATAAATGATTGCTTCAGCTGGTGCATCAAAACCATAGACTTTTTCGATATCAGCATTTTTAAAAGGAGTTAAAACCACATCGGAATTAGCGTCGATCTGGTCATAGTCAATATTTTTTCCAATTCTTTTATGAGTGTTGGAGATAATGTCTAAGAGGGGGCATTTGAATGCTTCAATAGCTCCCGGAAAAAGGGTTTTGCTTTTTTCTTTGCAGTAATCGATAAATATTTGGCCTCTTTCGTATTCCACATCAAACCAAATTTCGACGTTTCTTGATAGATATAATTCAGGGTAGAGCTCCCCAAGTGTAGGATCATTTTTAGTGTAGCCTAGAGCATGAAGGAAAAGGCTGCCGGCAGCCGATCCACGGCCTGGCCCAATTTTTAAATTGTTTTGATTGGCAAATTCGATGCAATCCCTGATAGCAGAAAAAAATTCGTTTTTATTTTCTATGGTGATGCAATTGGCTTCGCGATCCATATACTCGAGGTGTTTGGATTTGATCATTACCTTTTTCTCAGTTAGCTTTAATAAAATTTCCTGTTTTAAATTTTCCATAATTAATCTCCTTTCATTAGGTGATAGCATCTTGCTGTTATTAAATTTATCCATTGCCTTGATCAGGGTTTTAAGGTTTTCTTTTTTGCCTTTTAAATTACCTTCTTCAGCGTCTAGATCTTTTAATTTGTTTTTAAGCCGAGTCAGTAATTCATTATTGGACATTTGACTTTGAAGGTTAATGTAATCTTTTATCTCCGTAAGAGTGAGCCCAAGTGATTTTAGGTAGAGAATTTTTTCATATTGCTTAATATCCTCTTTAGTATAGTAACGATAATTATTTTCTCCTCTCACTCCAGGACTGATTATCCCCATTTCTTCGTAATGCCTGATCCCTCTTTGAGATAGTCCGATTTTTTTTGAAAGTTCTCCAATCGTTAATTTCATAAGACCTCGCGTTTAGTATCTAAATCATAAGGCTTTACGTAAGGTCAAGGTCAATTAAGAAAATCAAAAAAACGTGATGTTTAAGCATGGCAAGCTAACTATTTGTAATGAAAGGATAATATTTGAAGTATTGGATATTAAAACCTTGACGTAAAAAGCTATCCAAATAAATAAATAAATAAAGGGGAAAATTAAATTGAACTATAATTAAATATACGTCGGTTAATCCAGCTATTGTCTTTTTTGTCGTATAAAATATAGTCAACTACACCTTCAAAAAGACTGCTTTGAGATACGAGTGTTTCTAGAATGTATGTGGAACCATCGGAATATTGATATTCGGTTACAAACAATCGATAGGGCCGGTTTTCAATTGTCTGATTTTCGGTTCGCACAAGCTTGGCGGATAAACACGTTTTTATTTTTGAGCATCGATAACTGGCATCAATCTTCGATTGGATAAATTCTTTCCAAATATTGGTCATTTCGTCCATACTTAAAGTGTTTGTAGTATAACCATCGTAGCGACTTCTGGTAGGACAAGAGGAATCATTATCTTTTAATAATTCGGAGGTAATTTGGGTTTGTAACGTCAAATTATTTTCACCGATATCTTTGATGGTAAAAAGAGTGTATTCCCAATAATCACAGTATACATCATTGGCCTGTTTGATCAGACTATATTGGGTAATACTTTTTTCTTGTCCGATGCGGAGTTTGGTTGCCCCATTTAGATTTTGAATAAAGGTAGAGGCATATTCGGTATCAGTTGAGGGGGTGTTGTTTTTTTTACCACAGGAGTAAGAAATCAAGGACATAAGAATTACAAGAATAAAGGTAAAAAAAGAGAGTTTCATGGTTATTTCTCCGTTATTTAAGAAGGTAGTAAACTCAAAGCATAACTAACATAGTGTTTATTCTTTGTAATTTTGATTTTAAAAGATTATAAATTTTTCAATATAAGGAAATTGATTATGAATAACGAAAACGATAAATATCTGTGGCTAGAAGAAATCGAAAGTGAAAGGTCACTAAATTGGGTCAAAGCTAAAAATAAGGATACATTAAAGGAATTTGAAAATGATAGCGATTATAAAACTAAATTTGAAATAGCCTTGGAGATATATCAAGCCCAAGATAAACTCCCATATGTTCAATTTATGGACGGTCTACTTTATAACTTTTGGAGAGATGAAGTTCATATTAAGGGGATTTTACGCAGGACTACTGTTTCGAGTTATTTGAGTGATAACCCCGCTTGGGAATTGGTGCTTGATCTGGATGAATTATCTCAAACTGAATCTAAAAGTTGGGTTCTACAAAAATATTCCAAGGAAAGAACTGCTAGTCGAATGTTGATGTTTTTGTCTGATGGCGGCACTGATGCTCATTGTGTGCGTGAATTTGATTTAGATAAAAAAATATTTATTGAAGATGGATTTAATCTGCCTCAATCCAAAGGGGATGCCCAGTATATCGATAAGGATACTTTGATTATAAGTAGGGACTTTGGGCATGATTCGCTAACCGACAGTGGCTATCCTCGAACACTTAAGAAATGGAAGCGAGGAACTTTGATTAGTGATGCTAAAACGATGCTGTCAATCCCCAAAGAAAATGTTTTTGTGTGGGCTGTAGTTGATTATGATGATGAAAAACTCTTCGAAGTTTATTGTGAGGGGATTGATTTTTTCAGTTATAAGGTTTATTGCAACAAGAATGATGAGTTAATAAAACTTGATCTACCTGGGCAAGTTGATGTTTTGTGTATCTTTAATGGAGAACTGGTTTTTAAAATTAACGAAGAGTGGAAAGGAATTTCTTCAGGATCATTGCTATCAATTAGCTTGTCTCAAATTAGTACAAGCCAAGAATTGAAGCCGTCTATTATTATGGAAAGCACTCAGAAGTACTTTGTTGAGCATGTGGTTAAGGTTAAAAACTTTTTAATAGTGGTTGGGCAATCTGACATAAAATCGTGTTTACACGAAATCACCTTTGCTAATAATTATTGGCAGGCAAAAAGTATAGACATTGATGATAACAGTACTATTGATTATGTGACCGGGGATGAAGAAAGGGATAGCTATGTTTTTACAACTGAAAATTTTATTTCTCCACGACAGCTTTACTATAAGCAAGCTGGAGTTATAAAAAAAGTAATGGCAAAAAGTGAAAAGCTAAAATTTAAAAACCAACATTTAGAAATAAATCAATACTTCGTCGCAAGTAAAGATCAAACTCAAATTCCGTATTTTGTTGTTCATCCTAGAGAAATGAGAAACGATGGTAAAAATCCGACTATCTTAACAGGATATGGAGGATTTCAAATTTCAAGGATGCCCAGTTTTTCCAACATCATTGGGAAATTGTGGTTAGAAAATGGTGGGGTATACGTACTTGCCAACATTCGTGGAGGGGGAGAATATGGACCATCTTGGCATCAAGCGGCGCTTAAGAATAATCGCCATAAAGCCTACGAGGATTTTTTTGCTGTAGCAAACGATTTAGTTAAAAGGGGGATTACAACTCCTGATCATCTAGGGGCGCGAGGTGGAAGTAACGGTGGCCTTTTGATGGGCGTTTGCTTAACTCAAAAACCGGAATTGTTTAAGGCCATTCATTGCGCTTGTCCGCTTCTTGATATGCTTCGTTATCATAAGCTACTGGCTGGAGCGAGCTGGGTGGGCGAATATGGCTCGCCGGAAATTAAAGAAGAGCGGGAATATTTAAAAAGCTATTCCCCATATCATAATATAATTTCAGGTAATCATTATCCTAAAATATTTTTTACAACTTCAACTAAAGATGATCGAGTGCACCCCGGACATGCAAGAAAAATGGCAGCTCGAATGGAGGAATATCATCATCCATTCTATTATTACGAAAATGTGGAAGGTGGTCATGCTGGTAGCGCTGATTATATACAGTTTTCTAGAGAAGCAGCTTTGGTTTATACCTATTTTTCTAAAATGCTTAATTGAAGTTACTGTTTTGTCCGGGAGGGGTAATCTAAATATTGATTCATTTTACTCTCTGGCAAGTAATCTCTTTTATAATTCTTGGAATATATATAGCGACTGTTTTTTATTGGCGTCTTCTGATGTTCGCGTTTAACCTCAATACTTTTGTTTGAGAATTAAGCAATCAAAATTACCCTTCCGGGAAAAGTAAAAATTAACTGTGATCAATTGATTATGCCCCTAAACAGCTCTCAATAAGTACACTTAAGCAAACCATTTCATGCCAAAAATGGAGTGAGAAAATTGAAACGCTAGCAAAGAAAGATGTTGTTAAAAGCGTGTTTTATTTATCCTGCAACGACGAAAAGATCCGTGTTGGGCTTGAAACCAATGGTAATCAGGTAAAAGAGCTATGGCTGGGAGGTGGTTTGTAACAACACTTATTTCAGGTAAATCTGGACGTACCTCTCTTAAAAATGTTAAAACTTAGCCGTAAAATCATACAATAATTAATGCGCATAGTCCCAAAAGGGCGGACGTACCTACAAGGAGAATTTATGAGAGGGAAACTTAAAGTAAATGAGAAAAGGTTAAAAGAAGTTAATGATTTCTTGATTAAATCCAATCAGCCGATCATTGATAATATTTTAAATGTGATTAAAAAATACGGCACACCTGAAGAAATTAATAAAAAGGCCAAAGAAAACATGAAGCTGGAGACCAAGCTTAAAAAATTAAAAGATATGAAGTCCCCTTATTTGGAAGGAATCAATTGGTTGATCGAACAAAAAGAAAAAAATGCTTTCGTATCGGTTGAAGATTATCGAAAAAATATTTTAGGAAGCAAATACAAATTATCTAACTTTAACCAAGATTATCAAGTGACTCTTGAACTTTCTGCGCTTCAATATTTTCCATGGTTACTTGAGCAAGTAAAACAAGTCATTGCTAAAAAAGAACTTCTCCCTGCTAGATTTATTCGAGTTAGGATGATGAAAGAACAAGAAGCAGATCAAGGTGATATAATTGCAGTTAGTGCGGCGATGGATATTTTAGGCGCTACTTGGGTAGAAACGCTAGATACCAAAGGAACTGATGGTAGTAACGTTCACCTTGGCGGACCAGATACCATCACCGGATATTTTGGTGGAGTAGGGCAACCCAATGATTATCCTCTTAAGTGGCTTGATGAGTACCTCTATTACTATACTAACTTTGGTGTAAAACAAGTTTTAAATGTAAACCCAGGAACTATCATGATTGCCTACCTTGTGCATAAGATGGGTGTGGATATGGAATTTAAAATTTCTGTATTCATGGGAAATGATAATCCATATTCAATTCTGGGAACTCTCATGTTTGCTAAAATGTTTGCCAGAGAAGATGGTTCGACTCCGCTGGTGGGTTTTAACTTTTCTAACTCCATCAATAACGAAAACATTGAACTATCAGCAACCGTTAGAAAAGAGTTTGGTTTTGAAGATCTGGTTCGTTTTGAGCACCATATTACGGAAACCTATAAATCAATAGTTCGTCAGCCATATGATAGAACTGAAGAACTTTGCCAAGTTGCTAAAAAAGTTAGAAATATAGCTGCTAAACATGAAGGCGCACTCCCGCAAGTTGATTCTAAGCGCGAGCACCCCTCGGATATTTTGGATTATTTTATTACCAAAAAAGATGTGGAATCAAAAGGCCTCATGAAACACTTACTCCAAAATTATCTGGATAAGCACGATGCGGTTAATAACACTGCAAAAAGATTAACTGAAAACAACATCCCGGTACTTGGTGCTTGGAATGTTCATAGATAATTTTTAAAAATGTTGAAGGGAGAACGGTATGACTATCAATCCAGTAACACTTAATTGGCCAAATCATATTGAATTTGGCTTGGGTAAAATAAAGACATTGGTTAATTATTTAAAAGATTCGAAAAGAGTTTTTGTTCTAATTGATCCGCCGATAAAACCTTTGCTTGAGGACATATTCAAGGAAGTTTCCAAATTGGGAATTGAACTGAATATCTCTACTAATGTCGTACCGGAACCGCCCATTAATGAATTAAAAAAACATTTTGACCCAGTTAAAAAATTCTCTCCCGATACCGTCGTTGGTATCGGTGGAGGATCGGCCATGGATATGGCAAAATTAATTGCGGTATTATTTGATGGCTCTCAAAAAGTCGAAGACGTGATTGGAATTGGCAATGTTAAATCAAGAAATGTTAAATTGATTTGTGCCTCTACCACCTCCGGTACGGGAAGTGAAGTGACTCCAATTGCGGTATTGACGGATACAGAGGCTAAACTAAAAAAAGGTGTAGTGAGCCCCTATCTGGTTCCCGATGTTTCTATCATTGATCCGGATTTAACTATTGGATTACCTGCGGCCATAACTGCAGCGACTGGAATGGATGCCATGACCCATTGTATAGAAGCCTATACTAATAAATATGCTCATCCCATTATTGATAATATTACGCTGGAAGGCATCAGACTGATTGGAAGAAGTTTAGAGAGAGCTTGTAATAATGGAAAAGATATTGAAGCTCGAACTGATTTGGCCCTAGGCAGTCTCTACGGCGGATTAGCTCTTGGTCCTGTTAACACCGCAGCGGTTCATGCACTGGCATATCCTTTGGGTGGTGAATTTAAAATTAGTCGAGGTGTAAGTAACTCAGTACTGCTTCCTTTTGTGATGCAATTTAATTACACCTCGTCAAAAGAGAAATATGCCAATGTGGCAAAAGCTTTAGGTGTTAAGGACACCGGCAATACCGAAGAGATGGCCCACGCCGCCGTTAAAAAAGTGAGAGAGATTTCTAATAAGTGTAAAATTCCTGCTTCCATTAAAGAGCTGGGCATTCCGGAAAATGCCATTAATGAAATGAGTGAAGCTGCTATGAAAGTGGTTAGACTACTCGGTAACAATCCAAGAACTGTCACCCTTGATGATGTTAAAGGCATCTATCGAAAGGCGTATGACGGTGTAGTTGGATAAGAGGAATTAGTGATGAAAATAGTTATCTTAGATGGAAATACTGTAAATCCAGGAGATATCGATTGGAAACCACTAGAGAAAATAGGTGATATAACCTATTACCCAAGAACGAATCCTCAAGAAGTTATAAAGCGATCTATGGGGGCAGAAGTTTTAATAATTAGTAAAATTTCAATGAGTAGGGAAGTTATTGAACAATTGCCTGACTTAAGATACATCGGCGTTATTGCAACCGGGTATAACGTAGTTGATATTAATTATGCCAAAGAACGGGATATCGTTGTCACCAATGTTCCAGATTATTCCTCTGATTCAGTAGCTCAAATGGTTTTTGCGCATATTTTAAATTATGCCAGGAGAGTTGAGCATTACACTATGGAAGCACGCGCGGGAGTGTGGGGAAAGGCAGAAGATTTTTGTTATTGGAATACTCCGCAAATTGAATTAAGTAATAAAATCCTAGGTCTTATAGGGCTCGGTGCTATTGGAATGAAAGTTACCCGTATCGCTCAAGCGATGGGGATGAACGTAATTGCCTTTGATCCTTATTCCAAAGGTCTTCCCGGAGTTGAGCTTACGGATCTTGACAATGTATTTAAGCGCAGTGATTTTTTGAGCTTGCATTGCCCCCTTACTAAAGAAACTAATTACATCATTAATAAGACTAATCTTTTGAAAATGAAGAAAAATGCTTTTGTTATTAATACTGGTAGAGGACCTTTAGTAAAAAGTGATGATCTGGCGGAGTCTTTAAATAACGATGTTATTGCAGGAGCAGGTCTGGACGTCTTGGAGGTAGAACCACCAAGAGAAGGAAACCCACTACTTAAAGCTAAAAATTGTTATTTTACACCACACCTGGGATGGGCCAGTCGCGAAGCTAGAATACGCTTAGTTAAAATGGTCGCTAATAATTTAGCGGCTTTTCAAGAAGGTCACCCCATAAACGTGGTAAACAAATGAAACTGCATAAAGTTAAAGTTTCTTTTGACTTTAAAAAAATTGATGACATCAATTTAACAGTGGATAATGAATTAAAATCCAAACTTAAAATTTTTAAACAAGGTGAGAGAGTTGCCGTAGCTTGTGGTAGCAGGGGAATTAATAATTTAGATAAAATTGTAAAAAGAGTTATTGATAACCTTAAAGCAATTGGAGTCCACCCCTTTATTATTCCCGCAATGGGAAGTCATGGCGGTGCCACTGCGCAGGGGCAGATAGAGGTTTTAGAAAGTTTGGGGATAACACAGGAATATATAGGTGCTCCTATCATTTCGAATATGGACACGGTTAAAATAAAACAAAAGAAACTTCCGCTGGATATTTTTATTGCTAAAGATGCTTATGAGGCTGACAAAACTATTATAATTAATCGGATCAAACCTCACACCGATTTTCATGGGGATTATGAATCAGGACTTTTGAAAATGTCAGTACTGGGCCTTGGTAAACACGACGGAGCCTTGTCAGTGCATCAGTATGGGGCGAAGGGATTAAAAGAGTATATGCCTAAAGTGGCAAAATATTTGATTGAAAAAAAATATATTGATTTGGGAATTGCCATTGTAGAAAATCCTTACGATGAAACGCTTCTCATTAAAGCATTGGCCGCAAATGAGATTGTAAGCGAAGAAGCCAAACTTTTAAAAATTGCTAAAAAAAATATGCCTTACCTTCCAGTTAATGAAATTGATTTACTTATCATTGAAAGACAGGGAAAAAATATCAGTGGGACTGGGGTGGATCCCAATATTATTGGAAGAATGAAAATTCCTGAGACTCCAGAGCCTAAACGGCCGTCCATCAAAAGAATTGTAGTAACTGATTTGACGAAAGAATCCCACGGAAATTCCGTGGGTATGGGGTTTGCCGATATAATTACCAAAAAGTTTTTTGATAAGATAGATTTGAAAGCAGTTTTTGAAAATGTTTCTACTGCGACTTTTTTAGAAAGAGGAAAAATTCCTTTAGTTGCTCAGACTTCCAGGCAAGCTTGTGAAACGGCGCTTAGATCACTAGGGTTTGGGAAAATTGATTATAAAAAGATCAGGATTATTTATATTTTAGATACACTTCATCTTTCTGAAATATATGTAAGTAGTGCCATCTTAAAAGAGATTAGGGCGAAGGTTGAGTTGATTTCGAAAGATGTAGAAATTTTTGATCAACAAGGAGAGCTAAATGGATTTAAGAATTGATGGTAAAATAGCATTGGTTTTTGGAGCCTCTAAAGGCCTTGGTAAAGCCGTAGCTACGCAGTTGGTACAAGAAGGTGCGAAGGTCATTTTGGCTTCAAGAAATAGAGAATTACTGGAAAAAACTAAAAAAGAAATTGGAGCTTTTGATGTTATAGTTACGGATTTGAAGGTGGAGTCAGATGCCAAGAGGGTTGTGGGTGAAGTCTGTGAACAATATGGTGGAGTTGATATATTGGTCACTAATAGCGGTGGGCCTACCAACGGATTATTTCAAGATATTAAAATTGAGGACTGGAAAGATCAGTATCAAAATCTTTTTTTATCACCGATCGAAGCCATGCATGCCGTACTACCTTATATGAAAAATAATAACTGGGGAAGGATTCTGCTGATTACTTCAGTAGCCGCCAAAGAACCTATTATGAATTTAACAATATCCAATGGACTAAGGGCCGGGCTTATGGGACTTGTTAAAAGTATTAGCAACGAGGTGGCGGCAAATGGGATTACCATTAATGCCCTTTTGCCAGGTTATACAATGACTGAACGATTAAAAGAATTAAATGTTAATGAACAAAAAATCAGCGAACAAATTCCCGCAAGACGTTTAGGTAAACCAGAAGAGTTAGGCAGTCTGGCGTGCTTTTTAGCTTCTGAAAAAGCAGCATACATTACAGGGCAGATGATTGCTTGCGATGGTGGCTATCTTAAAGGGTATTAGGAGATTAAATGACTGAGATGGATAAAACCCAAAAAATTGCCAAAAGATCATACTCTGGACTAGTGGTTAGAGCATTTGTCTATTCCATCATTCCCACATTTGTAGTTTATGTTATTGGTGTGAATATGGGAATTTCTCCAAACGACGCTGTAGCAAGAGGTTTTGTTGGGTTTATGTCAGTGATCTTTGGAGTATTGATGATCCAAAAAAGAATCGCAATGGGCAAAGTTTTAAAAAAATAGTATTAATGCAGTATCTTTTTATTGGTTAAAGTATCAGTTTGTTTTTGCAAGTTTTCAATTTGATCTTTTATATCTTTATTAACGTCACTAATTCGGTTAATTTCAGGAAGTAATTCTTCTTTGATAAATTTGGAAAAAAATTCATTCATGGCCTTAATTCTTTTTTCAGGGTTGTTGCCGGCTTGATTTTTTATTTGGTCTATTTGAGTTTGAAACATTTTCAACTCAGGTCTGGAGTTTAGCAATTCTTCAAGCATTTTTTCCAAATATTCTATAATTTCATCTGGTGACTTATTTTTAAAGTTTTCCATTTCAAAATTTTAGCATGAGTAAAAGCGAAGGAAAATTAAATATCATGAATTTATTTAAAAAATAAATGAGAGACCTCCTCCCCACATTTGTTGAATAAAATTGCGGTGGGCACCAACGCCTTCGGCAATATTTCTCATGTAAGAATAAAAGCAATTCAGTCGGAGATATTCACCTTTTTTTCTAGTTAATTCAATTTTGTGTAGATAAGTAAATCCCTTATCAAATTCATCTTTTTTCTGTGAATCACTCCAGAAAAAACTACCCAGATAACTGATATTGGTTTTTCTAATTAAACTTAGCCGAGTTAGTGAAAAATCGATTTTAGAAATCGCAAATTCGTTATTAAATTGTTTAATAGTTCTATTTTTAAAAGAATAATTTAAGTCTATTTCCCAGGGAATATTGGGTGTGAAGTGGTTTTTAAAAAACACTTCATGAATGTTTCCATGGTTGGGGCTTGCATACCCTTGATAAGCAGACAATTTGACACCTAAATCTGTTTGATGAAAACGACTGGTTTTGAAACGTTCAAAAAAAGAACCATTGACTGATTCAGTATAATAATCCCATCTTTCCTCACTCTTATAATCTTGATAGATAGTTTCAAATTCTAAATCAAAAATAAAGCTAGCATTTCTATTTAAAAAATTATGCTTTCTATGCATTTCGTATCCATAAGTCATTAGTACACGATCATTGCGCTGAATGGAGGGTTCTCTTTGTCGGTTATGATAGATCATCTCCATGCCAGCTTTGAGATAATGAAGATATCTCTGGTTGCTATAAACAAATCGCCCTAGTTTGCCGGAAAAATTAAAAATCATGCTTTCGGCGTTGGCAATATTTTTTATTTCGCCGTAATAATTTTCATAAGTTTTTAAGGAATAAAAATACCTGGCATCGGTTGAAATATCTACTCGGGTTAAGCTTTTATATTTGTCAAAAAGTTTGCTAACCGATTTTGAAAACGAATCAATTGGGATTTCTTGATTATTTTCAATTTTTACAAATCCTTTAAGTGGATCCAATTTGATATTTTCTGGTGGCCGGTATTGTCCGGTTTGGCTATCAATACCTCCATATTGCTGAGGGAGTTCGTAGGTATTATTTGTTTCATTGAAGGTTGCTCCTTGAGGGGGCATAACATAAATACCTGTGTTCATATCGAGTATACCTCCCTGTCTTATAGAATCTTTATCTAAGGTGTGGGAAGGTCCATTTAGAAGTCGCTCTTCATTAATTGATTCAGTAGGCTCGGGAATTAAATTTTTATTGGTAAGTTGAAAATTCTGCTTAGTTTGATTTACGATCGTCGAGCTATTTTGATTCGTTGTGGTTCCCAGTGAGTTATCAGCGTAAAGTATTTGTGCTTGTCTGGGAGAAATTAATGTTGGACTTAGCGGAAGGTCGTAAGTGGGGTAGGCTCCAGAAAACTTCCCCTGGTCAATGATAACAGTTTTATAATCAGCCAGTTCATCCTCGATTAAATTTATATTTGCCTCTTCATCTCTGGATTCGCTGGTCTTGTCGAAGTCTTCCCTGAGAGATTCTAAAATATGTATATCCTTTTTTTTAAAAAAGGCGACTTTGCCGTTTAAAGTTAAATTGGAGGTGATATGATTTTGATCGTTATAAACTACCACAAAATCAGTTCCGCGAACCCCGAGAGATGCAGAGCGAGTTTTTAAGTAAAGTTTATAGTTATTATTATCCTTACCTTTAATTTGCCCTCGCACTATACCTTTTAAAAGTTGAAGAAAAGTTGGTTGGTAATTATTTTTTTTACCTAGATATATTTTACTGTTTGGACCTATAGTGATAGTGCCTTCTTGGTTGTGTAGTGTTACTAAACTTTTTTCTAAAGTGGTTAAGGTCCCTGGTGCGGTGATTTTAGCTCCCTCTAGGAGTAAAGAGTGATTTTGGTAAGTAACTATGCCTCTAATTTTATCTACAATAAAATCTGACGAAAAAATATCAGTTGGCCATAAAAGTAGTAAAACTGATATCACCCAAAACATTGTTAATCCCTTGACTGTTATTATAATTAATGTTTTCAATATTATTTTATAATAATGTTAAAATTGTGGGGTATATAAGTGGATAAAATTAACGATTTATTACAGTTTAATACCTGGGGAACATTATCGGTTATTGCTAGCGATAACCGACCAGTCTGCATTCCAATGAGTTATGTTGCTTATAAAAACCAGGTTTTCTTTCATAGTGTTCCTGAGACCCAAATAGCCAAACTTACTACTAAGGAAATGTGTTTTTCTTGTGTTGATGAACTGAGTTTTATTCCTGGTGCTTGGATGACATTGTCTGGTAATCCTGGAATTGGAACAGTTTTTTACCGGTCAGTGTTAATATCTGCGCAACCTCTAGTGGTGAGTAAAGTAGAAGAAAAAAGTGAAATTCTCAACCAATTGTGTGAAAAGTTTGAACCAGGGGGTAATTACAAAAAAATTTATCCTACCAATTTGGCCATAAAAAGAATGACGATTTGGGGGCTGAATATTTCGAAAGCTACTTACCGTGCACGCCTTGGAGAAAATTTAGGGAAGGTTGTGCAAAAAAGAATTATTCATAATTTAAAAGAGCGTGGTACTGCGCTAGACCAAAGGACCATAGCACTCATGGAAAAAAAATAGCTTACCGGTGATTCCAAAGAACGATCAGGCGATTACTTAATAATTTTAAGGAAAGCTGATGTTTTTTAGCAATCCAATCAAAAGTAAAAGAGCGATAAAAACAAACATGGGTTGGATCTTTAGTATAATACCATTTAGAAAAATCAATATCATCCTCATAAAGCAAAGTTTTAATAATTAATGGTGCGTTTGGTTTTAGACATTGTTTCAGTTTGCTAAATTC
>Ga0208957_1000396_pt1 | contig 37694 bp, 56 predicted proteins | sample RifOxyA1_FD_184029 | JGI IMG/M metagenome (GOLD analysis project Ga0208957, IMG submission 184029) | Groundwater microbial communities from Rifle, Colorado - Rifle Oxygen_injection A1 (SPAdes) | ecosystem: Environmental > Aquatic > Deep subsurface > Groundwater | place: Rifle, Colorado, United... | reverse complement strand
GCAGTACGGACTTGATTTCGGCCTACGGAGACAGATGTTTAATAAGGAAATTGACGATTCGTCCTATGAAAGAGGACTTCAAAGACAGCAGATGGGACTGGCCGCTCAACTAGGCCGGCAACAGGCAGAAGGTTCAAAGCCCGGGTGGATGGATTATACGAGTCTTGGATTCCAAGGACTTGGGGCTATTGGTGGTCTTGCTGGTGGCCTCGGAATGGCCTTTTGTTGGGTAGCTGAAGAACTTTATGGCAAAGATTCCGAAAAGACCCATTCGCTTAGAGCCTTCATGTTGAATCAGATGGATAAAGATACATGGGTTGGAAAATTTGCGCGAGCCTACTCCAAATACGGCCAAATCTGGGCGAACCAGATAAAGAAAGACACGAAATTAAGACAGGTGTTCCAGAATCTTTATGACAAGTTTTATGAAATGTCTTTGAGGGGGTCTCATGCCTAACACGGCTTCTGAAATAGCAAAATTGCTTCAACAAGTCTCAGCCTATAAAGAAGGTTATCGTCCTCAAGGCGAGAGAGACATTGATAAAGCCGCCAAGATGTTGGGGATTGTCGGTGACGTTGGAACACAGTTCCAGACTTATGCTAAACAAGCCCTTGAGATGAAGGCTCAGGAGTTGAAGAATAAAGATGCAGGGCCAGTAGGAGATTTGATTGGAGTGCCATCCGAGAGTGACACGACTTCGACTGTTCAATCAACATTGAATCAGGCTCAAAATGCTCCTATCCCTGTTCAGGATTTATTTAGCGGTAGTCTGGACACGAGACAAAAAGGAATTGATACTGCGCGACAGCAGGCATTGACTAATCAAAATCAAAGAATGGATTTACAAGCTAAAGGTATCAATCGTGATTTAAGCCTTGAACAAAACCTGAAAGCGGCGCAAATTCGCGGTATGCAGGGAGGAACCGACGTTTATACTCATCCTACGGACGCTTCAAAGCCTCCGATCATTCAACCGAGAGGGAACCCGCCTCCAGCCGGATATATTTACCAGGGTTCTTTGCCTGCTAAAACAGGCGTTCCGCTTGCGGTATCGAGCGCGAATGCGAACGCTTTGGTCCCAGCCATGACAGGAACAGAAGCTATTGGCGAGGGTATGGTTAAAAAAGGCACTAAAATCATTCCAGATCAAGAGTTGCCGACATACAAAAAAAGCGAACTTTTGAAAATGTCGCCTGAACAGTTGAGAGGTCTTGGAAAATATAAAACGATTGACGATACCGTGGAAAATAAAGTCGAATCTGAAAACGAAATCATAGGATCAATTTTGGAAGGAGTCAATAATTTAAATTCCATACGGCAAACGATGTCGCAAAGCGAGCGAAATGCCACTCTTATACCTGGCGGGACAGGAGTTGGAAGGTTGTTTTCCGCGCCAATTACAAACTGGGAAACAGAAAAAGGGCTTTTGGCTCAAAGGCTTGCGAAACTGGTTGAAAGAAACAGGTTATCAAATGAAGACAGGAAATTTTATTTAAGTTTGTTCAGTTCACCGGCATCAACCGATAAGGCTTTCCAGGCAAACGTAAATACCTTATCTTCTGGAATACGGCGGCTTGAGAAAACAAGTCCTATGAATCCATCTTCCAGCCCAAAACCGGGCGGTGTTTTGAAAATAGACGCGGAGGGCAATAAAGCGTGGATGTACCCGGACGGAACTTATGACGAGGTTCCTTAATGGCGTTTAACCCTGCTACTGCGCGGCCTGTTAATAGAGGGAAATTCAACCCTGCTACTGCGCGGCCTGTTTCACAAACTGAACAGGTAGAGCCTCCGGCGCAGGAAACAGTATCTCAAAAACTAGCTGATTGGACTATGGCTCCATACCACGAAGCTGAACAAGCTAAAAGTCCTTCTGATTGGCTTGGATTGGCTAAAACAGCCGTTCTTGAGCCTCATTCGGCTCCAATGATACTTGAAGGTCTTTCAAATCGGGTCAAGGGAGCTTCCACGGCTTCATTGGGTAATTTATTGACAGAAAACAAAATTCCAGGCCAAGATTACCCGGTCGCAAGAGGGTTGGCAACCGGACTGGCCGATACCGCTTTAAGTTTAGCTCCGTTTTCACCGTCAGGGTTCGCCGGATTTTTGCCGATGCCGTCTTTGTTGTCAACTTTTGGGAAAGTAAAATCAGGTATAGGCAAATATGCTCAAAAATTGTCCGGCAAACAAGTAAAGCCAGAAACTCTCGGCGGCATGATTAAAGAAGAATATACCGGTGGTTATGGCAAGCAATTAGGGGAGCTTGAGGATATTTTAGGCAGGAAACCGGAGGTAAAAGTGCCTCAAGTGGCTGAAAAAGCCCCGGAAATACCGATGGAACAGAAAATTCAAATGGGCACGGAATTGAAAACCAGGAGACAAGGTGTTCTGTCCGGCCTAAAAAACAAAGAGGAAGAAGCCTATAAACAGATTGAGGGTAAGTTGGCAAACAGTCCGGGAGCCATACCTAAGACAGTTGAATACATTAAAAACCTTTTCGGCATGGGCGAAGGAGCCGGGATAGCAAATGTTCTTGGCGAAACAACCGAAAGTGGGATTCCGCTATCAACAATTCGCCAACAATACCCGGACTATACTCCTCCGATAAATATTAAATCCATTGAAGAAGTCAACCCTGCCATGCCAGCCAGGGATTACGGTATTTTTGCGAAGATTTTACGGGTAGGCCAAAAAGAAAATATAACGGCAAACGACATTAAACAACTCAAAACAGCCATCGGCCAAAAGATTGATTGGAACACGCCAAGAGGCGACGAACTCAACTATAACCTAATCAAACTGTATAGGAGCCTTGGCGAGGATTATGTTGATACCGCCGCATCCGCAGGGTTCTTGAAAGAAGCTGAAGCGGCAAGGCAATCTTCTTTGAATATCTACGACTTCCTTGATAAAGGCATGATTAAGAAAATAGGAAAGTCAGAATTTCCAGAAGATATCATACCCGCAATGCGGACGCCCAGCAGAGTCCAGCAAGTCTCCGAATCTTTGGGATCCAGGGATATTGCCTACGTTTTGGCTAAACATGAATCGGAAGTAAAAGCCTTTGAAACAGGTAAAAAAGTCAGCGGCGATCTTATGAAAAAAGCAAAAGCGTTGCCGGATGTTCCCACTCGAAAATTGGAAGAAGTCATACCTAAAGCGGACTACGATCTGCATAACATCATTCAAAATCATCCGTCTAAAATCGTTGATTCCGCCGTTAGGAACAATACGCCGGAAGTCATATCAGCCGCTAAACGCAATTTGAGCCAGGACAGCTTTAAGTTTTTGCAGAAAGGAATCATCCAAAAGTTAGTCCGTGAGAATACCGTAAAAAGCCCATCCGGTGTAGATGTGGATATCGCGGGACTTGGGGCGGACGTAAAAAAACTTTCGGACAGCGGTTTTTTAGATGCTCTTTATGGAGCAAAGTCACAAGAAATAAAAACTCTTGGGGAAATAGCTCAATACGCCGGGGAAGTAACGGAAGGACACAAATTTATGCCGTTGCCGTGGAACATAAGATGGAAACTCATGCTCCTTGGGAATATTGTTGATATGCCAGGGTCTACAAAAGGTGTTTTAAGCATGGCCGAAAAGGGTGGCGGCGTCAATGTAGATTATTTGGAGTCCTTGGTAAATAAACCTACACTTTTATCGCATCCTATCCAAAGAACTCCTGGATTGGCTTCAGGGCTAACTGAAAAAAGGCAAAGGAAAAAATGAAAAAACTTATATTCGGAATCGTTGTTTTAGCCGCAGGGTATCTCCTGGCTGATACCCAGACCACGGGCAACATGAAGCTGTTACAGCCTTCCTTGACCCAGGTTGACCCTAACCGTAATTGGGGAGACAAGTTTAACGCCAATTTCGAGATCATTGACTCGACGTTGACCAGAGTCCAGAACCAGATAACCGCGATTTCTACGACTACGGCGAATCAGGCGAATATCAGGAACACAACCGGAACCTGGACGGCAGGACAATACTTCACCTGGATTGACGTATCTTCCTGTACTGGATGTGGCGGCGGCTCCGGCGTGGTGGCCGCCACCGACACGTTGCAGGGGCTGAACAGCATTTATCAGGCGGCCTGGACGTGGACAGCGGCTCAGTCTTTTTCCAGCGGGACATTTACTTCAACCTTGAGCGTAACCGGACAGTCTTTTAGTGTTGGCGGCAACGACTATATTTGGCAATCCACGGCCCCGGAGATCGGCAATAACATCCTCCAAAGGTCAGGATCAAGAGTTTTTTGGGGTGGAGACAATGCTGGCGGCGGCGGGGCAGGCGGGGCAGCTACAGTTCAGGGAGCTACGATGACGTTTACCTTTGATATTGCTTCTGTCTTTGTAGCCACAATAGGGCCGTGTGCTGTTCCGAAAGCCTGTTATTCGATGGGGATAGATTCGGGGACAATGGTTGGGTACTGGATGGACGCTGCTTTAGCTTCAACGAACACATTTACAGGGTTTAAGATAGTCACCACCACAGGAGCCACTAGCGGGATAGGGGTTCAAGGAGTCCCAATACAGGACCGTTTTAATAACACCACAATTTCACTTGATACAGCCACTTCAAATGGTCGTGGAGACGGATTTTCAGGGTTTGTTTCGACATCCATACCCTTCAACGCCGGAGAGACATTCAGCCTTTGGATTACCACGGTTCCAAGCACAGGCTCTCTCCCAAGGGGGGTAAAATTCCATTTTGATATGTGGTTCAAGAGCCGCTACTAGGCTCTTATTATTATTTATCTTTATGGGGGGATGCCATGTGGTTCATGCAATTAACCCAACAGACCCTAAAGACCCTAACTGCATCCTTGCAGTTGATATGAAGGACGGTCGCGGCGGAACGGCTAGAGATCAAAGCAATTCGGGTCTGGATTTTAAGCTAAACGGGCCAGTTGCTTGGATAGAAGAAAGCCAAATCTTTGCAGGTTGGGTACAAACTCCTTACGTTGTAAGGCCTAGCTCGCTTGCCTATACACCTCTTTTCGGACATGCCGCCTACCTAACTCCAACTACTGGAGTTGATTTAACAATTACTACGACAACTATGTTTGATTTTAGCGGGAACAAGCCATTTATGATTGCTTTTATAATATCTGATTACTCCATAGGGTTTGCCGCTGCGCAAGTTTCCATTTTCAACTGGTCGCAAGGGGCAAACTCTTGTGGAATTTCTCTTGAAGTTACCGGAGGGGCAAACCAAACCTTAAACCTTATTTTTCCAGGTTCAGGCTCTGCCGGGTTCTTCAATTTTGAGTATGGTAGAGACACTAGACCTCATATGTTTGGAATATGGCGAGACAGCTCTGGACATATTGATTACTACTACGATGGTAAATTAGTGAATAGGGTTACCGGGGCTCCTAATATAAACACCTGTGCCGGAGGATCTGAGTTTGCGATTGGAAAATCAAAGGTTGGAGCCTCTGGGGAAATGGGCGGTATAGTAGGCCCTTTTTGGGTTTGGAACAATATAGTGGATAGGGGAAAAGCTTTGGCATTTTTCCAGGCATGGAGCGAACAATATTCTTATTAAACTAGCAGTCTTTTTTGGAGCCTGTGGAGTTCTGTGCGCTCAGGACACCTACTATATTCGTGTTCCCGTTGGAGTTAAAACGAAACAAGCGATTGAAGCTACATTTAAGACTAAAGGACGGCAGGGTTCAGAACAGCCTTTTTACGGAACGCATACTCTAACTCAGCCGGACACGAATTATGTTCTAGTGATAACAACACCAAAGGACGTAACGGAAAAATCAGAGGTACTTGTAGCGGGAGATATTTATCAGGTTTGGCGGTTCGATAATAGCGGTCCTCCGAGAATCATCCTAGACAACAGCAAGATTTATCCCGTAGACACAGATTGGTCAGTTAAAAGAAGCTCATAAAGGAGACAAACATGGAATCATTGAGAAAAGCAAAAGAGGAAATTGACGGGCTTTTGAAAATTGCCGATTTCTTGAAAGAGGCTAAAGAAATCATGGCTAAATTCGGAGATTTGCCTGCCCAGATCGTCAACTGGGAGCAGACTAAAAAATCTCTCATTGCCGAAGTGGACGACTTGAACAAACAGAAGGCTCAACTGAAAACGGATATTGAGTCCGAAAGAGCCGCTGAAATAAATTCAATCCGTGACAAAACAAGGGAGTTGGATTCCTTGCGGTCTATTGTAGACCAAGAGAGAATCAAAATCCAAAATGAAGCCTCTAGGATGGAAGTCAGGGAAAACGAATTGAAGCAGTTAATTTCCAGCTACGAAAAGGCAACTCAAGACGCGCAAGAGCTTCAATCCAGGCTCGATGAGAAATTAAGGGCAATCGGTGAAGTCGCTGTCCGATGAACCCGGCGGACTATTCAATCTGGCGGTCTTTGGCGGCTGGCGGGAGCGGAGAAGCGCAGCCCCGCAGGACTATTCGAGTGATCCACAGCCAATGATAGTGGGCAAGTGATGTGGCTGGATTCACGGAATACTGGGGCGTTATCACCTGGATCATGGCGACGGTCTTTGTGCTGGGCGATATGTACCGAAGGGTCGAAACCGCGAGGAAGGCCGTGAATATCCTGTTTGACAAGGTGGACAAATTGGAAATTTCCGTAGCCAGGCATGGAGGAGATGTTGAATCGTTGAGGGAGACTTTGAGAAGGATAGAAAACAGCATGGCGTCGAACGTTATTCGCACCGATCAGATATACGCTATTTTGACGAAACAGGGGAATTAATGAAGTGGCTTTTATTTGAAGAAAAAGTCAAAAACACCCCCGCTATCATGCGGACAGTAGAACTGCTTGACCCTTATTTTGAAGGTGAGCAATCGGAGATTACTTCCGGTCTTAGAACGCCGGAAGATCAAGTCAGGATTATCTCAGAGAAAATGAAAAGGCATGGTATTTACAATGATTTTCCAGAATTTGACTTGCATCGCGACAGCGATCCCGGATTTGGGCTGGAAGTGGATGACGAAGTGGTCTATTTCTGGCAACGCGGATGGTCTCGGCTCCTCAACATCGGCGATATTGTTAACCCCCCTATCCCGGCAAAATGCTTGTACGACTACTTCCGGCCAGGGAGCCCGGAAAACAAGAAAGGGCAGACCATCCAAATAAGCCCTCACCAGCGAGGACTTGCGTTCGACATAGGCGGCGGCAAGAATCTGATGGAGAAAGCCAAGAGGGTGATGAAGGCCTACCAAGAAGGAACCTGCTTTATAACGGACTACTTGCAAGAGCGCATAAATAACGCCATCCATATAGGATGCAAACAGATCGGATGAAAGCTAAAAACACCGGGAATCCCGGTAAATCTTTGGATGAGGAGGATGGTTTCATTATCTGGCTCATCGCCATCGCCATCAACCTCATCCCTCTGGCCGTATCGGTGAGGTAAGTGGGTTCTGAATCTTTCTTTCACAACTGGTTCAAAGATCGAACTTTATGGCTTAAAGTTAAATATCGCTTCGGATTGACAGGACACAATGAACCTGAAAAACAAGATCAAAGTGAAGATAGTGGAATGGTTCTCAAGAGGCGTGATGGAGTCCGTTCTAAGTGGCAAGGAGAACATCCGTTTCAAGATCGCAAAGAGGGAGGTACGTAAAATCATGGCTGAAAATGATGGCAAAAAGTGGTGGGCTTCAAAAACTATATGGGTGAACTTTCTTACTGTGGTTGCGGGAGCATTGACATTCCTGATGTCACCGGAAGCTAAAATGGACGCTCAACAGGCGGGCACGTTGGCGACGGTTCTAGGCGTGGTTAATATGCTTCTGAGACTTGTGACGGATAAAGCTGTCTCAAAGTAGTTACATATAGTTACCGTCGAGAAAGTCATCTATAAAACATTTAAGTAAAGCATAGTTTACATAAATAAACAGGAGGCTTAAAATGAAGAAATTAATCAGTTCGTTAATGATTGCCGGATGGATGGGGCTGGGGATTGCACATGCGGATGATTGGAAAGAAGTATTCAAGGAGACCGAGGGCCAATTATTCGATTGGGCTATCGCATCTTCAGTTGAGCCCGGTTACTTCCGGGACATGATCGGAGGCCGTAACGCGGTTGGAGCGCAGTTCCCTATCGTTTATGCGACTCCTTATATCACGGCTGATTTCGGGTACGTTTCCGGCTATGATACAAAATCACGCGGAAGCCTGATGGTTGGCGGCACGTTGAGGGTCAATAGACTTCTTGAGGACTTCTTTAAAGGTAACGTGAGCGCGGTTAGGAATACGCTTCCGGCGCTTGACAGAAATTGGGACAGATTATGGGTGGGCCCGTTCATCGCTCATGGGTTTACGGAGCAAGAATTGCTCGCCGGCATCAAGGCCGGGTTGTCATTCTGAGACGGTAAAAAACCGGATATGTGCTTTTTGTCAAAATAACTTGACAAAAATGTGACGTTTTGGTAAAAGTCATGTAGGCCATGATCGTATCTTGTCTTTTTCCCTTAAATGATTTAACCCCTCCGACGAGCGGTCGTGGCCTACACTTCTTCCTCCGAGGAGGGCAATTTGACTCACCTGAAAGAAATCGTAGAAAACCTGCTGGCCGAACTGAAACTAAAAAACGATCATGCCCAGGCTCTGCCGGACATGGCCATATCTCTCCTTGAAAGCTACGTCACTGATGATCAAATCCCAGAAAGCTTGGTCGTCCATCACATCATGGACTTGACCGCCCAGGACGGATTCCCGCCGGATAAAAAAGAAAAAATAGACAAACTCTTAAAAGAACTTTCCAGATGATTAAAATAAATTCCAGTTTCAAACAGGCCTGTATTGATATATTGGTTGATGGCAAATTGCGCGAAGTGTTTATTCAAGATAATGGTGAGATTGAACCCTTAGCTTTGATATGGCATATAAAAGATAAGGGTATAGGAATTAGCATCGCAGATTTTGAACGAGCCCCACAGATAGCAGAGAAAATAAAAAAAGTTTTCTTTGAAGAATTAGAAAATAATCACTTACAATAACCATGTTCACGGACTTCTTTCAATCCCATGTTCAGAATTTGGGGCATCCGAACACGTCCGGCTGGGCCCAAGGCAAGTGCCCCTTCCACGATGACAAGCTAAAATCATTTTCCGTCCACCTGGAAACAGGCTCCTGGAAGTGCTTTGCCAATTGCGGGAAAGGCGGACTCCGCAAGTTCAAGGAACTGAAAGGTCTGCCCACAGACCAAAAAAAGCTGTCCGTTAAAAACTTCGACTATGTTGACGCGGACGGGAACCTGGTTTACAGAAAAACCTTATATGACGACGGCTCATGGGGACAATCTCACAAGAACGGGAACGGCGGTTGGGCGCACAACCTATCAGGGGTGAAGCGTATACCCTACCGCCTTCCCGATCTTCTTAAAGCCGATATTGACGAGCCTATATTTATTGTCGAAGGTGAGAAGTGCGCCGACTACATGGCTTCATGCGGGTTCGTCGCCGTCACCACGGGTGGGGCGACAAGCTGGGCGCCTGAAATGGCGGACTACTTTAAAGGAAAGCACATTGTCATCTGGCGCGACAACGATGAGCCCGGGCTGGACTTTGACAGGGACGTAACGAACGGGATTAAAGGCGTGGCGGCCAGCGTCAAACATTTCTGCATATCCGAGCCGATCAAGGGCGGGGACGCGGTGGACTGGTTTTTGCGCGGCGGCACTCCTGACCACTTGCGGGTCGTAATCAAGAACCTATCTACCATCGAATCCCCGGAAGCCAAAGACGACGGCTGGCAGATGTGCAAGGCCGCGATTTTCAACGGCGGCTCTAATTACCCTAACCTGGAATTGGCATATAAAATCATAAAGTCTCATCCGCAGTTGTCCGGCCATATTTGGGTTGAGGAGTTCCACAGGAAGATTTTTACCGACATGGATTGCAAGGTTCCGAGAGAATGGACGGACAACGACGATCTTTTTCTGACGATGATGATGCAATCCAAACTTGGTATCAAGAGGATAGGGCATCAGATCGTATCGAAAGCCGTTATCCTATATGCGTCAGAGGAAACTAGGAACGAGCCAAAGACGTGGGTTGATGGGCTGGAATGGGATGGGACGGAGCGGATCGGCAGGTTTTTCAGCGACGCTTTCGGGGCAGACGACAACAATTACGTTTCCACCGTGTCATTCAATTTTTGGGTTTCCACGGTGGCGAGGATATTTGAGCCGGGATGCCAAGTTGACAACATGGTGGTTTTGGAGGGCATCCAGGGCATAGGCAAAAGCCGAGCCATCCGCATATTGGCCGGGAAGTGGTACTGTTCAGCCAGCGAATCCGTTATGACGAAAGATTTTAAGATGCTGCTACCCGGCAAGCTCCTGGTTGAAATTGCGGAGCTCGATTCCTTCAAACGGGCGGAAATCAGCAAGATCAAGCAGGTGGTATCAGACCCATCCGACTATTACCGCCTTCCTTATGCGGCCAAGCCACAGGATACTCCAAGAATGTGCATTTTTATCGGGACTACGAATGAGCATGAGTACCTCAAAGATGATACCGGAGGGCGCCGGTTTTGGCCTATCCGGTGTGGCCAGTTGGACGAAAAGTACATTGAGAAATACCGTGACCAGTTATATGCGGAAGCGGTGGCCAAGTACCGGGACGGGGCGCGGTGGTGGGACACCACAGACCAAACAGCAGTTGAACAGGAAATCCGCCGCATAGGGGACCCCTGGGAGGATATCATCAGGGAATACCTTATAGGAAAGAGCGAAGTCACGGTAACTGACATTTTGGCGCAAGCAATATCAATGCCAAAAGAGCGAATGGACATGGCCTGCCAGAAACGGGCTGGTGTAATTTTGAGGCTTTTGGGCTGGGAAAAGGTTAGAAAACGTCTTTCCAAGGACAGCAACCCTGCCAAAATTTGGGGGCCAAGGAAAAGTTATCCACAGGCAAGCCAGCCTGACCTAGCCGATGTTGTGGATTGGTAGACATGGAAAATAACGAATATAATGCATTTGTGCCCCATGTGCCCTGTAAAAGTATGATTTTATTTTCTCTAAAAAACTGCAAGCGAAATTCTAAGCGCGTGACGGGGCACACGGGACACATTACTGTCGAGTGCCCCCAACAAAACAGTACGGGGTACATACGGGGCATAGGGGCACGCTAGAAAAAAGTTATTAACATCATAAAACAGACTATATAGTACTAAGTAACTACTATAGTCTTAGAGTCGCAACAAACTTGCCAAAAAGGTTGAAAATGTTTAAGAAAAAGGACTATCCATCGAACTGGGAGCAAATCAGATTAAAAAAGTTTGAACTATCTGGTGGCAGATGCCAATGTCTCGGTCATTGCGGGCTTCATAGCCGGACAAAGCAGAGACGTTGCGAGGAAAGGCACCTTCAACCGGCAAAATGGGCGCGAGGCACCGTGGTTTTGACTCTGGCCCATCTCTGCCACCATACGCAATGCGACAACGAAAATCACTTGATGCTGTTTTGTAACCGTTGCCACCTTCGCTATGATAGGTTCATGCATCAGATCCATGCGCGGCGGACAAGGCAAAAAAAATCAAAACAAACAGAATTAACTCTATGACCTACGAAGCCGTCCATCTTTTTTGCAACCGATGTTTCCTGCCCGTAACCGTATCGCGGGCAAAGCCGATCCGCCGGATCGTGGCCCGGTGTCCAGGATGCAGGGACGTGCTGATGTATGAAAAAATAAATAAAAAAAAGACTTGCAATGTTTGAGATATCATGCTATACTGTGATATATCGTTATAGACAGCGAGGAGACCAAACCCCCGATGAGTAGACCACTAGGATTCAAATTGCCACGAGACTACAAGCGCAAATGCGTTATTTGCGGTAAATACTTTATGTCCTGTACAGACACAGCTAAATACGATTCTCCTATATGCCGGATGATCGCATCTTCGGAAAGAAAGAAGAAAGAACTCGGCGTCACCCGCGAGGTTTGAGCCATGAAAACAATAATCGTAAAAACCCAGGTGGAAATTGACGATCTTCCAGAGAAATTCAACGAGTTTACATTTATTGAAATCCGGGCAAGCCAAAGGATAACTGTTTATAAAGCGCGGGAAAATTCCAGCGTTGAAGCGTGGGGAAATTCCAGCGTTGTAGCGCGGGGAAATTCCAGCGTTGAAGCGCGGGAAAACTCCCGCGTTGTAGCGTGGGGAAATTCCCGCGTTGTAGCGCGGGAAAATTCCAGCGTTGAAGCGTGGGAAAATTCCAGCGTTGTAGCGCGGGAAAATGTGGGCGTTCATTTACAATCCGATTTTGCCTCCGTGATTTTATTCATGTATTCCGTATGTTGGGTTTTCTCGAAGAAAGCCAAGGTTGAGAAAAAATCTGATCGGGCGAACGTAATTTTTGTTGAGAGTTTAGAAGGACTCGACGGTTGGCTGGAAGAAAACGCCATAGACCAATCCGAAAAAATCATCCTTTATAAAAAGGTTTCCAAAGATTTCAAAACTCAAGAGGGAACGGACAATGAGACATTATGGGGTGTCGGCTCAATAGTAACGCACAAAAATTGGAACCCTAAAAACTCCGAATGTGGAGAAGGCAAGTTTCATGCGTGTTCACGTCCATATTTTTGCGACGAGTTCAGAAACAATAACGGAGACAAATACATCGCAATTGAGATAAAAAAGGACGATCTTTATGCGTGGCCTAATCCAGTATATCCACACAAGATCGCGTTCAGGGAAGGGAAAGTTTTGTATGAGTGCGACAAGTTCGGGAAGGAAATAAAGCCATGACCCCGATGGCAACCCAGGCATACGTTGACCAGAAGGTCGGGAATTTGCAACACACAATCTGGAAGCTGATGCGGCGCAATGGAGTCCTGGTCAAGAGAATCAGCCAGTTAGTAGACAACCAGAAACACTACCTGGACTACCGGGCAAAGCGGATGAAGGGGTACGAGATGTACGCCAAGAAAATGGTGCAGTTACAAAACCTATACCATCGGCTCAAGAATAAGGAGAAGAGATGATTTTACTCGGATATATCGGCATCATCTGGCTTGCGTGGAAGTTAGACGGGGGGACAGTTAAAATCGTAAGGAGGAAAATAAAAAATGGACAATCCGTCTGACTGGATATCAGAAGCCCAAGAAGCGATGGCGAACCTGGACCCCAAAAAGTTTGCCGAATGGATGGACGATAACACGGGTTGTACACGCGAGGATTACATTGAGGAACTTTTGTATTCCATGCAAGCGCAAAACGAGAAGTACAAAGAGGTTTACTGATGGGCGACTTTAAGATCGTGCTTTACGCTATCGGGGTTGTGATTCTGTTATCCGGCATGGGGATCCTTTACGGCGCGTGGCTGGACGCCAGGGAGAAGAAGCGGATACAGAAAAAGACCAGATTGAAAGGTCTTAACGAGGCGTAAATAGATTTTATTGGTGGTAAGAAAAGAGCAATCTAGTGAGTGAGAGCTGAATTGGATTGCGTAGCGGAGAATGGGATATCTAACTTACGGCTCCAACGGTTAGATTTATACTTCACCGGCCACCAAGATTTTCTCAAAAAAACTAACTCCCATAAGGAGACTGAAATGGCGAACGACATAGAAGTGAAAGAGTTACCGAGCGAAGCATTGACGACGGGTGAAGTGTTGCAAGTCAAACATGAGTCGTTACAGGACACGCTCTGGCTTGCGGACAACATTGAAAAGCTGGTGGACGCGAACAAAAAAATCTTCACATACATCTTGAAAAGCACGCATCCGGGAGATTTTGTCGCATTCGGGAAGGGCGCCAACGAAAAGATTGAGATCATAGGCGCAGGATGCGAGCGGATCGGCAGGGACGTTGGCGTAAGTTTCGCTAACTGGACTGAGAAAATGGAGACGTTCCAGGACGACATCGGTCCTGGGTACCGCTACATTTATGAGGCGGACGCTATTTTCCGAAGCCGAATCATCCGGGTCATGTCCCTCGCCTCGTCCAGGACGAAGTTTTTCGGCAAGGATTCCGGGGAGTATAAGGACTTGTCGGAAGTGAGCCGGGAAGACGTTCAGATCGCGGCGAAGCGTGGCATTTTTAAGGAAGGAGTCAAGGTTCTTTTGGGTTTGAGGCACTTGAGCCGTTCGGAACTTGAGAAATACGGAGTGAAAGTCTCGGTAAGCGGCGGGTATAATTTCCAATCGAAGGAGGAAAAATCAGCGGACATTACGACAGTAACCGATGAAATCGTTGACGCAAAGCTATCTAAAGAAACAAAAGACTGGACTTTATTCAAGATCAAAACTAAGTCCGGTCTTGAGGTCGGGACTTTTTCAAAAACCGACTATCAGACGGCCTGTGACGCCTGGGATAAAAAACTTCAAGCGACCATCTCATACAAGGTCACTCCAAAAGGCAATAAGGAGATCACGGCGATCAGCTTGACGGACAAGGCGGTGGCGTGATGGAAATTACAACAAATCAGTTAAAGTGCAAGGAATGTAATTCGGATATCCAAGCTCAGACAAAATTCTGCCCAAACTGTGGAAATCATGTAATCAAAGCATTGCGTTCGGAAAACGAAGTTAAGGCCATGATTGAAACTATAAAGAATTATAAACCACCGGACGGAGATGATGCGATAGCTAAGCTAATTATGGTCTTCCCAATTATACTTACCCTGAACTGGGTGATAGGTGGTAATATTTCGCCCATGACACTAATTGAGGGTAAAAAAAAATAAATGCCTATCTGCATAGCCTGTAGGCTCGGAAGCCATGAGATGTGCCGGAACGGGAAAGAAGATTGCCGTTGCGAATGTCAGGAGGAAAACTAATGGAAACGATAACCGAAATCCGGGTTGAGGACTTAATAGCAGAATTTGAAAAGGACTGCGGATTCAAACAAAAACCACCCTGGGCAGTCACTTCAAATTGGGCTTCAAAATTAGCCCATCCATGCGAGCGGTGGCTTTATCATAATCGCGTGGATTGGGAACATCAAGAACGGCGAGACTGGAAAGGGATCGGTGAACTTGGAGAAATTTTGCACGATAATTGGGTAATGGATAGAAAAGCCCAGGGTTACAGAGTAATTCATGCGGAAACGCCGCTCTCAGCAAAACTCCGCAATGAATTTCTTATCAGCGGTAAAATTGACGGGCGTATCGGGAAAGGAACTATCAAACCAGTCCTTTATGAATTCAAGAGCATGAATCAATACGACTACGAAAAAATAAATACGTGGGATGATATTCGGGAGCATAAAAGAGATTACATCAGATCGTATGCCGGACAAATCACCTGCTATCTCTATGACCAGAATGAGGAATCTGGCGTGATGGTAATTATGAACAAAATGACGATGGAGTGGAAATGGATTATCGTAAATCTCGACTATGAGTTGGCAGAGTATATGCTGAAAAGAGCCGAGCGCACGAATAAGGCCGTAATAAACAAAGAGCCGCCACAGCGGATTGCTTACTGCCAAACTTGTAAGTCGTGTGAATATAAAAACGTGTGTTTGCCGGACATTCTGAACGAAAATGGCCTTGAGTTCGTGGATATGCCGGAGCTTGAGACTAAACTAAAGCGCATGAACGAGCTTGAGCCAGTTGTTGACGAATACGAAGAACTGGAAAAGTCAACGGTCGACACGGCGAAAGGCGTGGGCAAGGATTTTGTGGTGGGAACGTCTTTCAAATGTGAGATCAAAAACGGGACGCAGACGAGGCTGGACACGAAGGCGATCCCGCCGGACATAAAGGCGAAATATGAGAAAGAAATCAAGACGCAGAGGATAACGTATATTCCGCTGGGGTAAGGAGTGAAATTGCTTATGAAAAAGACAGGATATATCGTGGACGTTTACCACACAAATAAACGATTATTGACTGTTTATTGGTCAATAAGAGAGTTGAGGTCACGTTGCGGAGAGCTTACAAAGAAAGAAATAAAGAAGGTTGAGGTAGAGTTTAACCCCGGCGCGTGAGCGAGTGATGAAAACAATAGCTTCAATGGTTTTTCACTTCAACGGGAAAGCCTATCCATACGAATATGATTTTGGAGAAAATTATTCAGAGGAATCAGCAGAATTTATGTTTACTGAGGGGAACTATGGCTGCGACTGTAACCGCTTATTATTTCTCGGAAGGGCATATCCCGAATTAAATGTAGACGAAACATCTGTCCAATGTGGAGATTCAATCAAGATGACAGACTTCAAAGTAATAACCGCGCGCCGGCATGAGGAGGGGTGTGAGAATGAAGGCGTTGGATATTGAGCTTGCACTTGCCGTTCATTTTAACGCCAGGGCAAATATCATCGTGCCAAACGTGAGCTGGGGAGCCAACATTCACGAATGCGATATGCTCGTCATCACCAGGGCCGGATACGCTTATGAAATTGAAATTAAAACGACCAAAGCCGACTTGAAAAGAGATGGCCGGAAACGGCACGGACACAATGACACACGCATTAAGGCTCTGTATTTTGCCATGCCCAAGTCTTTGACGGCATTTGCAGAATATGTGCCAGATCGTGCCGGCATCATAGGCGTGAGTGGCGGTTTCTGCGATTTCGTTAGAGAGGCGAAATTCAGCAATTCCGAACCCTTCACATTACAGGAAAAGTTTGAAATATCGAGATTGGGAACGATGCGGATATGGACTCTGAAAGAAAAAATAAGAGTTTTGAGAGACAGTAAAGAAGTGGCCCCGCATAATCAATGATGGAGGTGGTGGGGATGGGCGATATTGCTGATGATATAAATTTAGGATTTCAATGCGGATGGTGTGGGGTTTGCTTTGAAAAGGAACATGATTATCCAGTTCTCTGCAAAGATTGTTTTAAGCCTGGAAGTGGATTTCAGAAAGCGATTTTTAAAGAACTATGACTAAATCCCGGCGGGTGTGGTCTTGGAAAGCCAAAGCTGTTATCAAATGCAAGGCATAAGAAAAATCCAAGCTCTCTATGCCTCAAGTTACCACCGACTTGCAGGTGTCCTTTTGATAGGACTCGTAGGCACTATCGACCTTGATCGGCCTAAATGCCTAATCCTGCCGCCCGCCGGGCCACTTTGAGGGAGGGATAATAACATGGATGAACCAATTAGAAATATAGAATATCAATTCTTTTTCGGCGCAAATGTCGAGCGGATTCATTTAAGTGGAGGCCAAATCTCTTGGTTAGGAGAGAATGTCGGCAAGATGCGGTCGGCTTTTGAAATCATTGAACGGACGTTTTCGGAAACAAACGATACTGAAATTACCAATACACGGCTGGAAGCATTTATCAATTTAGTTTGCCAGACTTACGTTATCAATGTTCATCCGAGAATATATTTTACAGAAACAGAGATTGTGAGAACATGAAATCCCCCACGCCGGGTGACGAGGTGAGAGAGTGAACCCAATATCGCTTCACGGGGCTGTCCATATCTGTGAAATCGAAACCTGCACAGATATGGCAACGCATTTTCTTACGTTGGATATGAATACCACAATGGGCTTGCGATTATGTGAGCCGCATTTTTACCAAAGAATGGGATGGGAAGATGATCGTTTATAAAATCAGTTACGGAATGCGATGTAACGTATGCAGGCGCAAATTTAGAACTAAGAAATTGGAATGGTTTAAAAAATGGGAAACACTTGAAAAATATGCTACCCGTAAAAAGACAGGGGGTGGCTGGGTATTGGGAAAATGTCCAAGGTGTCAAAAATGAAGACCCCGAAACCACGACGGTGCGCGGAGCATTGCTTGCATCTGGCTATCTATAAGCCGAAAGACCGAAAATTGCAATGGTGTTGTTGCCGCTGTGATTATGAGATCCGCCCCGCCGTCTCGCCAAAGAGGAGGAAGTGATGAGTAAAGTCGAGCCGTGCCCACACTGTAAAAGAATTTCTTGTTGCTATGCCTTTTGTGAGGTTCCAAAGCAACTCGCCGAGCGGGATGCGGCCCTCGATGCGGCGGAGGAATGTCTGCTTACGGCAAAAGATTCTATTTCATCGTATGCCATGCAGACCTATGATCGGCACGGAGTTGAGGCCAGGAAAATTCAGAAGATTGACGAAGCTCTCGAACAAATCAGAAAAGCGAGGTCAGGGAAATGAGCGAGATATATTTTTCAAAGATCGAGCCTAAAGTCTGCGTAACTTCATTCGATGGAAGAGCTGTTCAAATGCTCAAGGAAGATTTCGATAAGTTACAAGCCGCCCTCGCCTCCGCTGAGAAAGACAGGGATGAGCTCAAGCAAAAGTTGGCCGATAAGGACATGGAATTATACAAGCTGAAAGATATTGATGATGAAATTTGCGCTGACAATGCGCTTCTCAATCTCAGGTGCGAGAGGTTGGTAAGTTCTTTGGAGAGTATTGATATGTATGTCAATGGAGTATTCGCAATGCCGCCATTTGAGGCACTGCAACAAATCACGGCAACGGTTGGAGACATTGCACAAAGGGCGATTGTAAAATCTAAATCCGAGGAGGTGTCAGATGAGAAGGTTTAACGAGGATGCGCTATTTTCAATTATGGTAGATGTCTATGCTCGGCAAGAACCTGAAATTTTAGAGAATTTCATCGACTTCGAGATCACGCGCAACGTCATTGCCGCCCTCGAAAGCGTGAGGCCGAAAGAGAATTTTTACGAACCCGATGATGAGGGGTCTGATGACGAAATAGACTTAAGAGAAGGATGGGATAATTGCAAGGATACTGTCAACCAAAAGATCAACGAAGCCATAAAATCAATCCGCTAAGGCAAAATGCAAGTGCGGGTTTTTAGGAGACGTCCAGGAATACTATTATGAGGCTAAGGAGAAACTATTTGAGCATTTTAAACTCGTTGGAACATGGGTTGAGGACGATCCCAGGAGAGGGGAAAGGATAAAATGAAAAAAGAGGACATAGTATGCGTCGTATGCGATAAGAAATTCAACGGCACGGAAAGTTTCACCCCTGGTCAACACGGATATGCTCACCTGGAATGTCACCGAGAGATACAATCTCGCGATCTTGAGGCGGCCAGGAAAAAATTAAAGGAAAGAATGAAAAAATTCAGAGACGCGGAGTATAAATGAAATTCACATTCACGATCCCAGGCAACCCCAAACCCCAAAAGCGGCCCCGGTTCGCCCGGGTCGGTAACTTTGTAAAGACCTATGACCCGCAGGATTCAAAAGATTTTAAGGCGAAAGTCGCCCTATTTGCCAGGCAGGCGGGGATCACCATAACCGACAAGCCGGTGAAGCTGACCATCACTTTTTCCCTTGACCGCCCGAAATATCTGTGCAAAAAGAAATCAGATCCCGGATTTATCCCATGCGCTAAACGCCCGGACCTCGATAACCTACTGAAAGCAATCCTCGATGGGCTAAATGGCATCGCATGGCATGACGACGGCCAGATATACGATATCCGAGCCTCAAAGTTTTATTGTCCGCTAGGCGCGCAACCCATGACAGAAATCACAATCGAAACCGCCGATTAAACAAAAAAAATCCCCGCCGGCTCTCGTCATCTCTTGCCGGCGGGGATTCTCTCTTACGTCCGGTTACTTCATTCCATACTTTTCCGCCACCTTACCCCGCCGGATAGCGAACAGGCAATTAATCAGCGCGGACAGATCCCCGCTAGAGTACCCGTCAACGTCCAAGCCGTGAAACTCCCGGACTATCGAGGCCGCCATCCGGGCGGCTTGCAATGCGTCTATTTGGTCGTTCATATTATCGCTCCTTTTGGCAAGATTGACACAATATTTTTTTGCCGATTTTGTACTTACCTTTTTTAAGCCGTTCCAACAATTCTTTTTTTTCTGAGTGAAGCGGATCATCGGTGGTCCCGAATGGGAAAGGCTCATCGCATCCATCGCATCTGGCTTGCCAATAGACTATTTTTTCAAGCGCCATCATTCCCTCCCTTCGGCTTTGGCAATGGCGTTTTCCATGGCGTCCTCAATATTGCCACGGAAAGCATTGGAGAAATGCTTTTGGATTTCAGGAGTAGCCGGGAACTCCTTAAAGATTTCCAGCATCCGTTTTGCTGCCTCCAAAAGCTCCGGGGCGGCGGCGATGAGCCGGGCATTGGCTTCATTGTTAATAGCCCCATCCCATGAATCCATAGTGGCCAGCCAGTAATTAGAAGGAACGCTTCGGATTGTTTTTGTTACCTCTTCATATCTCCACGGCCCCGGCGTTGGCGCATGCGTCACCTTCTTTTTCGTTTCCATGTTATTTCACCCCATTTATTTTATTCGCATCCTCGCAATACATGAGGATAGCCGCCCTTACAGAAGATTCGATGTTGCCGGTTCCTTCGACGATTGATTTTCTAGCAAGCGCAAAAACTTTCGGGATGTCCATGATGTTTATGACTTGCCCTTGAGCCAGCTTGTAGTATGTCCTTTCAATCTCTTTGTCTATCAATTGTGTTTTCATCTCATTTGACCTCCTGTTTTCCCAATTGGGTAGATTTCATCCATTCGATCATTCCTCTCAATGCCGTTTTGGATGGCCGGAAATACCGGCTGGGGGATACGACGTATTCGTGTGTCACTCCGGCGACGCGTGCGCCTTTGTAATTTTTTTCCACCTCGCTCGCCAGGCCGATGCGAATATCCCCGGCGAAATTTGTCGCGTTGGTTTGAGCCAATACGAACTGGTCAAAATCCACACCTGAAATTTCGGATTCAGTCAGAACAGCCGGGCTCAGCGTTTGTGATTTCAAAAAATACTCACGCAGACTATCTCCAGTTCTCATGTTTGTTCACCTCTTTTTTTGTCCTTACCCTTCACTTATATTATAGACAAGATTTGTCTACTTGTCAACACTTATTTTAAACTATTTTTTACCCATGCGGTTAGCCTCGCCGCCTTCTTTTTGGCCCTGGACTGCCGCGCCCACCACGCTTTATAAACTTTCCGCGCCGGCTTTAATTCATAATCACTATGATCCGTCCGCCATTGCTTCATGGCTTTGTCCCGCCTCTTGCATCGCTCACATTCCATTTAATCTCTCCTTCGGCCTACCTTCCTTCCTTATATATAGCAGATATGACAAGTTTTGTCAATGCCTTGTAACTGTATAAAAATCCGTGTATAACTACCTCAACATGAGAGGCTCACGCGCCAAATCTTTCCGCGCCCAGGCTCAAGGATACGCCAGATCGTATATCTACAACAACGGGACTAGGATCCTCTCCCCCAGCTCTTACCGCGCCAACTACCAAAAACTAAAAAAGGCAGCCAAACTAAAACCATGAACATAACCCTTGAAGACTACACGCCGCCTAACTCAAAAAACGGCCAGTCTTTTCCCATGATTTGCTTTTCCAATGGCGCCACCTATAAAACCGGTGACCGCGCCGGCCAACCCGTCCCCCCAAAATACGTCTCCGTCTCTAAAGCCAAACTTGTCATTGCCAACCTTGATACCGTCAAAACTATAATCCAACGATTGGAACTGTCTACAACCGTTCCCGGCCCTTCAACTGCAAACAATCACAACAACAACGGCCTGAACCCATGATCATCTCAATCGCTCTTGGAATCATCATCGCCGTTTTTTCTCTTGCCCTACTCAACTTCCTCATGGATCTCATACTCCCATGATGTCCGTCTCAACTGAAAATCAATTCATTCCCGAATTGTGGCGCACAGATGTCATCGAACATTTTATTGAGAAAAGCAAAACAAATTTGAAAACTCTATATAATGCCTTTTTTCTTCTTGCTTGCGCTTTCACACACATGAAAACAAAAACTTAAAGTGTTACTTTAACTATTGCAACTGTGGACTTATGTCTACAACTTAAAGTGTCACTTTAACTTTGATAATATATAAATAGATAACATGTATACCCAAATTCCGTTAACAGACCCTATGGAGATGGCTCAGTTTACGCCATGTGCTCGCCTTATGGCTCAATTCAAACTCTCAGGTGGTTCCGAAATCATAGACTTGAGAACATGGACAAAATGGAATACAGACCAGGAATGGCACCCTAAAAAAAACAGTTTTACGCTTGAAAAAAGGTTTGCTGTCCCTGTTTTCAAAAAACTTCTTGAGTTAATTGAAGCGCATGACCGGGAAAAGGGTAAACTGTAGACAATTTTCCCCACAATCAAAAGCCTTGTTATTTAAGGCTTTTAACCAGCCAGTTCCGATAATAAACGTTATGTTATGTTAAACCATGCCAAAACACTTAATTAATAAGCCTTTTAAAAGACAGCCTTTAAAAGCACGTTTTAAGCTGTTGCCTAAACGTTTGAGGGATTGGGAGAACTACATACCTTCCTTAAAAGAAGCGCAGGATTCGCTCCGAAGGCCGACGTACCCGGGGGGGGAGGGGTTTAGGGGCCGGGGGGTTAAATCTAGCCTATCCTGACATGGAGCCGACTACAATTTCAGAATCTCAGTCAATAAGGTGCAAGAGGATGCGCATAACCGAGTATGAACATATTAAGGTAGATATTTTAAAAGAATTAAAAGCAATGCAGATAGCTTTTAATAAAGCCGACAGTCGGTTCGCTGAAGGATTTGGAAGGATTATTAATTTACTTAAATGAATGAGTCAACAATGAACCAGGTGATAGATGTTAGGGACAAGGCTATAATGCCTCCATTTAATATAGATAATCAGATCTCCGAATCGCGGGACAGGATAGTGTTTAAGGGGTACGAGTTAAGCAGGGGGGAGGATTTGGTGTGTAGGGTATGGGCGCGGACGCATAGCATGAGGGCGTGCCGGGAGGAGTTGTTGAGGGTATATAAGAGGAAGTTGAGTGACAGGGGATTAAAGAAGTGGTTTAAGTACCGTACGCATTTGGCTCCTGTGATAGCGATGTATGAGGGGTGGAATTTAGACAAGATGACGGAGGAGGAGTGGGAGGGGCGAGTAGCTGGGATGGCGAGGGGGGACGTGAAGGTAAACAAGACGACTCCGATGATGTACAAGTTGATCATGGATTACAAGGGGTGGGGTAAGAGGCGGGAGGAGTCGGGACAATTTAACGCAAAGAATATTCAGGTGAACATATTGCAGAGTGATGGGCGGGTATAAGGAAGCCAGGGCGCATTGGATATTTCTCAAATCCCGATTTGATTTATGGGCGCATGATCCTAGGGATGGAGTATTGAAGTGGGGTGATGGGAGGAACGTAAGTTTTGAGGACAAAGAGACGTTGAGTGACAACATTCAGGCGGCGTATGAGGATATGATAAGATGCAAGAGGGCGTGAATATAAGGGACGCGTTAAGGGCTGAGATAGTTCTTCGTTTGAATCGAGAGACGGCCTATGTTTTGGCTTTAGCTGACATGAAGAGTATTGAGGGAGGTAATTTTTTAAAGGATCAGTTGAAACAGAACGATGAAGCCTTAAAGTTGATTAATGAATTTTTATCTATGCCAAATATGTATAAGGTAGATAAGGATGGGAATCAGGAAGTAATGGAAAACATTTTGACTGATTGGGATTGGGAGAAGTTTGTTAAGGAGAGGTATTGGGACAAGAAATAGTTTAATTTGAAGCAGTCAGTTAAAAGCCGCCGTGCGATTGAGTGTTCCCTAAAGAATTCTGGGAATGACCTTCGCACGGCGTTTCCTTTTGGGGCGGGCGGGCTAAGCGGCCTATATCTGATTAAGAGTGGCTCCGAAGCCCCAAAGAATTTTATGCAGTTAGACATCAAGTTGCCGATCCAGTTGCATGCGAACCAACAGAGGGTGCATGAGAGCCCGGCCAGGTTCAAGGTATTGAAGATCGGCAAGCGGTGGGGGAAGTCGTATTGGGCCGGGTTTGAGATCATCCAGATGGCTTTCAGGAATCCCGGGGTGTATTGGTACATTGCGCCGACGATAGGGCAGGCGCGGGAGATCATGTGGGATTTTCTCAAGACGGCGATACCTTCGGAGGTGATATTGGGGAATCCGCTGAACACGGATTTGGAGATTAACTTGAATTTATTTTCCAGGGGGTACTCGAAGATCAAGCTGAAGGGGACGGACAACGAGACGAGTTTGCGGGGAGTGAGTTTGGATGGGGGGATAATGGACGAGGCGGCGTACGATCAGACGAAGGGGTACGCATGGCCGAACATATTGAGGGGGCAGTTGGCGAAGTCCAAGGGGCCGTTTTACTTTATCAGTTCGCCGCACAAGGACGGGAAGAACTGGTTTACCAAGTTATGCGAGTACGCGCAGATGCAGGAGAGGGCGGGAGACGGGAGCTGGGCGTATTGGCACGACACAATATATGGCAACCCGATGCTGGAGAAGGACGAAGTGGAGGCGATCAAGGCCGGGTGTACGGACGACAAGTGGCGGCTGGAGTACATGGCCGAGGAGTCGGATTATGGGGGATTGCTATTAAGCGAGTTTGATTATGGGCGGCACGTCAAAGAGTTCGAGGTTCCGAAGGCGGCGATATGGGTGAGGGGGATCGACTGGGGGATCGCGCATCCGACGACTTGTGTTTGGCTTGCCATTGACATGGAGAATGAGTTTGTTTATTTAGCGGATGAGTATTACCAGACCGACAAGCGGATATTCGAGTCTGCTTCCTTAATAAAGCAGATGACTGGTGGGAGGCCGATAGCGTGGACTGTGATTGACCCGTCCACGGCAAAAAGGAACTCTCAGACCGGGTTGACGGACATGTGGGAGTTTCAGCGGAACGGGGTTCCGTGTATCCCAGGGGACAACCGGGATAGGGGCATAGACATCATGAAGATGTTTTTCAAGAAGGACAAGATTTTGGTGCATCCGAAGTGCAAGAACTTTATTGCCGAGGCCAAAAACTATGTTTACGGAGAAGATGAAGGGGATGATGTTTTGGACAGTTTAAAATACGGCTTGGTTAGAGTGCACGACACGATGTTTCACGGCAATTTGTTTCCAGCTGAAAGGAAGTTGTCCGCGCCCGCGCCGAACACGTTCAATTTCAACGATTTGACGGGACAGAAAACGGCGTCGAGCCGGGAAATGGCGTGGGCGTTCGGGGAGGATTGATGCCTTTTAAATCCGAGTCCCAGAGACGATGGATGTTCAAAAACAAGCCTGAAATGGCGAAACTGTGGTCTAAAGAGACTCCGGACAAAAAACTGCCTGAAAAAAAGCGAAAAGGATTGGCCGAAGACCTTGGAAAACGTTGATCCGCAGATGCCGATGATCCCTTCCATGCCGATTATACCGGGTATGCCTGGGTTGATGTTGCCCAGGGTGTTTGATTTGGCTGATCCGGCGCATAAGCACGCTTTGGACAAGCTCAAGGGCGAGGTGATAGACAAGTCCAGCCATTGGGAAAGCAGGATGACGACGTTTTTCGGAGAGTATGACGAGTACGTGGATTCATGGCGGATAGTTGCGAAACGGTCAGGAGGGAGGCCGAAGGCTTTATTCAATTCAAAAAGCGGCGAGACGCACCGGGCGGTTGAGACCCAGGCCACTTTTTGGTTTAACCAGCTGACATCCGCTGACCCGTTTTATTATTTCCAGGGTGAGGGGATGGATCAGTACGGCAGAGAGGTAAGCGAGGTTGAGTTGCAGGCGGTTGAGGCCACTATAAGGAAGCAATTGCAATATATCCGGTTCACGGAGAAGCTGATGCGGGGATTAAGGTCTTTGAGCCTGTTCGGGACGATGATAATGGAATGTCCTTGGACAAGTTTTCCTTATGGAGACGGTGAAAAGACGTTTGAGGGGACGGACTTGATACTGAGGCCGTTGTTGACGACCGGGTTCAACCCGTTTGTATTCGATTTGGACCAAAGCGAGTTTATTTTTACCATAGATTTCCCCACGGTGTGGATGTTGAGGAATTGGGCCAGAAACAGCAAGAAAGACTGGAACTTGGGCGAGATTGAAAAAATCGTTTTAGAGCACGGGAGCGAAAATTCAGCGGGCGCGTCAAAGACTTCTACGTACAGCAGGGTGTTGACCCGAAAACAGCGGGCCGGATACCAGGTCATAGACAACAACAATTGGGAATTCATAAAGTACCATGGACGGATTGATATGTCCGACCCGGAAGTCGAGAGCTTCATTTCCCAATACTGGGAATCGGAAGGGAGGCAGGACGATCCAGGAAACTGTGACTTTTCCGCAGGCGTTTTGAATGAGGCCGGAGTTGTTAATTTCCACGCCACGCCTTTCAAGACCTGGCATCACCTGTTCAAGATCGCTCATTCCAAACTGCTTGAGCTTGAGCCGTTAGGGTACGGGGTTGGCAAGATCGGGCGGAAACGGCAGAAAGAGCTGGACGCCTTGGAATCCAGGACGAACGATTTGACGATGTTCAACGTGCTTCCGATGTGGAAGATCGGCAAATACGCCGGGGTGGACGTTTCCAAACTGACGATTAAACCCTGGAATTTCGTGGAGTTGGAAAACATAGACCAATTAGAGCCGATCAAAGCCAACATCGAAGCCCTGCCTTATTCCCTTAATATGCAGGAGATTTGGAAACAAGACTTTAGGGCATCGAACCACGCCGTGGACTCCATGCAGGGAATCACCAACAAAAGCTCGGCCACCGGGCAAGTCATAGCCCAAAACGAGTCCGCCAGGGTAGGAAACGTCATGGCAAAGATCATCGCCGACTCTTTCTTGCGGGAATTTTTGCAAACCTGCCACACCAACAACACCTATTTGATGGACAACGGGTTTTGGGTGAAAGCGATGGGTTCTCCAAAGCCGTTTTACGTCAACAAGGACAATTTGCCTTTAAACGTCGGAGTTTTTATCAAGTTGACGACCGACCGGGACTCAAGACCCGAAGTCATCCAAAACGTCATCCAGGCCATGCAGATATTCACGAGCATCAGAAACATATTTGACCCGGTGACGGCTATGAACATGGAAAAGGTGTTGACGGTGAAACTTTTGAGGGCGATGGGTGAGGACGTGAGACAATTGAGCGCGCCCGTCCCGGTCGCAGACCAGATGTTGTACCAGATGCGTCAACAGCAGAGGATCAATCCCGGCGGCCAGATGAACCAGGAGAATCAGGGCGAAAAGAGGGGCGAGGAAGCAGGCGGAGGCGGGGCCGGAGGCAACGGGAACATGATTACTACTCCGGTTGGCCCGGTGAGTTCAAGTCCGAATCCTATGCCTGTTTCCATGTCAGGATAGCCGTGAAACTTGCTTTTTCCAAAGATTCCGGGACGATCATCCTTTCGATTGACGAGGAAAACCGCGATGAGGACATGGCAAAGTGCGCGGTTTTGGAGAGACTTTACAAGTCGGACGAGTGGATGACCCTATTGGAGCTTTTAGCTCAAGCGGAGGCGAGATACGACGAGTGCGTGATGAAAGTTAAACCCCAGGAGCAGAGTTTCAGGGAAGTCGCCATCCACGCCGCTCGGAAGAACGGATTTTGCGAGGCCATGAAGATGTTGGGAAAAGCGGTTGTGGCTTATCAGGAACACAAAAAAGAGACGAAGAAGCATATTGAGAGCCAGATTGACGAGATGTTGGGCCAGGAAGTGAATTTAAACATAGGAGACTGACATGAAAAAAGCGTTGTTTCTGTTTTTATTTTTATGGGCCGGGAACGGTTACGGCGAAGAAATGCGGGCTCAGTTCAGGACATGGAAAAGCTCTGAAATCCAATGCGGAGACTATACCAACGTCCTCATTTCTTCGACTCCTATCATTTTCCATATGGTTACTGGTTCAGGAACAGTTAACGTGGGCGGGACAAGCCAGTTCGCTTTCCACCGTTCCTCCGCTTTTCCGTTCATGGCGAATATCGTCTCCACGAAAGCCTTTATTCCATTGGACGTTTCCCACAATATGTTGGGGAAGGAGTGGAACGTGGTCACCAGCACGTCTTACGGGTTCAATGATTATTCCTACTTCAGTAAAGTAGGCGGGGCTTGCCCGATCATGTATTTGTGGGACTACTACTTCATGCCTCCGATTCAAACGTCGAACAGGTATTTCCCTAAAGACTGATGAACATAAAAAACCAGCTTCAAGACTTTTTTAATAGATCGCCTAAACGGAACGGCTCGAACGGGTATAAACTCATTTTGCCGAAAGTTGACCCGTTGGACTTCAAAATCCACGTGTCGTTGTGCATATTCCGCTCCATACAAAACCACGTCCTGGACTCGCTCATAAAGTTGATGTGCGTGCAGAAGCCTCATGTAACGGTAAGCAACGCCATGGGTGACGCTTTGATTGACCGGGCCAGGAGCAGGGAAGCCAGCGACTTCCTTAATTACTCGGACGCCGACGTTCTGTTTTGCGCGGACGACGACATATCTTTCAGCGTTGAGGATGCGATAAAGATTTGCCAAAAGGCCAACGAATTGAAAGGTATCGTGGCCGCCACGTGCGTCATTAAAAGAGAAGAAGGGAATTGGATAGCCTCCAAGCCCATCGAAGGGTCGGAACCGATTATTTTTGGTCCAGATTCAGAATTGCGGGAAGTAAAGTGGATTGGAAGTGGCATGTATGCGTGCCATAGGAATGTATTTCTTGATGTAATTGATACATGTAAATTGCCGCTTTGTCATAAAAAAGACCTTCGCTTTTGGCCATTTTTTCAGCCAGAGGTTTATAAGGTTCCCAATGAAGATGATTTTATCTATATGAGTGAAGACTGGAGTTTTGCGGAAAAATGTCGCAAGTCCGGGTACAAGATATGGCTTGACCCAAGCACGTTGTCGGTCACTCATTGGGGGCATTATGGCTACAAACTTGAAGATTTATTGCGTCCGCCTAGGCCGAAATTTGATGATATTAAATTTATAAAGTACGAAGATGCGCCTGGAAGTTTAATTATATCAAAACATGATGGTACTAGAATTAGGCCGTCACTTACACAATGACATATATTCATTATGATAATTATCTTTAACAAATTTAAGAATATCGGAAACTCTTTGACCGCATGGGTCTTTTCTAACAGTCCACAATTCCAAGTTCTCTGGACGATTGTCGGAACGAATTCCATTGCGATGGTGGACTCGCTCATAATTTTTAAGGGTTCGCCCAAGAATTTTTTCCATTATCAGTCTATGTTCAAATGCTATCGTTCTGTTTTTTCCGCTACTCTTTGGAACATTGAAAACCCTATATCCATGATGGGAAATATATCCACCCTTAAAACTTGGGCTATTTTCTCCAATTTCATAAATTCTTTTACAATAATCAGAGCAGTAATGATTTTTGGCGCGAAGTATAACTTTAGGAGCTTTCCATTTCTGTTTTTTGCAATTCACGCATTTAATAAATGCTCCTCTTTTTTGACCACATTCTTGCGAACAGCAAGATGTGCGTTTATGCGTGTGAAAAAAATCTTTCCCGCAGAAATTGCAAATGCCGCTATAAATTCTAGTGAGGCCATTTCTTTTGCGTATATTGTTTACGATTTGCTTAAACGTCATATTCTATCTCCTTTAAAAAGAATGGGACGTGCCGTTGTTCACGAAGCCGAAGCTTCACAGCACGCCCCAAAAAGAGAAAGCCTCGGCTTTTTCGTGAACATTTATAGTATAGCATAAATTTTAGTTAAAACTTACCTCCGGCTTAATTACCCGGAGCGGCGGCCTAAACCGCGCATGAACAGTTTTTTAGGAGACTGTGGCCCAATACTAATCTTGGGCACAGTCTTTTTTTTGTTCAAACGATTTGCCCTTGACCGGGCGAAACCAGACAGACCGTGATACGGGAAGGAGAATAAATATGGAAGCTCCAATCCAACAGACCCAGGTAGAGGAGGGTCAGGCCGAAACGACATCGGCTCCGCAGGCGACTGAGACAATTGATCAGCCGCAAACTTCTACGCCGTCCCAGGTCGAGGGAGGCCAATCTACAAGCCAGGCCCAGCCGGGAACGCCCGATTATGAGACCGCCCGCCAAATTAAAAATTTGGTGAAGGAATTCAGGTCTTTTAAACAATCTTTTAACCCAAGATCATCGGAACCGCCTCAAGCCGCGCCGAAACCAAGTGTTCCCCAAGTCACAAGGGAAGAACTTGTCCAGGACCCGATTAACGCAATCAAGAAAATTCTTGACGGCGGCAAATCGGAAGTCCGAGACGATATTCTTAAAGCCATTGAAGAAAAAGAATCCCTGAGACAGAAGGAAAACTTGCGGCAAGAAGGATTGAGACTGATTAGGACAAACGAACTTATCCGAAAAGACCCCAACGGCGAGGAAAGGATGAAAGAGATACTTCTGGAGGAGGATGATGACGGCAACTCTCTGGAAGCTTACGCTCAAGTAAATCCCAAACACGCCGCCCAGTTAGCCTTGAAAGAGTATCAATCACGGTACGGGCAAGGTAAAAACGCCTTTGCGCCTTCAAAAGCGCAGATGGCTTCAACCGCCACGGCTCAAACAGCCGGGGCAGGCCGCGCGACAACGGAAACGGAAATCGGGGCGTTATACGCCCAGATCGCGACTGTGCCTGAACTTATGAAAGATCCTCAATTCATGGCTAAGCTGGACGCTTTGGTAAAGAAAAGCGATGTGGAGTCCAGGGTAGGCAAGTAAAAGAACAAGTCTTTTTCAGGAAATTAGGCTCTTAATCGAAAAGGCGAAAGCCCATTAGGTTAAGAGAGTAAAATGGCTACTTTAACAGATGCAGGAATGAGGCCGTCCTTTGACCAAAAGTGGGATTTAAAAGTCCTACAGTCAAGGTACGGCAAAGCAACCATTGGAAAGTGCGTCCTTAACAGGAGCGCGCTCGTTGAAGAATCCGGGGAAATAATCAACATTTCGATTAAACCCAGGGTCGCGGGCGGGACTGTAGCGGCAGACGGGACTTTTACGTCTGAAACTTTGACTTTCACAAACGTTCAGGTGAACGTGAACACGTGGCGGTATGTGTCTCACATCATCACGGACAAACAGTCAAAACAGTCTATCCTGACTTTGGAAACGGAACTTCCCTCGCAGTTCGGAGAGAGGCTGGCTGAGTTCGCGGAAATCGACTTGGCTGACCTGTTCCTGGACTTTACGGGATATAACGGAACTGCCGGGCAAGGAGTCGGAGCGCCCGGAACCGGAGTTGCGTTCGGGCGGGACGAAGCACTTAACATGGTTCAAGCCATGCGTCGGAGACAGATTCCACCGGATAGCATCCATTGGATTCTGCCGGTAGAAGCCTTTTATCAAGGTTGGCTGAGAAACGAAGTCCAGACCAACGCGAACACCACAGGAAACGCCAAATCCACAATCATCACGGGGATTTACGGGTTCAAGCAGATGATCTTAGGATTCCCTGCTTACGAATCCACGCTCCTGAACGGTGCAAGCACAATCAACATTGATACGGGCGCGATTATCCACGGCGCAAGCGGAGTTAACGTCACCGGAACGACTGCCGGGGCTCTTATACATGAGGAGTCTTTGGCTTACGCGTTCCAGATCAATGCCAAGTACGAGAAAGTCAGAACCACGCCTTCCGAGCAGTTCGGGACGTTGGTCGCGGCAAATTCTCTGTACGGAGTTCGAGGCGTTCGAGCGAACCACGGCGTTCCGATCTACATCACAAACGGCTCATAAAGGAGGCACTAAGATGAAGAAGTTATATGTAGTCTTAGCCGTCTTCTTGAGCTTGGGGATTATGAATGTCGTCGCTGCCGATTTAAGGAGCACTCCTTATAGCGGCATGACGACTTCAATCCCGGCTGATTACGGCGGCGTGGACGTTGCGACAAACTCGTTCTATGTGGGACATACAACTGTCCCCACGGAAAACGGGCCCAGAGGGTTCGGATACGCGAAGTTCAGCACAACCAATGTCAATGGGGTTATCCCCCAATTGAGCTGGTTAATTCACGGAGTCAACTTTTCCACTGGTCTTTGTGGAAACAGTAACTACGTGAGCGTGGTTGTGTCTACTTCTGGCATCACACAGTCAAGGGAATTGACCCGTATTTACAACAACGTGTCAATTTCCACTTCCGGTGGAACTCCTGGAATAAGCATTTGCGGCGGGCCAGTTCATTTGAAATGGCCTGTGCGGGCTTACGGAAACCTGTTCTATGGGGTTAATATCCCCGGGCCAGGCGACATAACTGGTACGGGTGCAAATCCCCTTAATCGGGCTGACTTGCTCTACTACCTTAGGCAGGACTGATTAGAGTCGGGGTAGAGAGGTTAACAGCCTCTCTGCCCCGCACAATTTGATGACAAACAGATGCGTCAGGTGTTGGAACACATTTGAAGCGAGTTACAAGGGCAACGTCTGTGGAGGATGTTCGACTGTCACTCCCGGCCTTCCCACGTTTAAGCCCGGAATAAATAGCGGGCGGCTTTTGATGAAAGGCACAAAAGACGAGTCTTGGATAAGCCGCGCGGAAGAAGGTGAAATAAACAGGGGAGTCGCCATCCCGATAGGAAACGGCAGATTCGCTCAAGGCCGCAGGATGGAAAACGGCAAGATTGCAGAGAAACACATCGGGAATTAAAGGAGAAAATCATGGAAACGCCACAAACGCCGGAAGAATTGCAGTTCGCTGAAAACGTCGAAAAACTTAAACCAATCCTCACAACCTTGAACGATCTATTGGGCGACGGGCGGGTGACGCTCAAAAGCCAGAAATACCGGATTGAAAACAATCACTTGAGAATCGTTGACCAGGAAAAGAAAATCTCTGAAAACCAGGTATTGATCGAGGAAGTCAACAAAAGAGCGCAGGCGATTATTTCCGTGGCCGAGGAAAAAGCCAAAGAGGTTGACTCCAATATGAGGGCCAGGGTCGCATCAATCAACCACATGGAACGGGAAGCCAAGGAGAAACTGGCCGAAGCCGATAAAATCCTCTGGAACGCTAAAGATAAAAAGGCTGTAAAGGCATGAAAACCCTCGGCCAGCTTCGTCAAGTCGTTTACAACAAACTCCAAGAGGACAATCCTCAGGTTGTAACGTCGAACCCGAACACTCATTTTCCGAGTTCGTCCGTAATTGACGGGTATTTGAACGAAGCGGTTGAGTTCGCCGCCGTCTTTATCGAACACAATCGGGACTTGGTGTCGGTCCAGGCCGAGGAAGGTGTGGGGTCTTACTCCAACCCGGTAGACAACCTTCTTTTGAGGACGGCTTATTTCGGCAACAGGGATTCCTTAACCAACGACATCCGGCCTTTGCGGATCACCATAGAAGAGACGTTGAGGGAGATGTATCCAAGCTGGCTTGACCAGACTTCAGGCTCGACTTCCGACAGGCCGGAATACCTCATCCAGCTTGACAAAAAGACCATCTACGTTTTCCCCCGTCCTAACGCGATAGGCGCGGCTTCCGGCAAAAAGATATGGCTCAATTACGGCTATGTCCCGGCAACGATTGCGGTTGACAGTGACGTCCCCGACCTCCCGGCCCCGTACCATAACCTGCTTCCTTTATATGCGCTCCATTTGGCGTATATTGACCTGAAAAACGTGGCTATATCAAAGGAAATGGAAAGGATGTTTATGGATAAGGTTAAACTGATTCAGAGCGAAGTGACGCAAGAATCAAAAGACGCCCTCGGGTTTTCTTGGGGCATGGATATTGACGTCGGAGACAATTTTAGCGGAGGTGTGATCCCATGACTCCATCTTCAAACAATTTCGCTTTAGACAGGCCGACAAAATCGCTTTTGTATTGGGGCGGCGACAACATCACGGGCGCGCCTTTAGGGACGGATTTTGCGACTTTTGGCGAGCTATTCGGGTCGGAGCCAATCGGAGGTTTTCGCCACTTTCTCGGTCGAACGTCGCCACCGGAGATTGACCACGATTGAAACACGCTGTTTGGATTCTATTTTTGGCGGCTTTAGCGAACGGGGCTGATTTGCCTACGAACGCAAATATTGAGGTTATTTCGGACTATTCTGGAGGATTAAACACCTTGGTCCCAGCTCACAAACTCGCAAATAACTACTCTCCAAACATGAGGAATGTGTTTACCCACAGAGTCCCGGGGAAACTTATCACCAGGGGTGGTTTTGTCGAGGTCGGGTCAACCAGTTCATTGATTGATGGTCGGACGGGTTACACTTTTTATCACAACGACGGCTCAAGTGAGTTTTTGGTATCGGACAGTTCCATGCTCCTCTCAACGCAAGATTTTCAGACCTACGTCTTTATCTCAAGCGCGTTGAACCCCAACGCCATGCTGGAATTTGCCCAGATAAACAACAAGGTCTATATCACCAACGGAATTGACGCTGTTTTTACTTGGGACGCGGACGGAGTGAAGCAGGTTTTGGACGGGACTAACGGAACCCCGAACGTGCCCAAAGGCAGGCATATAGCGGCCTACCAAAACAGGATTTTTGTCGGGAACACGACTGCGGACAACACTTCTCTTGATTGGAGCGCGGTCGTTTCTACTGGAGGAGCTATCCTAACGCCAGATCATTACCTGGCTTGGCCTGACCTGAACAACAAGTCCATCGGGTCTACGGATGGAGAGGCGTTGAACGCTTTATGGGTTCAAAGAGGCCAGTTGCAGATAGGCAAAGACGGCTCAATTTGGACTCTTTTCGGCGATTCCGATTCAACATACATTGAACGGAAAATAGAGACACAGGCAGGAGTAGTTTCCCAAGAATCTGTAGTTTTGTTGGACGGAGTAGCATACCACAAAGGCCGAGACGGAATTTACGCTTATAACGGGTCTTTTTCTCAAAGGATTTCAGATTCGATTGAACCGGACGTAGCGGTTATGGCAAATCCTTCCACAAGGATTACAGAATTGATTTGGGAAACACAGGCAGATTTTGATAGAGGATATTCTTTGTTTGGGGCTACCATGCTGGCAATTGGGGTTGTGACTGTGTCTACCGATACTCCATTCAGAATGGGCTATTCTACGAACACTCAGGCCGGAGTTTCGGCCATGAACAGCTCCTATACCATTCTCACTGATGGCGGTTCTACGGATTGGATGACGATAAGGACTACAGAAACAATCCCAATATCTTATTCTGGAAACTATACTTTGTTTGGCAATAGCACTTTAAAATTATGGGCAAAGGCATTAGATCCAATTCCAGGAGCGGGGATGACTTTTACAAACACCTTAAGGAATATGCGCACAGGAGACAGCTTTACTTATGGGCCTAAAGACTTTTCTATAAACACGGTTGTTCAGCAAGTAAATGTGTTGGACACGGATATTGGCAGGATGAACGTTCTCTTTACTTCAAGCGATTTGGTGAATGGGAATATGCAGTTAAGGGTTCAAATTAACGAACTGAATGGATCTGCCGGATTTGTTTTGTGGCCTTCTTCTTTGAGCGGGATGTCAGATATATTTATGATGGGAACAACTACGGGAAATTATATTTCCGACATAGCGACCGTTACCGGAGTTACTTCTTTTGGAAATTTTAACTCAGTATATGAAACTCAGGGTGGGAATATAGCTTTCTTTTACAGGACTTCTACGTCAGTAATTAACATCGCCACTCAGACATGGCGGCAAGTTTTCCCAGGAACGATTGTAAATTCACCGGCTATTAACAATTATTTCCAATGGGCTTCAACAATTTCTGCTCCTGGAAATTTAACCTCTAATATTGACCAAGTAACATTAAGTTACCTTCAAGGATCAGGGGCGCCTAACAGGCCCGTAGCTATCGCATGGAACAACGAATACTGGCTATCAATAGCTACTGACTTGGCTTCAAATTTAAGGCTTCAGTATGTGAAGTCCTGGTTTACCAACCCCAACCCAAATTCGTGGAACGTCATGGCTCAAATGAACATGGGAAGCCTTTTCAAGGACGGTTCCAGCACACTTTACGGAGGTTCCTCAAATTCCGGGACTTTTTACAGGCTGGACTACGGAACCAACGATGATGGGCAAGCCATAGACGCTTTTTATGAAACGCCGGACATGACGTTTACAGGAGCTTTGGGCGGGAACCAGGCTTCGGGTTGGTGGCAGAAACAACTTCACGAACGATGGGTGGACATAGACAGGGAAAACGGAGGGGTATTGAGGCTTGGCACAAGCATAGACGGCGGTGCTTTTACGGAACGGCTTATTCCTCTTGACGGCACAGGCAATCTACTTTACACGGACTTTACTCCCAAGATGTTCGGAAAGACTTTCAGGTTCAGGATTAGGAGCAGCACCCTGGACAAAGGGCTTAATTTTAACGGGTTGGCTTTAATTTTTACTCCATTGCCAACGAGGGGCAATTGAGATATTTTTTTATTTTCTTTTTTGCTTCGGCATTGCACGCGGCGGAGCCTATATTTAATGACTACTCGGGTCAGCAGAACATTTGGAGCGAGTTCAGGAATCTTTACGCCGCACAGGGTATTTTCAGGCTCGTGACATCAACCCCTCCTCTTGCGAACCTAAAAGACGGGGAGATGGTGGTTTACAGTTCGGGAACGTACCAAAGCACGGGAAGCGTTCACATGATTTTAAGACTAGGGACTACTCTTTATTACAGTCCTAACTTCAGACTGATGACAGGGAGATAATATGATTGTAACCGATCCTAGAACTGGTGAGCAGTACGACGACCAAACAGGCGAAATTTACCTTCCTTATAGTTCTGTCAACAGAGCCGGCCCTACTCGTACAGGAAGGTTTCGCCCTGGATTGGGGCCTCAAGCTCAACAGCCTGGGCAACAGGGGCAAACACAGGCACAGCCCCAGGCCCAACCTCAAGCTCAACAGCCTGGGCAACAGGGGCAAACACAGGCACAGCCCCAGGCCCAACCTCAAGCTCAAAATGCTCTCTTAGATTTCGGCGGCTCACAAGACCCCGGAATCCAGCTTTTCCAGAAAACCTATGGGACAAGCCCATTGGATTATGAAGGCCAGGTAAAGGAAGCGTATGAGAATCTTGGCCAACCTACCGGAGGCCGAGAAGTAATTGCCGCAAACGCCCTGCTTTCTTTGGCAAAACCTTACATTGACACGGTTTTAAAGCAGACTGGGAAACTCCCGGCTGAAGATGAGGTCAAACAATTTGTCGCAAGCAATTTCAATGCCAAGTACGCCGAGGACGTTATAACAGGGAAAGCCAACTATGATCAAATAATTTCAGGGAAAGTAAACCCGTACATCGAGCAAGCAAAATTAACGGCTGGAACCGGGACGACGCCCGCAACCCAGGAAATTGACAAAGGAATCCTAGGACTTAACGACTTAAACGAACAGCTTTTTCAGGCGGCAAAGGCGCAGACAGAAAGAGACGCTGAAGAAGCCTATACCCCGCAAAAGAGAGGGTTGGTAGAGGATTTGGCCGCCCAAAATCAGTTAGGCCAGCGCAATTCCAGGTACTCCCTGGACGCTTTGGAAGCGGCAAAAAGCAAAGGATTGGCGAGCGCATTAGGAAACGTTGCGGTAGCCAGGGCGCAAGGCGGTTTGGATATCGGTAAGACGGCCCAGACTCTTTTAGCTGGGCAGAGAAGTCTTGACCAACAGGCCCGGCAGTACGGACTTGATTTCGGCCTACGGAGACAGATGTTTAATAAGGAAATTGACGATTCGTCCTATGAAAGAGGACTTCAAAGACAGCAGATGGGACTGGCCGCTCAACTAGGCCGGCAACAGGCAGAAGGTTCAAAGCCCGGGTGGATGGATTATACGAGTCTTGGATTCCAAGGACTTGGGGCTATTGGTGGTCTTGCTGGTGGCCTCGGAATGGCCTTTTGTTGGGTAGCTGAAGAACTTTATGGCAAGGATTCTGAAAAGACCCATTCGCTTAGAGCCTTCATGTTGAATCAGATGGATAAAGATACATGGGTTGGAAAATTTGCACGAGCTTACTCAAAATATGGCCAACT
>Ga0208957_1000393_pt1 | contig 37887 bp, 50 predicted proteins | sample RifOxyA1_FD_184029 | JGI IMG/M metagenome (GOLD analysis project Ga0208957, IMG submission 184029) | Groundwater microbial communities from Rifle, Colorado - Rifle Oxygen_injection A1 (SPAdes) | ecosystem: Environmental > Aquatic > Deep subsurface > Groundwater | place: Rifle, Colorado, United... | reverse complement strand
GGTTGAAGGGCTTTATCCTGAAACCTTAATATTAAATCAACTAAGGTACTAAATACCTGTTTTGTGGATAACACCGACATCTCCTTCCCAGTCCTCTTGTAAACCATAAAATTATTGTTAAACTCTCGGAGTTCATTCTTTAAAATCTGTTCTTCTATCTCTCTGGCTGTATATGGTTTCATTTTTCCTCACTTCCATTTAACTTATTACTATCCCTGCTATCTTTGGTGGGTTGTGTTTTAAGGTACCGTTTCAGAAGTTCTTGCAGGTTGTACGGGAAAGCAAGTTCCATCGTTTTATATGCTTCCAAATCTTCCTGCATCTCAAGAAAATGACAGAATCCCGTTACATTCCCCTCACCTACGCTGTCGGGTTTACTGACACCCCCGCTACCGGGAATCGCCTTATCTTTACCCGTTACCGGGAATCCCGGTGTTTCCTCATATAAAGATACGAGTTCGTCAATTGCATTTGCTGTATTTACCGTAAATATGTTTATGGTAGCTTCATATTTAGGCATTTGCTCCACGGTTAAGTTATTATTCAGTATCTCCTCAACTTTCTGTCTATATTCTTGTTTGGTCATAGGTTCTCCTTTTTTAACTCGCCCACTTCTTCAAACCAAACCCCGTACTCAACGGGGTCCCACTCGTCCCAAAGTTCTACCGCCTGAAGTATCGCTTCTGTTGGGGTTTTGAACTTCTTTTTCTTGCCGATTATGTGGTTATTATCAGCGTACCTGTGTTCTACGGTCTTCTTCTTAAAGTTAATTACTATATAATTATTTGCGCTCATCTTCCCCTCACTTTCCTTAATAACTCAGGGTTTTCGTAGATGTTGCCGATTACCTCTACCGTGTTTTCCCCGATGCGTCCTACACCATATCTCCTTAACACTTTCCATAAATCCTCGTGCGTATTTTTGTGTTTATCCTCATCTAATGGGCCACTATGGACCAAGAAATGACCGTTAGCGTAAGAAACCATATCTGTCTGTTCTTGGTCACCATACAGCCATTTGACAATATCCCCCTCATAAATCTCCTTACCGTTTTTATCTTTGAGCCCCGTGTACTGCATTAGAATGTAGGTATCATTATGTCCCCAGACCCCTGTTTCAAACGGGAAGGTCAGTGAATCATACTCATCATCTAAATACCACTCACTGCTTGTTTGATGGTACATTTTCCTCTTTTCCGTGTCCCAAGCCCTAAACTTTATCTCTCTCATATTTTCCCTTCCCGAACTTTCCTTAGTTCGTTCGTCTTATAAGTAAAATAATTACGACACCCAGCGCGACACCTAAAAATACGAATTCGTAACAATATCTTTAATTTCCTCCACCGGTAGGGCGTATTTTGCGACAAACACGCCCGACCTAGTAAGAAACTATTTCTTTTTTGCTTTAGCTTCTTTGGCTTTCGCCTTTGCGAGTTTCAGTTTGGCTTCTAATTCCTCCAAACTTTCCTCTTCTTCTGCTTCCTCTTCTTGATCTTCCGTCTCCTCCGGATCTTCGGTTTTAGTTTCTTCTTTGTCTTTTTCAAGATCATCTAAGAAATTATCTAAACCGGGATTGAGGTTAGGAACATCGACCTCTGCAACTGCCGGTTTTGTTTCCGACTCAATTACAGTCTGCCCGGTCTTTGTAAGTGGAAGGGGTTCTAGCGGTTTTACAGTTTTGGAATACGACACTACGTTGTTAAACATAGCAGTATTGTCCTTGTTAGGATCTTCCGTGACCATAATATCCACCTGTTTTCCGATAAGTTTTTCCGGATCAAAGAACTTTGGACTTTTAGGATCCAACTCTTCTTTTGTTAGATCTCGTCCATAAACTGCTTTAGCTAGCTTCATTAACCAAGATTTTGTACTCAAACTTTGAGATACTTTATGCCATATAAATCTACCTCTGGTAGTTCCGGCATCTTTTCCATCTTCAGTTTCGGGCATTGGTTTTTCATTTAGCACCACATACTGAAAATTTAACATTTCCTCTTCTTGATTCTTCCACTTGTTAAAAAGTGTTTTGAAGTTAACGTCGGCAATCTGGACTGTATATTTGTCCGCAGGGACTGTTGAGAAGTCTCCGCCGATTCTTATGTCTGCTTTTCTTCCTAGCATAGTTCTAATTCACCTTCTTTCGAAAAATTAAGTACCCATCGTCCGGGACTGTTTATCGACATCTCCTGCCCCATAGATACGACAATCCCGGAGGATTGACACTTAAATGCCAATCTTTATTCAGTAAATCTTCTCCAACTTTCCGGCATCTTTTCCCAAATCTCTATGCCCTTAAACTTTATCGGTTCTAAAATACCAACTTCTTTTGCATACCCCACCATTTTAGATATCCCGTACTCTAGTGTGTGAGGCGTTCTATCCCCGAAAATACTTTTAAATTTTTCGTGATTGCAGTACGCGTGTTTTACTTCGTTTCTTTCCGGTAAAAACATAATCTCCGCGTCCGGATTAAGCCAATCTCGGATCTTTTCCGCGATCTCTAACACCGTATAAGGCGTATCCGCCCCGACATTTATAATCTCGTTTGTGGTTTCTTTCATTTGACAACTTCGCGCAATGTAAGGAGCAACATCCCCAATATAGGAAAATGCCCTAGTTTGAAGACCATCACCAAAAATTGTTATTGGCTTGTTTTGGAAAATCTGATTCATAAAGATACCTAAAGCATTTCTGTAAGGATCCCCGTGGTGCTGTCTTTCCCCATACACATTGTGAGGTCTAAAGATTGTGTATTCCATTCCCCACATCTGATACGCCGCCTTTAAATCCATTTCTACAGCAAATTTAGAAATTCCATAAGGATCCTCCGGCATTGGAAGCATCTCTTCCGACATGGGGTTTTGTCCGGCTCCATAGACTGCAATACTTGATGTAAATATAAATCTCTTTACGTTGTGCTTTACAGCCATATTTATCAAATTGACCGAACCGACGAGGTTATTCTCGTAATTGAAGTGTCTAATAAAGTGCGATAGCCCTTCGGCGGCGTAAGCCGCGAGATGGAAAACGTAGTCAAATTCATTCGCGTTAAAAAGATCCTGCAAAAGATTTACATCTGTAATACTTCCTTTTACAAAGTGACCGGTTCTTTGTGGAACGTTTCGCAAAAATCCTCCGGATAAATCGTCAAGTATTACAACCTCATGTCCCATATTCAATAGCTCTTCCGCTACATGGGATCCGATAAACCCGGCTCCTCCGGTTACTAAAGATCTCGGTTTTCTATCTGTCTTTATTCTTCTTCCGGGGAAGTTTGGTTCCTCATCCGGAATGTTATCTATATCCTGTTTATCAGCCGGTAAGTAAGGATTATTTATTGGTAGATTCATCTTTATTTTCCTCCTTTTTGTTTAAACTTTTTTCAAGATCTAAAAGTGCGCTAGCGGTTAAGTAAAAGAATAACTTTCGCAAATCTCCGGAAACGCGCTCCATGATCTTGTCTTTTAAAATTGATATATATTTTTCTACTATTTCTTTTTCTTTTTTGTTCATATTATTTTTCCTTTACCGGAGTCATTACCGGTACAAAACTTTCGCTAATTTTTTCTGCTACACCTCCGGCAATTTCTTCTTCCTGCATGGATTTTAAAATTTCCTTATTCATGCGTAGCTTCTCTTCTATAGATTCCTGAATAGCTTTAATCTTTTCTTCCTGTTTTTCTACAGCCTTACTAAACCTGTAAGAAGTTGTAGTTCGCAAAGTAAACTTGGCTTCCGGAATTTCTGCGCGACGATCGTCTCTATTGGCTAAGAATTTCGTAAGTTCCTCGCCTAAAATCTTTACATTCTCTTGTGCTAAAGAGAGTTCTAATTTTGCTTTATAGTAATCTTTTAAAAGTTTTGTACTTTCCATATTCTTATGCCGGACTGCCTGTACCGGCACAAGATATAAAAATTACCCTAAAATTATCCAGTCTTCCGCTACCATATCCCCAAGATTTATTATCATCTTATGTTCTGTAAAAGTGTTATCGGGAATAACTCTTTTTATGTGCAACACTTCAGCCCGCAAGAACATATAAACATCCGAATCTCTCCAATCAAGTCTTGTAGCTTTTTTACCTTCTGATACTGCTTTTAGTGCCTGATAAAAATCAACAAGAACTTTTCCTTGAAGTTCGTCTTTTTTGGAACTTGGTACGGGAGACATTGCTATAGAATCAATAGAATCAACGGCTGTTTCTTCCATTATTTATCCTTTCTGTATATGCAACGGATATTTTCTCCGGCATAAAAACAACTACACTTTTTTAAATACTTCTCGTTTCCGGATACCTTCGCGGAATTGCATAGCATCTCATCTTTGTTATCCATAGAGGTATCAAAGGAATATACAAACGCAACCGTAGCTAAAACCATTATTATTAGCATGATAAAAAATTTAGTCATTTTCGTTTTCCTTTTTGTAGGTTTCCAACCATTTATCCAGTTCCTCTTTTTTAACCCGGATAACTCGTCCGGAGATCTTAAAAGTAGGAAGGGGATTACTTTCGTCCTTTAAATATTTATAAACAGTATTTATGTGAACTCCCAAATATTCTGCAACCTCTTCTAACGTTAAAAACTGTTTGTATATTGATTCATCAACCATAAAACTACTCTACCATGTGTGGTCTAATGTTGTCAAGTGTTATCTATTGACGTCTATTGTGGTCTATGTTAGGATACAAATATGTTGGGAAATAACAAGTTTAAAAAGACTTTCATAAAGAAATCAGACACACTTAGATCCCAAGAAGACCAAAAATTACAAAAAGCGAAACAATTCCCTATTCAAAATCTATTTTCCGGATCCTTAAAAAGAACCGGAAACGCTCTTATTGGTTGTTGTCCTTTTCACGAAGATAAAAAACCATCCTTCGCCGTCTACCCGGAGACAAATACATGGTATTGTTTTACGGAGCTTGTCGGAGGGGATTCCATTTCCTTTTATATGAAATTAAAAAGTGTAGATTTTCAAACAGCGTTGGGGGCGCTAGCCGGTGATTGAACTACGAAAACCAATAAAAGTACATGATATTAGCGTTAAAAAAAGACTGAACAGTATGGAAGTGGCGCTAGCCGTTTTATATCAAACTGAAGAAAACAGCGAGTTTAAAACCATTTTTATACCGCTTCCAATTCCTGAACCGTGGATTAAAAACGAGGAATTTTACTACGCTGTCGAGTCTGTATTAAATAAAGTTATAAAGGAAATAAACAAAAAATGACTGCCCAAGAATACTTAAAGGAACACGGAATATCAGAAACTACAGCTAAGAAATTCAATTTATCCTCGGACGATAATTTTTTACACATCCCGGTAAAAGATGAAGATGGAAATCTTCTTTTTACCAAGTCCCGAAATCTTAACTATACAAAAGAAGGCACGGAACCCAAATATAAAAATCCTGCCGGATCACACGCCGCCCTTTTTAACCTTAACGCGGTCAAGGACGAACCCAACATCGTTCTTTGCGAAGGTGAAATAGACTGCATGAGGTTAATTCAGGGGGGGATACCTTCGGTCTCCTCCACAGGCGGAGCAGGCGGTTTTAATAAGGATTGGGCATCTCTTTTTACCGGAAAAAATGTCTGGATCTGTTTAGATAACGATGACGCCGGTAAAGCCGGAACCCGCAAAGTTTTAGAATCAATTCCCCATGCCCGTGTAATATCCTTGCCGGAAGGCGTTAAAGATATTTGTGACTTCTTCCTAACACACACCAAAAAAGAATTCGTTCAACTTATGCGTCTTGCCCAAACTAAATCGGAATGGGAAACCTCAAACCTTCCGGAGGACTACAACCTTATTCCTATTTCCGAACTTATAAACATGGAATTCGAAGTACATCCGTGGCTTATAGACAACATTCTTTACAATGAAGGTTTTTGTTTTATCTACGGAGCTGAAGGAACCGGAAAGTCTTTTATAGCCCTCTCTATCGCGCAAGCGGTAGCCTCCGGCAAAGACTGGCTTAATCATTTTCATGTTTCTTCTCCTGTTAACGTCCTTATTCTTGATAAAGAAAATCCTCTCTCAATGGTCGCTAAACGCGCAAAAGGTCTTGGTTTTAATTCTACTAACAGTAATGTTCACTATCTACAGTATCCGGAAAAGTTCCAGTTGGTTGACTCAAAAGGAGAATACTCCGCTTTCGCGCAAGCACTTTCCGCTATCGCAACTTCCAAAAACATCGGTCTTATTGTTATAGACTCCTTTGTTGACTTCATGCTAGGATCCGAATCCTCCGCCGAAGATACACAACTGTTTTTTAACGCCCTTCGAGAACTATTCCCTCATAAGGCTTTTGTAGCCCTACATCACGAAAACAAACCTTCACAAGGAGTTTTTAGGAATGACTCACAGCGCCTTCGCGGATCCTCAAACATAAACGCGCAGACCTTCACATCCTTTAGGTTAGAACCCGTCGCTAAAAGTAAAACAGAAATGACACTAAAACAAACAAAGGCAAGGGACGCACTCAAATTGGATAAGTTCATGATTAGGATGCAAGTAGGCGCGCAAGCGGATGGCTCTACAGTCGTTACGGGTTTTGAGTACGTTGGGGAAGTTGAAGAGTCGGTAGACGAAGGTAAATCCAACGAAGCAAAAGAACTGATAAAAGAGATGATTATTGGGAAGAATTTCATCAGCCAAAAAGAGGTTATAGAAATGGGAACCGGAAGAGGAATTTCGGATTCAACCCTAAGAAGAGCTATCCGGGAAATGGTCGAGGAGGGAGAAATTAACAAAACTCGAAAGGGGAAAGAAGTGTGGTATTCAATGAGCCTTTTTACCAGTAATGACGCGGAAAATGACCCGTCAGAAATCTTCAATGGAGAGATTTTGTAAAAAGGTTGATGTGACGCCCTAAAGTGGCTTGACCAACGTTTGACCACTAACCTGCGTTGTAGTGTTTTTCATTGGTCAAGACATTGGTCATTTGACTAATGTTGGTTTATGGCTTGGTTGTCACATCTGTCACGATAGTGGTCACGATAGTGGTCAAATGGTCAAGGTATACGTTTAGATCATTGGTCATTGGTCATATATATATATATGACCATGATGACCAATGTTCTATGTTACCGATTTGTGACCTGTTTTTATTAGGGGATTTTATTAGTAAAAAATTTAAGTAAAAAAAAGGAGTTACTATGCAGAACAAAAAAAGATTAGTAGAACTACTGGTTAGGTTGAAGTCGGCTAACAATTTTTATAGTCGCGCAAGCGATACCGAAAGGGGTAGAATTTTAGATGCTCTCGAAAGAACTTTCGATGAGTTGGAAACTTTCGGGTATCACAGATCCTTTGGTGTTTTATGGACTTTATACGGAGACGAGTTTACAAAGTTTGAATTTAAAAGAAGTATGGAGGAATACATCGCTACATTATAATGTTCGCATTATGATGTTGTGATAAAATCAACCTATGATAATGGTCGAAGAAGCAAATGTTTATTTTTTAAAGCCTGTCGATGCTCTCGAACCCGACTACGATCCCAAACAAGATTACACAGAAGAAGAATTGGAGTTATACCCGGATCTTATATTCGATAATGCTTTAGTTGTGGGTAGTAAGTACGTCATGAACGAAGTAGCTGTTTATATGAAGCCGGATGATGTTATTTCTACTGTTGGTGTAGCTCCGGACAGGTGCGTAATAATTACGGATTTAACCCGTAACAGGTGTTTGGAGATTATAAAAAAGGGTAAGGGTATTTACGATCAGAAGTTGAAGGAAGCAATGAAGGCTTAATATGGCTCTTAATGTTAAGAAATTAAAGAAAATAAGAAAGTTTGGAAGATTACGTTTTACCAACGATCCCCGTTACAAGGAAAAAACCATGTTTGTTATTTATGAGAAGGCTAACGAGGAGAGAAGGAAACTGTTTGATAAAGAGATGGACGATTATATCCAAGCTGTTGAGTCCGGAAAGATAAAAGCCGGAGAGTCTTTGTTGAAGATCCCGTTTGTTGAGGACAAGAATCCGGAAACGAAACAAGAATAATACTGGAACGCCCCTCATAAGTAGGACGGATTGGTTTTAGATCTTCGCTTCCGGATTCTTTTTGGTGTAGAATCTGACTATGGCAAAGGAAAAGAAATTAGATCTTTCTAAATATCCTAAGAAAAACAATTTACCAAAAGAACCGCAGGAACACAAAAGAGTAGGTAGACCGACAAAGTACAAACCGGAGTTTGCACAGATGTTGATAGATTTTTTTAGTATTGACCCAACTTATGAAGAAGAGGTCACTTATACGAACAAAAAAGGGGAAACTTGGTCTAAAACAGAGAAGAAACCCAACTTTTTACCCACGTTCGAACGTTTTGCACACTCTATTGGAGTAAATGACGATACGGTAGTTACTTGGGCGAAGGCTAAAAGGTCTAAAGGAAGCGCTAAATATCCAGAGTTTTCCGCCGCATATACGCGTGCGAAGCAGTTACAAAAGGATATTCTCGTACAAAATGCCCTTGCGGGAAGATACAATCCGGCTTACGCCATATTTTTATCTAAGAACATTACCGACATGAGGGATAAAGTAGAAGTGCCGGTTGATGACAAAGGTAATCCAGTCCCATTCGTCTCCGGATTTAATTTTGTAAGACCTACAGATAATAAAGACGATGGAAAGACCGACAATAACTCCGACAATTAAACCTTCTGTTAAACAATACAAGGCGTATCAAATGCTTTGGAATGATTTCGTCTCCTTTGTTCTATACGGAGGAGCCGCCGGAGGGGGTAAGTCTTGGCTTGGTTGCGAATGGCTTCTAACTAACTGCTATAACTATCCGGGATCAAGGTGGTTTATTGGACGTGATGAGTTGAAGCGGTTAATGACAACCTCTTATATTACTTGGCAGAAGGTTTGTAGATGGCACAAGATCCCAGATTCAGATTGGAAGTTAAACGGTCAATATAACTATATTGAGTTTGTATCCGGAGCCGCTAAAGGATCCCGAATAGATCTTTTGGATTTATCCTATAAGCCTTCAGATCCTTTGTACGAACGTTTGGGATCCTTAGAGTTTACCGGAGGATGGATAGAAGAAGCGGAAGAGGTAGAGTTTTTGTGTTTTGATATTTTAAAAACCAGAGTTGGTAGGTTTATGAACACCGAGTTTGGACTGTTTCCGGCTAAAATGCTTCTTACTTGTAATCCTACAGACGGTTGGTTGTATCGAATATTTTACAAACCCTTCAAAGAAAATACACTCCCGCAGGATCATGCCTTTATTAAGGCTTTGTATAGCGATAATCCGCACACTAAAGAAGAATACGGAAAACAACTGGACAAGATTTCAGATCCTCTTGCGAGGGCAAGGCTTAGAGATGGGTTATGGGAATACGCCGGAGGAACTCTTTCGATTATTAACCTTGATGCAATTATTGATATTTTCACCAACCCTATTGCAACCGGCGATATGCAGGGAAGAATGACCGCAGACATAGCGCGTTTTGGAGGGGACAAAATGGTTGCCGGGTGTTGGAGAGGTCTTGATCTTTACCGGATTGTGGAAAAAGAAAAGCAAGGATTAAACAAAACTTGTGAGGATTTACGAAGCCTTTCAGTTAAGAATCAGATCCCGTACTCTTCCATAGTTGTAGACGAAGATGGTGTTGGTGGGGGTGTTGTGGATCATATGGAAGGGATTCACGGCTTCATGGGTGGGAGATCCCCGATTCTAAAACCGGATGAAGATGTTGATAATATCGAAAAAAGATATCAGAACTTGCCCTCTACTTATTTGAAAAGACAGAATTACAAGAATCTTAGGTCACAATGTTATTTTCTAGCCGGAGAGTTGATAAACAACAGGCAAATGTCTATAAGCGCCGAAGACTTAACAGAGGTACAGAAACAAACTATTATCGAGGAGTTGCAACAGGTAAAGCGCGAGGATACTTCGGCTTCCGCCCCACTTCAGATAGTGCCAAAAGAGAGGATGAAGGAAGCTCTTGGTCATTCCCCGGACTTTGCAGATATGATTATGATGCGAATGTATTTCGAACTTTTGAAAGAATCTCCTCCGGAGGGCGTGTATAATGAACCGGACGAAGAGGTTTTGCGAGAACTTGGTATTGAAAACAAATTCGGTGGTACTGAAGGTTATGGTATAGAGAGTTTTGGATTGAAAGCAAATTAAAAAAGGTTATACTTAATTTATGGATGAACAAACAACCACAGTAGAAATAACAGATGCGGATGTTTTAGTCTTACAGCAAGAAGAAAAAAGTGCGTTAGAGTACAGAGAAAGAAAACACGATGACTGGACGGAGAATTACACTTTATACAGAGATAAAGTTATTACGAATCGCTTAACACAAAGACAGACTGTAAATGTTCCTCTAATGAAATATGTTTTAAATACGCTTCTAAAAGAGATGATGGATGCTCCGCAACTCTATTTTAGTAATCTTAGTAACGATCAGCAAAAAGAAATCTACTATAACGAATATTGGAAAGAAACCTTCAAAATAAACAAACTGGTCATCAAAGACCATATAGATAAAAAACAAAATGCTTTGTTTGGTAGGGCTTTTAAAAAACTTAACATAGAAAACGGCAAGGTAAAGATTAGTCTTGTAGATCCTCAATGTATGTTGGTTCACAGATACGTCGATCCTTCCGATATTGATTCCTCTCCGGCGTTAATTGAAACCGATATCTTTGTGACTTTGGACGATATCTTGGAAAATGAAGAATACTTGGAAGAAGGTAAAAATCAAGTAAAGATGTATTTCTCCGAGGAAGCCGGAAGATTAGAGTCCGAAGAGAATTTTGACAAGGCTTCGGAGAAGACGGATAGATTAAAGAGTATTGGAGATGAAACCGTAGAAGATCCTTTGCTTGGAGAAACCTATGTGGAACTTCACGAAGCATACAGGTTTGAATGGAACGATAAAAAGGATCAAAGGGTCATAATGAGATACGTTCTTGCTGTAACGAAATCAGGAACCTTCAAACTTCATAAAGCACTTCTATCAGATGTTATAGGTAAAACTTCAGATAATTTTTGGGATACTCACTTTCCTTACACTTCTTGGGCTTCAGATCCTGAAGCTACAGATTTTTGGAGCGATGGTGTTGCAGATATTATTAGAGCCATTAACAAAATTCTCAATGTTTGGTTTAGTCAGTTGGTAGAAAACAGAACTTTGCAGAACTTTGGAATGAAATACTACGATTCTACAGATAAGAAGTTTGTACCACAGACATTCGCTCCGCAACCGTTTGCACATCTTCCAGTACCCGGAGATCCGAATAAGATCATCAAAGACGTTATTACAGGTAATTTATCCGGAACACTAGAAGAAATGACGTTCTTGATAACCCTTGCGGAAAAGGCTACCGCCGCAACTTCCGCTAATTCCGGGGCTATTGAGCCGAAGAAAGTAACTTTAGGGGAAGTGGAATATGCTTTAGCGAACGCACAAAAAAGAATAATGATTCAACAGGTGTTTTATACAGAGGATTGGAAAGATCTTGGTACTAAATATTCCAAATTCCTTGAAGCCGCCGGGGATCAGTTAGACGATTTAACAGTTTATAAAAAAGGAAGAATGGGAAAGAAGACATATAAAAAACTTATCAAACTTGGAGATTGGAGCGACGACGAAGGCTACGCTTGTGAGGTCAAGACCATTTCGGATCAACAGGATCAGGACATAGAAGAGCTTCAGAAATTGGAGATTTTAAAGAATGAGATGCCCGATAATGTTCCTTTGGTTTCTATTCGAAGGCGTAAGATGATGGAGTTCTCCGGTCTATCTCCGGATGATATTAGTCAGGTGGAGGAGTTCGAAAGACAAAGGACTGCAACTCCGCTTGCGCCCGTTGAAGAAGTACCTTCTGAAGTTGCGGTAAATGCCGGCAATACCGGAGCCGGAAACGCTACTCCGGGAATCCCGGAAGTTCCGGACATTGCCCCTAAAGTTTGATAGAATAAAAAAACATGATGAATCCTTACGACAAGGTATTAGAACAAAAAGGTTTAAAGTACGAAGAACTAACTCCGGAAGAGAAGGAACTTTATCAGAGAGCTTCTAAAGGTGTTAAGGCTGTAACAGTCGAAGATTTAAAGGATCACTTGGAGGAAATGCTTTACACAATGACTATGGAACTTTGCGATACTCCGGATACCCCTGATCTACAAGATAAAAATAATAAACTAAAAGCTAGAGTAAAGAATTACCTTTTGTTGAGGGCTTTTATCGAGGTTCCGGATAAAGTGGCTAGAGCTATTCAGAGGGAAATAGAGGAAACGCAACAATGAGAAATTTCTTGTCAGAAATTGGAAGATACGGATTTAGAATTGCTTTGAACAATTTACTACTTTCGTGGGTAATGAATTTTATAGGAGCGAAAAGTTTTCGTGTAGGATACAAAAAAAATGCCATACACAATTAAAAAATCTAAAAGTAAAAAGGACGATAGACCGTATAAAATTGTTAATACCCAAACGGGTAAAGTTGTAGGTTCTTCCAAAACTAAAAAGAAAGCAGTAGGTAGTATGATGCACAGGGAGGACGCTATGATGAAGAAAGAAGGTTCTATGAAAAAAGAAATGAGTAAAAAGACAGTAAAGAAAACCGTAAAAACTTCTGTTAAGAAAGGCGCGAAAAAGAAGTAAACTTGACAAAGTAAGCTTCTTTGACCATAATTTTTAATATGTCAGAAAAAACATTAAATCCCGCAACATTAAATGATTCCGCTAGAGATTACCTAGAAGAGATATTAGCTAAAGATCTTAACTCCCTAACTGTTTACGATATTGGTTTTTTGAAAGCTAGAGTAGCTTATCTTACCGCCGATCAAAGAGAATTCTTTTCAGATGCCCTAAAAGGCAAAATCAAAGGTATTGATTTTGTAGAAGAGGACGAAGAAGAAGTTGCTCCTAAAAAAGTTAGAGAAGTTAAAGTGGATGAGGACGGAAAAAAAATTATAGATCCTAATGATTACGATCAAAAAACCTTGATCCAAATGTGTAAGGATGCAGATCTAAAATTCGATCCCAAAATGAATAAACAGCAATTAGCTGATTTATTGAATGAAAGATAGTTTAAAAAGCAAATAAGAATTGCTACTAACCCCGAAATTATCGGGACTGTTTAAGGCAAAACATGACGACAAAACCTATTACAAACCAAAGAACAAAAAAAGAAATACGCGAGGAAGTCGCTAAAATCGACAAGGAAGTTCCAGAAACAAAAAAATTCGTAGAAATAATGACTGCCGAAGAGCAGAAAAAAGAGATTGAGGAAAATCCCGAAGTAACGGAAGAAGAAACCGAAACCCCAGAAAACGAAGAAGAAATAGAGATTCCGGAAGAAGAAACTCCGGAGACTGAAGAAGAGTCGGAAGAGGAAGAGCCGGAAACTCCGGAGACACCACAAGCCCCACAACCTAAAAAAGAATTACCTCCTATTGAAGACCGCTATCGCGAAGCCGGACAGGAAGCGATGATTCTTAATTCCAAAAATAAAAAGTTTTTAGAAACTGTAGAGGAAGCGGAGAACATTCCGGATCCTACCATCGACGAACTAAAAGAGTATGCAAAACAAATGGGATCAGAATACGACGATCTTGACGTTTTTGCACAGAATGTTCTAAAAGAGAATCTCCTAAATAAGAAAAGGTTTGGGAAGATTAGCGGACTCGTAGCCGAGGAAAAACAAGTAGCGAAGTGGGTAGGTAAAGTCGAAAGTTTCTTAACAGACGAAACAACAATCCAAAAGTACCCTGCTTTATCAGGACTTACGGATGAATTTATAAAATACGCTACTAAGAAAAATCATATAAATGCGGATCTTGACTTGTTAGTTGCCGGATTTATGTGGAAGCAACCAAACAAGCCCGTTAAAAGATCTGTTCTTTTACCAAGAAGTAGGGGCGGAGCCGGAGCGCCAATCGTTCCTGTATCAACCGATCTTACCGAAGATGATGCGATGGTGTACAGAAAAAAGGGCGATTTCAAAAAATATAAACAGCTAATAAGACAGAAGAAAATAAAGACCACAATCTAAATTCCATCCCTCTTGACATTTATCCGGAAAGAACTCAAAATGTAAATGTAGAGTTTAAAAACGCTAACCCCAATCATAATCGGGACTGCTTACTCCATGTAATAATTTCGTTTCTACGAAAGGAAAACCGATTATGAACACTTATCCTACAAAGCTAGTCGAAGCCTTCGCCTTACAGGCACTTGAAGTCTTCTATATGATGTCCGTATCCGAAGGGATTACGAACAACGATTACGAAGGTTTGATTGAAAACAAATCTTCTAAAGTAAATATTTTAACCTTTGGTGCTATTTCAACGCACAATTACACAGGCGCCGATATGTCGGCGGATGATCTAACAGAGAGCAATGCTCAACTTGTTACTGATCAGGCTAAATATGTGTACTTTACTGTTAAGACTTGGGACAAGTTCCGATCTTACATTAAAGATCCCGAAAATCCTGTTGCTAAACAGGTTGCTTCCGAAATTAAGAAAGTTATCGACGTCTATGTACTTGGTTTCTATGGGGATGCCGCGTCAGGAAACTGGCTTGGTACTTCATACACAACCGGTACTGTTACAGTTGATGTAACAACTGGTTTAGTTACCGGATCCGGTACAACCTTCGCTTCTTCAATGGTTGGAAAACCATTTAAAGCTTTGGGACATACTGATTGGTATAGAATCAAGACCTTTACTAACACGACCTCTATGGTTATTGAAGATGATAGCGATGACCTAACAAGTGCATATACCGGAGGTGCTATCGCCGGAGGTGCTACATACGAGATTCAAGGTAATACTGCAAAACAAGTTACCAAGTCCACAATCTTTGCAGAGTTTATCGAAATGCAGACTGTTCTAACAAACCAAGAAGTTCCAGAGGAAGATAGATGGGCGGTTGTTCCTGCTAAGTTAGCCGCTTTGATTCGTCAAGCTCCGGAATATGTAGGTGAAGCTGCAAGTGAAGGCGGACGAGAAGCTGTAATGAATGGCGCTCTTCCTAAGAGATTCGCAGGATTTACAGTTTACGAAGTCTCCGATGCTCGTATAAGTGGAGATTCCACTAATGGGTATCACGTTATGGCAGGACACAAATCCGCTATAACCTTCGCAATGGGCTTGACCGAAAATGGAGTAGAAGATGCTATCGGTAACTTCGGAAAGAGAGTTAAACAACTCTATGTGTACGGAGCTAAAGTAGCAGACGAGAGACGCAAGGCATTGGTACACGCTCTTTGGAAGCTCTAAAGTAAGCTAGATTTTTAACCCGGATCCCTTCGGGGATCCGGGAAGCCGAAGGAATAAAAAAATTATGGGTGCATTTAAACTAAAAACACAATTACCTAGAACAACGCAAGATGAAATTGATAGAATCCAAGCTATTGCTACTGGATTAAGAAACACCACAGAAACAAATTTCCTTACAGCTTTGCGCGACTACCTCTATAATGAGGTTATATTAGAAGATAGTGCGGACAGAATCGTTATTGCCGCTGGAATAACCGTACCTACGGGAGATTCGGGCTTCAAAAAGGGTGCTGTCTTTATTAAGAAAGATGCTTCGGATGATGGTAGATACTACAATTCCGGAAATGAAATTGTTTCTGTTTGGGGAGCAACTGGTAGTCCGTCTCCAAGTGCATCATCGTCACCAAGCGCTTCCGCGTCGGTCTCGGTATCTCCAAGCGACTCTCCTTCAGCTTCAGCATCGCTGTCGCCATCAGCTTCAGAAAGTCGCTCTTCTTCAGCCTCGCCATCACCAAGTGCTTCAGAGAGTCGATCTTCTTCGGCTTCAGCATCGCCTTCCGCTTCGGTGTCACCAAGCGTTTCTCCTTCAGTATCGAAATCACCATCGCCAAGTGCTTCTGTATCACCAAGCGCCTCGAATTCGCCATCACCAAGTCCTTCAGCTTCGAACAGTCCGTCTCCTTCATTATCGGTAAGTCCTTCCGCTTCGGTGTCACCAAGTGCTTCCGGAAGTCCGTCAGCTTCGGCATCGTTATCACCAAGCCCTTCAGCTTCGGTAAGTCTTTCGGTGTCGCCAAGTTCTTCGGAAAGCGCTTCCGCATCTCCAAGCGCATCGGTGTCACCTTCAGCTTCAGTATCTCCGAGCGGATCAGAATCACCTTCACCTTCACCAAGCGCTTCGTTATCGCCGAGCGCTTCTGCTTCATCTTCAGTTAGCGTCAGCGCGTCACCTTCGGTATCGCCAAGCGCTTCTGCTTCTCCAAGTGTATAATAGGTCATTCGTTTGACTAAAAAGGTGTATTTAATGTTCAGATAGTGCTATTATCATTCCATGATAAAAAATAAAGTTTCTGTCGTAATACCCTCCCGAAACGAACAATTTCTCTCAAACACAATCAAAGATCTTTTAAAAAATGCTAGAGGTGATATAGAAATTATCGCTGTACTCGATGGTTATTGGGAAAAACCGGATAAAATAGTCGAGGACAATCGTGTTATTTATTTACACAAAGGGGAGTCCGAAGGCATGAGAGCCGGGATAAATTCCGCAGTAGCCGTTTCTACCGGAGAATTCATTATTAAAGTAGACGGGCATTGTATGTTTGGAGAAGGTTTCGATGAGATTTTAAAAAAAGATTGCGCGGAAGATTGGGTCGTTGTTCCTACTAGAAAAAGACTTGATGCGGAGAACTGGTGTATTCAAGATGTTGGAAAACCGGATATAGACTATATGTTTTTATCCTTTCCTAATGATCCGGCGGACTTTGGCGGAGCCGGTCTAAACGGTAAAGTTTGGGAAGAAAAAAACAGGGATCCGGAATTAAAGAACAAGAAGATTGATGATTTAATGTCCTCGCAAGGTTCAATGTGGTTTATGCGTAGAAGTTATTTTGATTTCTTGGAACTAATGGACGAAGAAAACTACGGTACTTTTTGGAATGAATTTCAAGAGATTGGTTTAAAAGCGTGGTTATCAGGCGGAAGAGTTGTTGTTAATAAAAACACTTGGTACGCACATCTTCATAAAGGTAAGAAATACGGAAGAGGATACTTCTTAGCGGAAAAGGAACTGATAAAAGGTAGGAATTATACTAACAAATGGATAAACGAAAAGGTTTGGCACAAACAGAAATATAACTTAGCTTGGCTAGTAGAAAAATTTTATCCGGTTCCAACATGGTCGGAAGATAGGAGTTTATGGGTAGGCAATTACAAAATAGATTAGAGCTTGCGCAGTATTTTGCAGAATTGGGTTTTAAAAAGGGCGTTGAAGTTGGTGTAGCAGAAGGAATATACTCTTTAGTTTTATGCCAAAATATTCCCGGATTGGAACTTCATTGCGTAGATCCGTGGGATACTTATAAAGATAATCAACGCGGTGGCGGTAAGGAAAAGCAATATCATAATTTCGAATTAGCAAAAGAAAAGTTGACTCCATATAATGTTACATTCCATAGGAAAATGAGTATAGACGCTGTTCGAGATTTTGAGGATGGTTCTTTAGATTTTGTTTATATAGATGGGAATCACAACTTTGATTATGTAATAGAGGATCTTGTAGCTTGGGGAAGGAAAGTAAAAATGGGTGGAATTATATCCGGACACGATTACTATCACTTCACAGAGTCCGGAGTTGTGGAAGCCGTGGACGCCTATCTAAAGGGTAATAACATAAGAGATTGGGTTCTAACCCATGAAAGAGAAGGTAGTTTTTATTTCTTCAAGCAGAAGAATCATTCAATAAAGGTAAAGGGATGGAGACAATAGAACTTATTAAAAACATATTCAAGTTGGATCTTGGGGGAAAATCCCCCACAGAGATAGACGATGTTGGAAGGTTAGATCTTGCCGCCTTATTTAGAATTTCCGGATTTAAAGTCGGGGCGGAGATTGGCGTAGAGCAAGGAGAATACTCTAAAGCTCTTTGCAAATTGAATCCCAACTTACATTTATTCTGCGTTGACGCTTGGACTGCTCATAAGGAATATAAAGACCATATTACTCAACAAAAGTTTGATGATTTTCTTTCTATAGCTAAAAAGAAACTCAAAGGGTTTAATGTCACTTTTATCAAGAAGTTTAGTATGGATGTAGTTAAAGACTTTGAGGACGGTTCTTTAGATTTTGTTTATATAGACGCAAATCATGGATATAAATACGTTTTGCAGGATATAACCGAATGGAGTAAAAAGGTCAGAAAGGGCGGTATTGTAAGTGGACATGACTATATAAAAAGAACCTCTCCTAGAACGCATCAAGTAGTACGGGCAGTTGACGAATATGTAAAAGATAACAATATAAAAACTTGGTTTTTGTTCGGAAGCAAAAATAAACAGGAAGGTAAAGTTCGGGACGCCGCTAGATCTTGGGCGTGGGTAAAAGAGTAACATGGAAGAAACGGTACTATGGTCTGTTATGGTAATAATTATTTATTTCTTTTATAAGATTTTAAAATGAAATACGATTTAAGCATTTTAATACCGGCAAGGAATGAAGAATTTTTAGCAAGAACTGTACAAAATATTCTACAGAATATTAGAGGTAATACCGAAGTTATTGTTTCTTTAGATGGTTATTGGGGCGCAGTACCCGTGAATCCTAGAGTTACAGTTATTCATTTTCCGGAGAGTATTGGGCAAAGAGCCGGAACTAATCAGTTGGCAAGACTTTCTAAAGCTAAGTATGTTATGAAGGTGGACGCCCATTGTTGTTTCGACGAAGGTTTCGACGTTAAGTTGATGTCCGAAATGCGCGATGATTATACGATGATTCCTCTTATGAAGCATCTTCATGTTTTCGATTGGAAGTGTAAAAAGTGTGGGAGCCAATGGGATCAAGGAAGAACACCACAACAATGTATGATTCGTGTAGGAAGAGATGGCAAGGGAGCCGAGCCTAATCCTGCTTGTGACAACAAGACAGATTTTGAACGCGTGTTTTTTTGGGAAGCTAGAAAGTCTCCGGTTAATATAACTTATCGTTTTGATAGGGAACTTATTTTTCAATATTGGAAAGAAATATCTTTAAGACCGGAACTACAAGTAAATGACAAACTGGTGGAAACAATGTCTATTCAAGGATCCTGCTTCATGTTAACTCGTGAAAAATATTGGGAACTTGATATTTGTGACGAAGGACATGGAAGTTGGGGACAACAAGGAACAGAAGTCGCGTGTAAAACTTGGTTGTCTGGTGGTAAACTGATAGTGAATAAGGATACTTGGTACGCTCATTTATTTAGAACGCAAGGTGGGGATTTTGGCTTTCCCTACCCTAATCCGGGTATACCAAAAGCTAGACAATATTCGCAGGGATTGTGGTTTAGCGATTTTGAAACATTGAAGAGAAGATGGAAACCGGCTATACACGATCTAAAGTGGTTGATAAATAAGTTTGCGCCTGTACCTGATTGGCAAGATTGGGAGGAGGTGCAAAAATAAAAAGGTAAAATGAAAAAAGAAATCATCTACTATACTTGTAACACTCATAGGGAAGATATAGAAATGGCTTGTAGAAGGCAGTTATTAAAATCCGGTTTGCCTATACTTTCAGTATCCCGTGAAAAAGAAATAGATTTTGGCGATACGCGTATTATCTTACAAGGAGCTAGAAGTCCTGAAATGATGCACAGACAGATTCTTGCGGGATTAGAAGCAAGCGACGCGGATTATGTTTTTTTATGCGAAAGCGATGTTTTATACCATCCCTCTCATTTTGAGTTTACTTCTCCGCAGGATACAGCTTATTACTACAACATAAATGTATGGAAATATTGGTTTGAAGACGGTCTTTGTGTTTGGGTCGATGATATGAAACAAGTATCCGGAATATGCGCTAATAAGAACCTGTTGTTACAACATTATAGAAAAAGAGTTGAAAGAATAGATAGAGAAGGAAAGTTTTCTATTGCTTGGGGTTACGAACCCGGATCGAGAAAACCTCCTTTAGGGTTTGATGAATTTCCTAGATTCGAATATAAATCGACTGTTCCTAATGTTTGTATAAGGCACGGAGAAACTTTAACTAAAAGTAAAAGATCTCCGGAAGAATTCCGCAATCCTAAATATGCCGAAGGATTCAAGACCGCCAGAGAAATTCCCGGATGGGGAAATATTAAGAGTATATTTGATAGGGAGGCAATTGATGGTTCAACGACAATCTAGGAATAATAACACAAATGTTTTTAATGTTTCTCATTGGAGAAAATTCGAAAATTTCCTAAGAAAGGTGGATTAATAATATGCCTACACTAGTTGCTAGTTATGATGGCGATGGTGCAAGTAATACAACGTGGGCTTTAGCGGGTGGTTACAACACTATCGCTGTTCAATCCTTCAAACCATCGGCATCAGGAAAACTCACATCGGCTAAGTTCTATTTGAAAAATGCCACAGCCGTTACAGGAACTTGCTATTTTGTCTTATATGCACATTCTGGAACGTACGGGACAAGTAGTGTTCCTACAGGTAGCGTTCTAGCAACATCCGCCGGTCTTGATGTCTCGACACTAAACTCTACCTTTGCACTAAAAGAGCTGACTTTCTCCGGTGCTAATCAGTACGATTTAGTTGCCAATACCGCTTATTGTATAGGTGTAACTTTTACAGGGGGTGATGGAGACCATTATATACAGGTAGGGATTGATACCACCAATCCTTCTCACGAAGGTAATAGGGCGTCCTATATTTCATCGTGGACTGCCTATGCAAATGACCAAGCATTTTATGTATACATAGAGGCATCATCACCGAGTGCTAGTGTTTCTCCCTCATCATCAGCTAGTCCGTCGTCTTCAATTTCCCCGTCTTCTTCGGAATCCCCATCGGTTTCGCCCTCGGCTTCTATCAGCCCGTCTTCGTCGGAAAGTCCTTCTGTCTCACCGTCAGCATCAGTAAGCCCATCGTCGTCAGTATCGCCATCTTTAAGTCCATCGGCTTCCGCTTCTCCGAGTTCTAGCGTTTCGCCTTCGGTTTCACCAAGTGCGTCTGTGTCACCTTCGGCTTCAGAGAGTCCGTCGGTATCACCTTCGGCGTCAATTAGTCCATCCGCTTCAGAGTCGCCTTCGGTATCCCCAAGTTCGTCAGTATCGCCGTCGGTCTCTCCTTCAGCTTCTATAAGTCCGTCGGCTTCGATCTCTCCATCAAGTTCGGAGTCTCCTTCGGTTTCTCCGTCAGCATCAGTATCGCCATCATCATCGGAGTCGCCAAGCATTTCCCCATCGTCTTCGGCATCTCCAAGTCCGGGAAGTCCTTCGGCGTCTATTTCTCCATCGGCATCGGTTTCGCCAAGCGCTTCAGAATCTCCATCGGTTAGTCCTTCGGCTTCCGTAAGTCCTTCAGCTAGTGAGAGTTTGTCACAATCTCCGTCGGCATCTATAAGCCCTTCGGCTTCAGAGTCTCCGTCGGTTTCGCCATCCGCTTCGGTAAGTCCGTCGAGTTCCGGGTCTCCTTCAATTTCCCCATCCGCTTCAGTTTCTCCGAGCGCTTCGGTAAGCCCGTCGTTTTCAGAATCTCCGTCGGTATCCCCGTCGGCATCCATGTCGCCTTCTTCGTCAGCATCGCTCTCAACGAGTCCTAGCGCGTCGATTTCTCCTTCAGCTTCGGAAAGTCCTTCAATTTCACCTTCGGCTTCTGTTTCACCTTCAGCATCCGGATCACCATCGGTTTCACCAAGTAGTTCTCTTTCAGCGTCACCGTCACCTTCGTCGAGCGAAAGTCCTTCATTATCTCCGTCATCCTCGCCAAGCCCGTCGTCCTCGGTTTCCCCTTCTATCAGCCCATCATCTTCGGCTAGCCCTTCTCCCACGGAATGGGAATACAAATACACAACAAGAAATACTGTTTATAGTGGTTATAAGTATTCAACGCGCGGAACTTCATATAGTGACAAATACTCAAATAGAAGCTCTTCTTATCAGGATAAATATCGTTTTAGATCTTGAAAGTGTTAGAATAAAAATATGAAAAGTTTTCTTATTCAAAGTTTTACCGGACTTTCTGATTTTGAGGACAAAGGCGCGAGAGGAGCTTTTAAATTCGGAAGTGGTTTGGATGTTAGACGAAACAGAGATTCTTTAAAGGCGGGGCAAGCATTAGCAAACGATTTAGCGTTGGGCGGTATTATGAACTCTCCGGTTGTCGATGTAGTGAACTCTTCCGATGGAAATTCTTATTGGGGACTTGAAAACGGAAGAATTTTACAAAGAACTAGCGCAGGAGTTTGGAGTTTAAAATATACAGATGTTGAAGGAGATTTAAGAGGTATCGGAGAATGGGGAAACGACAACGGAGAAACAGGAATTTATTGGGCGACTCCTACAAAAATACATAGAAAACCAATTCCCGGAAATGCAAATTGGACAGATGTTGATACAAGTGCCGGAAACCCTGCACAAACATATCCTAAAACTAATCTTACGAACACACCTAACCATTTAATGAAAGTTATAAATGGCGGGTTTTATATAAACAACGGAGACGCTGTAGCGCTTATTGGTTATGATGAGTCTTACACCAATTTAGCTCTCCAACTTTTGCCGGATAATCTAGCCGAAGTATTATTGGACGACGGGATTTATGCAATTATAGGAGCCAGTCTTGGATCAGATAAGGAAGAATGTTGGCTTTATTCTTGGGATGGAATTTCCCTTAATTATAACGATAGAACTCCTCTCCCGTTTAAAGATATTAACGCAATAATAAAAGGAGAAGTAATTGTTGTTCAATTCGGAAGCGATGGGCAATTATTCTTTGTAGGGGATTCTGGAAGGATCCCAATTACAGCTTTCCCCGGAGGAGGTCAAGTAGAACCGGCAGGAGTAGATGTTGATGGTGGACTTATTTTATTTGGAGTTTATGGTAATGACGTTTCTCGACAATCCGGAGTTTATGCTTATGGCAGAAATAAAAAGAACGCGGATTTTGTTCTGAATTTAGAATATCCTTTAGTTTGTGATTCTATAGATGCTGTAAGAAAAGTAGGATCTGATAAACTTATTGCTTATAAATCCGGATCACAGTATGGGGTCAAGAAGGTTGATACAGCAAACAAAATATCACAAGCTATTTACGAAACTATAGATTTAAAACTTCCTACAGAATACGGGAAGTTGCCTACCATATCTAGTATTGTTGTGGATATGGCTCCGCTACCGGCAGGGTGTTCTATAGAAATATGGCGAAGACTTGATAAAAAAGAAACTGAAGCCGGTACTGATTACGCCGGAGTTGCTACCGGTTTAAATGACGGTTGGCATCAATGTAGTTTGCAGGACGGATCCGGTTCTTTTACCGATGATGGGAAAACGGAAGCTATATTTAATTCGGAGGATAGTGGAAAAATCCTAGAGATCCGTGCTGTTTTAAATTGTTCTGGTAATAACAGCCCTGAAATCTTTAAGATCCAACCCTATTTTAGTTGATGGATCAAGACAAGGTTTATTATCCGGAAATTATAGAAACATACGCTTTGCCCGAAACTGTAGTGGAGGAAGAAACGTCCTCTACTAATTATGTTGGTAAAACCAATCTTGTTCCAACTACACAAGTAGACAAGAAATTTCCTCCTAGAAACTTCGCAAGAGAAACTATAAGTGAGACGTTAAACACTCGAACAAAGAAGATTTTGGGGGAATTTACTTTCGGTCAAGTAGGTGCTATCGCAATCGGGGTATATGAAAACGGGGTGTCCGGAGATATTCGTATCACGCCTAACGGCATTACAGCTAGAAATATAAATGGGGAAACTACTTTTTCTATAGACGGAACAACAGGAGATGCTGTCTTTAAGGGAACAATAACCGCAGGTGCTTTAGTCACGGGAAGTGTCGTAGTACAAGGACAAGGGGCATTTGTAGTTAATGATGGAACTTATAACGTAATCCGCATGGGTTACTTTGCAGGAGGTTTGTAATGCCAGCCGAATACGGTTTAAAAATAAGACTAGACAATGTTGCTGATGATGTGGAGGATTGTACGCCAAAACAAACAGCCTTCAATTCTAAATACCCTTGTGCGAAGATTCTTCAAGATGGAAAGGTTAGTGCTTCTACCGGATTTATTGTGGAAGTAAGCTTAGATTCCGATGTATCTTTTCCTTTCCAGTTACTTTGTTTTCTATATGACGCTAGTACACAAGAATATGAACCTGCTCAAAATGTTTCTTTTGATAGTACAAAAATTTATCTACCGGCAACGGCAAAAATAGAAGGAAGCTTTTTCTATTACTTTGTTTGTTACGCATAATATGGGAAATTACGGCGCTAAGATAGCAAAGAAAAAACATAATGTAGAAGATGGGGATCGTTACCAGATCTTCAATTCTAAATATCCGGCGCTAAAATTAAAAGTATCCGGACAGGGTACGGGATCGCAGGTGGCAGGTAATGGAGGATTTACCATAACAATATCGCATAATTTGGGTTATGTTCCCCTATGTTTTGTAGATGGTCAGTACTTTAATCTTCCGGCGGAAGCCGTCGTTACCAAGTTCTCTAAGTGGAACAGATTTATATATCAAGGACTACAGGTTGGGGATTCTTATTACTACTACGCTGATACCACAAATTTATATATAGTGGCTTCTCTTTCCTATTTAACAGATGTTTACACTTTCGATCTTGATTATATGTATCATATTTATTATGACGAGGATACTTTAGCATGAGTGTATTTACAAAAAGAGTAGACGCAGATATAAGGGATATAAACCATGTTTACGATGGAACTTGGTCTGTTTGGGAAAATTCCGCTTATAACATAGGAAACCCCGGAGCAGTAATTAGGAATACTAGCTTACGTTTTATAGGTGTAAATATACCAAAAGATTCAATTATAAATTCAGCTAAAATATCTTTTACATACGGTAGCACAGAGTCTATTACCGGAATGAAGATCTTGATAAAAGGTGTTGCGGAAGATAACACGGGGGAGTTTGTATCTTCTCCGGAAGATACCGCAAGAACAAGAACAAAAACAACGGCTAGTGTTGTCTGGGAAGGAACTATCTCTTACTCTGGAGGTGTCGCTTATGATACACCGGACATAAAAACAATAATTCAAGAAATAGTAAACAGATCCGGGTGGGTTTCGGGAAACGCTTTAGCCATTTATTTATATGACAATGGCAGTAGTTACGGAAAATATATCAGCATGGATGAGTATAGCGATGGTTTAGGAGATTCTGCTTTATTAACAGTAGATTATACTCCAGCAGGATCCCCAAGTAGTTCGGTATCCCCATCGGTATCTCCTTCTAGTTCAGCTTCTCCATCATCAAGTTTGAGTCCTTCGTCTTCGGTTTCCGCAAGTTCTACGCCAAGTGCTTCTCCATCACCTAGTTCCTCTATGAGTCCAAGTGCTTCGGTATCGCCTTCGAGTTCTAATTCTCCATCAATTTCGGCTTCAGTATCACCGAGTAGTAGTTCTTCTCCGTCTCTTTCTCCTTCGGCTTCCGCCTCACCTTCTCCGGTTTATTATGGAATTATGGTCAAAAAACAAAGCGTTAATAAAAATGTTGAGGATATTACGGATCCTAAAGAGTTGGTTTTTACATCATCTTTAGGTGTTTTAGGACTTCGTTTACTTGATACAATCGAAGGAACTACGGACGCTAATGGGGAGATAAATACAACCAAAAATCATAGTATTGGTTATCCTCCTATAACCATAGTGAAAGCAACAGCCTATGACGGGAATATTGTACTAGCGCCTATAACTTGGCGTTCTTACTATACAGACGTAGTGCATGGGGATTTGGAGGTTGTGGAAACTTTTAACTTCAAAGTGGACGGGACTAAAATTAGAATGTTAGTAACTGCTTACGAATCCGACAACATTCAAGATGGGTACTTTGCTTATTTGGTGGGCAGAACCTATACTTTTAATATCTATTACTACTTTAACGAAATTGTGGAGACGCAATTTTAGTATGCTGTACAATTAAGGGGAAAGTGTAATAATAATTGTATAGGAAACTTATGTCAAACGAGGATCAAAAGAAAAAAGATATCAAAAGATTTGAAAAAGAATTAGAAGAATTGAAGGAAAAGTATAAACTGGATCCTGTAGCGACACTAGAGTTTCCGCAGTATAGAGTCCTTCCGGACGATGTGCTTTTGGCGTTGAAGATAATAGAAAAGCATCAGTATAAAATTATGCTTTCTTATAAGGAAAAACAAAATGCAAACCAGATCTGAAATGGAAATAGAATTACAAGCGCAACTTCAGGCGGCTAACAACTCCTCCTTATTTCCTGCATCTCGATTAACTTCCCTTATACAAAATGCTTATAAAAGTGCCACTACCCTTTTTAAATGGTTGGCTCTTGCGAGGGCAAAAACAACCAGTACTACAGCAAAAGGTGTTAATGATGATATTTGTTATTACGATTATCCCGATGAATTTAGAACTAACACAATCTTCAGAGTTCAAATAGATGGGAAAGAATACAACAGAAAAAGTTTTGAATCCCTTTTAGATTATAGAAATAGATACCCAACCGGAAACGCTAAAAGAATTTTTGCAAATTATCAACGCTTTGTTTTTATATCTCCGGATACATCAGTAGGATCAAACAATATGGATATTTGGGGAATTATACAGGCTCCGGAACTATCCTCCGGATCTTCAGAAACCATATTCTCCGGAAATTCAGACGATGCAAACATGGCAGTTATAGGGTTAGCGATGGCTATTGCCCTAAAGAAGATTGATCCCAAATTAGCAGAGAAAGAAAAACAAGACGCACTTCTAACTTTAGGTAAACTAAACTCCGATGAGTGGGCGGAATACGCAAGGGATCAGCAATTAGATACTCCTTTATTTGAAGTACCGGACTTTTTTGGTACTCCGAATATAAATACGCAGATAGGTCAATTTGATTACGATCCAACGGAGCATTACTAATATGGCAAGTATTAAAGATTTAAGATCAAAACCATTAAGTTCGATGTCCTATGAGGAACTATCCGATTTCATTAGTAAGGCTGAATCAGCCGGATATTCTCGTTCAGAATCTAAAGAATTAGGAAAAGCCGAGGATCTAAGAAAGACTTTGAAGCCGGAGAAGTACGGATCTGAAACTGTAGACGCCGCTAAGAAAAAACTTCTTACAAGTACAACTCCGGAGACACAGCAAAAACTAGGGCTTAGTGCAGGAAACGGCAGTTCTTCAGGACTTGGTACAGGATTTTCAGGATCCGGATCCGCAGGAGTGGATCTAAATAAAATATACGAGACTGCTTTAAACGACCCCGAACTAAAGGCTTTAGAAAAACAACTCGCCGAAAGACAGACTGCAAGAGATACGGCGGAAGCCGATATAAACGACAATCCTTATTACACAGAAGCTACTCGTGTAGGCAAAATAGCTAAACTAGATGAAAAGGCAAACGATGAAATAAATACTCTAAAGAGTCAGATAGACTCTAAGAAGGCAGACGCGCAAGTAAAGGTTAATATAGCCACCCAACAATATAATATCGACAGTAACGAGTACCAAAAGAATCTTTCTAAACTAAATCTTCTTATAAGTTCCGGAGCAATAATCGGGGCTTCTTCTTCGGATATTGCTCAAATAGCAGTTGCAACAGGTATGAGTACTGAAATGGTTAAGAGCATTATAGACACAACAAAACAAGGTCAAATACAAACAAGTGTAACCACGAATACAGATGACAATGGAAATGTTACCGTATCAGTAATAAACACAAAGACCGGAGAAGTTGTTGCCCAAAATTCATTGGGGGCTATCGGTAACAAACAAACTTCCGGAACAGGTAATAATTACAAAGTAGGATCCGAATACTACACACAGGCGGCAAGGTTAATGACACAAGATCTTTCCTCTGTAGCAGGACAAGATAAATATGTAAGTCCTGTAGATTTTAGAACTTTTAGATCTCAATGGGTATCAGCAGGATTTAATCCTTCCGACTTTGATAAAACCTTTGCCGGATTTATAAATCCATCACACGCCCAAGATTACATATATGATGCCGGTAAAGGCGGAACAGTAATCAATTTAGGAGATTAACAATGGGAGTCTTTTCAGAATCCTTCCTACAAAACAACAAGCCAAATGTAAGTGGTGGGCAGAACAATCAACCACAAACTCCTGTTTCTACGGGGGCTTTCGCCAAACAATTCGGCGTTGATGAAGGACTGCAATACAAAGCACCACAGCCAGTTGCTCCAATAACTACGCCCGAAACAGCACAACCACAAGAAGAGGTAGGGGTTTTAAAGAAAATACAAGACTTCGTTAATAATCTCGTCACTACAGCCAAACCAAGATTTAAAGAGGGAATGGAGGACGCAGGTCTTCTTGGAGGTATCGTTAATGTGATTTCTCCTTATAAGAGTAAAGAGGACAGAGAACGCTTTCAACAAAACATGAGAACATATACGGAGATGCCGAAAGGCGAAGAGATCTTAACTGAAATAGTTATGAATGTTGCCGCCAACAAGTTTGAGCAATTCGCGGCGGCAGGAGCAGGTATATCAGGAATTATTGATTCAAGAAGTTTAACTAAGTTTGATAAAGAACTTCTGCAAAGAAACGGCTATCTTGATGAGCAGGGGAATATAAAAAAAGGTAAGGTCGCTATTGAAACTGGAAAGAGTGTTTTAGATTTATCCATATTCTTCCCACAACTATATGTAGGACTAGAGGGTTTGGGAGTCCTTGCAACAGGAGGAAAAAGTTTAACTATAGCCGGAAAGACTGTTTCTCTTGGTAGAGTAGTGACGGGAACTATAGTAGGAGGAACTTATAATACTCTATACACCCCAAAACTAGAGAACATTTTAACCGATCCTGAAGTCGTAGGAGACGCGGGGAAAGAGTTTTTGATCGGAGCCGGTGTAGGAACCCTTATTTCACTTCCGGTTGAATTTATACGCGCCCCACGCGCTCCAAAGATACTTACACAAGTAGAGCAGACCGAATTAAAGGAACTGTACCTTGCTTTAGCCAAACAATATCACCCCGATTCCTTAATAAACGGAAGTGACGAGGCTTTCAAGAATGTCGTTCAACACTATGACGCCGGAGATATAGAGTGGTTAAGGAAATTAAACCAAGCTACACCCGAACAAGCCGAGTCTATTTTGAAAACTGTTCTACCAAACAAGGACAAATTCGGAGGTTTATTAACAGAGAAAGCCGGAGTTGTTGCACCAGTACAGCCAGAGCAGACAGCAAGCACTTCGACAAACATAGTGCCAACGGAGAAACTAGGAAAACCCACACAAGTATATAGAGGAACTACAGTAGCCGGAGAAACTTTAAACACAACCAAAGTAAACGGATTAACACGCGGAGAATCTACTTCTACAGACCTTGCGGTAGCCGAAAGATTTGCTGAAAAGAAGGGCGGAGAAATACAATCTTTTACTATTAGCCCCGAAGCTACAGTCATAAATCATTCTTATTTAGAAGATCTAGTAAAGAATGTTAAAAGCCCTAAAGAACAATTTAATATCGTAGATAAGTTTATAACCGATAATAAGATAGATGTTGTTCGTTTCGATGTTCCGGAAGGATCTTTAGGAGAAGCAGAACTTAGGGTACTAAATCCCGATGTAGTAACCAAGTCAGAAATAATACCTACTACTACAGCCAAAATATCTAAAAGTGAAGAAGCAATGCGAGATATTTATAAGCAGAATAAGGACGTCGTAGAACAGGCTCTAGGGGAAGTTTGGACCGAAATGGATATAGCAGAAGCCGGAAGGCGTATTACTTTTGAACAACCGGATACTTCCGAAAGAGGTGTTATAGGAATTAAATCTTCTTTTCCTTCTTGGGTCCCGGAAGATTTGAGAAGCAGAAAACTATTTGATGCTGTTATGGAAGGACTAACAGATATAGATAATATAAAATATCCTGCTAAAAATATGGTCGCAAGACGAGAATTATTTGATGCAATCTTAGATGAAGTAGATCGTAGAGCCGGTGTTGATACTTCAAAATTGAGAAGTGATATACTTAGATTGTATGAAAAACCAACCGCAAAAACCCCAGTCACAGAAACTAAAAGACCTGTTCGTGAAAGCCCTACAGGAAGCAAAGAACCTGTTAGAAAGCCCCAAGAAGTCGAAAGAGAACGCCCCGAACATATCCAAAGGGGAATAGAAAAGTCAAAGAAACTAACTGAAAAAGAAGTATTGGCGAAAGCCAAACAATCTTTGAAGGCATACATAGATAGAAATCCTACACTTGAAAGATTCAAAAACGATGTAAGTAATGGAGGTCAAACTTTCGGAGACTTTGAAGGAGATCTTAATTACAACAAGGGAAATGTTTCTATCGAACTTGCAAACGGTAGAAAATTCAAATTCACAGCACAAGAAATATACGGAAGTAAACCGGCAGTAGTTAGAGAGAAAGTTACTGTATCAGCAAGAAAAACCATAAAAGAATCTGAAGTAAAAGGATTTAATCCTAAAAATTTAGAAGACCCCGTATCTCCGGAAGCCACAAAAGAAGCCGATAAAATAATAAAAAGAAGCGAAATAGCGAAAGAGTTAAGCGAAAAATTAGGTGTTCCTATCAGACAAGGAAAGTTTAGAACACCAAATGCGCTTGGTATTTATAAGACAAGGGCAAAGGTAGTTAGAATAAAGTCCGGGGGATTGCAGACAATCTTCCATGAAGTAGGTCATTTCTTGGACGATAAATTCACGTTCTCTAAAAATATCTCTATTAGTGAAAGAAAGGCATTGATGGCAGAGTATGGAAACGCTTACGCAAATCAACCAAAGAGACAACAAGAAGAAGCCTTCGCAGAATTTTTAAGATTTAGAATGACGGGACAAACAAACAAAGTTAGTAAAATGGCTCCGTCTTTCTCGAAAGAATTCGAAAGTAGATTAGAAGAACTTCCCGAAATAAAAGACGTTATTGATACAGCAACAAGAGATTTCAAGCGATGGAATGAGCAACCGGCTACCGCCAAAGTTTTAAGTAATATCTCAACCGGAGCGCAGGAAAAAGATAATTTACTAAACAAAATAAATAATACCCTACACGATATTTATACCGCAGGTATTGATGATCTACACCCACTATCAGAATTTTCAAAAATCGCAAAGAGAACTTTATCAGGTATTCCGGCAGATAAGGATCCATATATTCTTGCTAGAAACCTAAGAGGTTGGGTAGGGAAAGCAGAACTATTTTTAACAAAGGGAACTTTTGCAAAGAATTATTGGAGTGTTGACGGTAACAAAGTGAAGATGAATTTCACAGGCAAAAGTTACAGCGATATTATGAAGCCAATAGAAAAGGCTAAAATGTTGGACGAGTTCAGAGCCTACATTGTTTCCGAACGCGCCCTAGAATTAAACGCTAGAGGAATTAAAACGGGTATTAGCCCCGAAGATGCGAAAGCGGTCATAAAAGAATTAGACGCTAAAAACGAATTGTTTAAAAAAGTATCGGAAGAAAGAAGAGCCTACAAGGATTCCTTATTAGAATACGCTAAGGATAGCGGACTGATAGGCACAGAGGGGTTGAAAAAGATTAAGGAATTAAATAAATTCCATGTACCTTTTTATCGTGTTATGGAAGAAACCAACTCCGGATTCATGGGCGGTAAAAAGATTGCAGGAAATGTTTCAAGTCCTATAAAGAAAATAAAAGGATCCGAGAGGGATATCATAGATCCATTAGAAAGCGATGTTAAGGATACCTACGCAATAATCAACGCTTCTGAAAGAAATAATATTGCTATAGCAATGGCAAATCTAGCATCACAACATTATGAACTTGGAAGATTGTTCGAAGAAGTTTCCGCCCCAATGCAAATGACTAAAGTTACCGGAGAGGAAATGGTAAAAAATATCTACAAGGCATTAAACATTGAGTCTTCAACCCCTGAAAGACCTTTTACCGATGAGGAGGAAACAGCCCTTGCGGAAGCGGTGTTTAATGTGTTCAGACCTTCTTATGCTAAAGGAGTGAATATGTTAAATGTAAATATGGGAGATCAAAGAAAAGTATTCCAAGTGGATCCCGATCTATTCAAAGCAATTCAAGGTCTTAACTCCGAAGATGTTGGTGTAATAATGAAAATAGTTTCCATGCCTTCTAAATTGTTAAGAGCCGGAGCAACCTTATCTCCGGACTTCACGGTTAGAAATCCGCTTAGGGATCAGTTTACAGCTATGGTTTATTCTAACTACGGATTCGTACCCGGAATAGATCTTATAAGAGGAACTTTTGAATTGTTCAAAAAAGGAGATGTGTATAACTTGTGGAAAGCTAGTGGCGGGGAACACTCAATGCTTGTGTCAATGGATAGAGATTATCTACAAAAGAACTTCAAAGACATTCTAAAAAACAATGGGGAAAAGGCACTTGATTATATTAAGAATCCGGTGGAACTTCTTAGAACCTTATCCGAACTTGGAGAACAAGGGACACGTCTTGGAGAAATGAAAAGAGGTTTAGAAGCCTTAGTAAGAAAAAAAGCATCTTCACCTACAGAGGTAGCTTTTTCTACTAGAGAAGTAACCCTAGACTTTGCCCGTATTGGAACTAAAACAAAAGCTGTAAATCTTCTTGTAGCGTTTTGGAATTCCAATGTACAGGGCACAGATAGAATGATTCGCGCGTTTAGAGACAAGCCTTTTAAAACCCTATTCAAGGTCTTGATGGGAATAACCCTTCCCTCTATTCTGCTTTATATGGCAAATAGAGATGATGAAAGATGGGACGAAATACCCGGTTGGCAAAAAGATCTATTTTGGATTGTCTTAACAAAGGATCATATATACCGAATACCAAAACCTTTTGAACTTGGAGTTATTTTCGGAAGTGTTCCGGAAAGAATCCTAGAATTCATGGATAAAAAGGATCCTAAAATGTTAGAGGAATTGAAGAACTCTGTAGCAAATGGAGCGACTCCGGGATTCATTCCTACTACACTTCTTCCAATAATAGAAAACATTTCTAACTACAGCTTCTTCTTAGATAGACCTATCGTTCCACAAGGAAAAGAAGATCTTCCGGCGGAAGCCCAATATGGAACATACACTAGCGAAGTTGCTAAATTATTAGGCAAAGCCTTAGAGTATTCTCCATCAAAGGTAGACAACCTTATTCAGGGATACGCCGGAGGTTTAGGAAAGTATGGGGTTAATATCATAGATAGCGTACTAAAAGGAACTGGTATTGTTTATGAACCAGTAGAACCGGCTAAATCTGTAGAAGACCTTCCGGTGATAAAAGCATTTATGATTAAACCTCCTACCGGATCCTCTTCCGAGAGTGTAAACAGAGTATATGAAATGTACGGAGAAGCAATTGGACAACTTCGCTATGTGAAAAAACTAATGGAACAGGGAAGCAACGATGACGCGAAAGCGTTCGCGAAAAAGAATAGAGATGTGGTTTACGCACCACTATTGCAAACTACAATATCCACCTTTAGTGATATTAACAAAGCAAAAGAGGAAATAAGAAATAGCACTACTTTATCAGCCGAAAAGAAACGGGAGAAGATAAAGAAACTAGACGATGCTCAATTAAAGATTGCACAAGAAGTTCTAAAACAAATCGAAGCCGATAAGAAATAAGTGTAGAATTTAATTGATGAGTAAGTTAGAAAAAACTATAGGAAATATAATTGCAGTAGTATTGACGGTAGTCGTTATACTCTCAACTTTCTATGTTGTTTTTTCTCTCGTGTTCGGTAAAGGTTATGGGAAGGGGCTTTACGGAAACAGAGGGGACTCTTACCTAGTAGAATAAAAAATGCTTTAATTAAACTATGGAAGAATTCTTTACAGCGATATCAAACTTTGGATTTCCCGTAGTCGTAGCCGGGTATTTACTCTTCCGTATAGAAAGTAAGATGGAAAGATTCAGCGATACTATGCAAAGAAACACGGAATCAAACATAAACTTAGTAAATGCAATTAATAAGCTATCGGACGAGGTTAGGGAAGGACTTAGGAATCGTAAATGACAAGCGATCTATTAAAACAAGCAGTAATATATGTAACAAACGCTCCGTTTTTTTGGGGATCTATGGGGTTCACGGTGGCGATAGCCATGTTTTCAGGAGTATTACTTTACGATGGACATTTAAATCAAATAAAAAAAGGTTTTGTTTCCGTTGTTTCCTACGCTTCTATAATATTTTGGGTAACAATTTCCCGTGTCTTACAAACAACCAGTAATCCAGAATTTATGAATCAGACTGTACACCCGGAGTATGCTTACGCCGGAGCAATATCTTTGATCTTTATTACTCTTTCATGGTTACTTGGTATTTTAATAGGCGTTCTGATCTTCAGATACAAATATAAGGGACGCCATGTTGACCAATTTTAAAAGTGCTATAATAAATATATGAAGTTATTTGACCTTTTAGACTTAGAAACTATTTGGGAATCTTTAAAAACCCCTATCAGACAGGCTTTACTTGCAGGATATTCCTTCTTATTAAATCAGATATTTGTCTTCATTGCCGAGAAATTTGGCTTTGAATTTACTCCTGAACAAAAACTACAGTTAATTTCTTACGGCACTCCTATCGCTTGGGCGATCATATCTTTTATTGATAAAGTACTGCATCAACTTGGAAAGAAGACAGGTAGTTTGAAACTTACCTACGGTCTTACTCCATACCTAGAGAAAATTAAACAAGCATGAATAAAATAAAACTTCCAACCATTTATTCCCAATGGGATAGTAAATGGGCAAATGAAATACTAGGCTTCAACGCCACTAATTCCGGCTTTAATATATATAATTACGGTTGCCTTATTACTTGTATCGCAATGGCTTTGGAATACTACGGTAAAAAGGAAACACCAAGTGATATAAACGAAGATCTTAGAGATTCAAACGGTTTTGCTCCTGATAGTGGAAACTATGTTTGGGGATCCGCCCCTAAAATCTTCAAACAAATAAAAGAGGAAAAACACATTATAACTCCTTACCTATTAACAGACGAACAAATGCAAGAAATAAAAGGATCTTTAGATATTGGATATCCGGTAATGGTACAGCTTGATTCCAACCCTAAAACCGTAGCTTTAGATATGCACTTTGTCCTTCTTATTGGCTACAATCCTTCAGACGAAAATGACTTTTTAATCGCCGATCCTTTAGGCGGTATTGAACAAAGTTTGAAAAAATACTTAGGTTGGTTTAGACCAAGTGCTAGAAAAACCATTGAAAGTTACACCATACTAAAAGGTGATCTTCCTATTACTGATGAATTAAAAGATAAGATCATAGACTTTGACGATCCGGAAGGAAAAAGAAGATCCGTACTATGGTATGTAAAATCATGGTTCGATCAAAAGATGGACAAACAAAATCAGAAAACCGAATACGAAGCGCAGTTAAAAAAGAAGGACGAACTATTCTTACAAAACGCCAATCTTTTAACCGCTTCCACGAAAGAGGTCGCTAGAAAAGAGACAAAGATCCAAGAAATGTCCGTTAAAATAACAACCTTAGAGAAGGAAAACGCTAGGTTAATAGATCAAAACGCATCATTATTTCAATTCGTTGATCTAATAAAAATGGCTTTGAGTAAACTTAAATTGTAAAATCGGATAAGGTTATTTCTCTAACTACTACTTCCCACATTTTTCTTTTACCGGTCTTGCCTTTCTTTCCCCAACCGTGAACATATATTTTTGCTCCCGCTTGTAGCCAGTATTTAGCTTCCGGAATTGCCAGTATTTTCTTTATTCTAGTTGATGTGTTTCCGATAGAAGTTGTTTGTACGCCGAATATCTTTCCGTCAAAATGGCTGATAGCCACTATATCAATAAATCCGAATAGATCCACGCGTACCCTTCCGTAAGGATTCCATCTTTCAACCACTTGCGCGGTGTATTTTTGATCCCTTAAATACCTCAAAGATCTTTGAGCCGGTGTTATAGATCCCATAAATTCTCCTTCTTTTTAACTTCAAATTGGTATAGAGGTGTTCCGTGCCAAGATCCGGATTCAGACAACAGTTCCCATTTATCCCTCTTTTCTAAGCGTATGGTTTCGATTCTACCGAGACTTTTAACAGTAGAGGTTAAATCTATCACCTTACACGCCTTCTTCCCCTCTGCGCGTCTCACACCGCGTCCCAGCATCTGATAATAAAGACCTATGGATCTTGTGGGTCTAAGCAAAACTATCGCGTCCAGTTCCGGAAAATCAAACCCAGTAGTCAAAACACCCACATTGAAGACGGTCTTTATCTTGCCATTCCTAAACGCTGAAATTACCCCGTCACGCGATTTTCTACTGCTTTTAGATGTAACTACCGCCGAACCCTCTACAAACGATTGTAGACGCTCTGCTTGGACTACAGAAGAGCAAAAAACAAGGACATGGGAAGCCAATTCTTCAGCTAAGAATACTGCTTCTAAGATCTTTTCCTCCTCTCCGGAGATTTTTTCTTCGAATTTTTCAAGGTCAAAATCGGATCCGGATTTGTTAGTTGGTATATCTTTGTGATCCAACAGGGATTTATCTATGTACTTTAAAGGTAAAAGATGCCCTTCTTTTATAAGTTCCTGATTGTTTATATTGTAAATAATACGATGCCAAAACCTTCCTTTCATTCTGTTTATTAGTTTAATTGCTGTATGTGCTATGAAGGTTCCGTAGGTAGTTCGTTCGTAGGAGACGTCCATTCGGTACGGTGTCGCGGTTAGACCTATTACTTTTGGATTTCCGATGGCTTCTAAGAATTGAGTAAACATACCATCTAAATTCTTAGGATTTACTAAGTGGCACTCGTCTATGATTATGTATTTAAAGTGAACGAACTCTTCCGGCTTTTTGTAAATACTTTGTATCGTTGCGAAAGTAAATTTAGAAATATCTTTTCTACCGGCGGAAGCCGAATATATTCCAATAAGTTCGTCCGGAACGTATGCCAACAGTTTTTCGTAGTTTTGTCGTAAAATTTCACGACTAGGTTGAAGAATAAGAATTGGTTGATTTAATCTAACGACAAGTTCTGCTATCACTAGAGATTTACCCGCACCGGTAGGGAGAACACAAATATCTGCTCCATTTAGCGATTGACTCCAAAGAAGTTTATCAACTGCCTCTTCCTGATACGATCTTAATTTATATTGCATGTTCTTTTCTTGCTTTCATATATGCTTTGTGGGCATCTTTTGGGTCAGAAAAGCTTCCTAAATAAATTCTTTTTTTATTTATAACTATCATTGAGTAGAAAGTATTTTTTGTCCTAAATACACCAATATATCCTGTTTTGTTCTTTCTTAAAAATCTTTTATTAAACGACTGCTCTCCGTAAGTTGCCCATCTAACATTACCCGGCTCGTATCCTTTCGAATTATCAATTCTTTCTATCGTATGCTTTATTGTCGGAGGGTCACCTAGATATTCGTAAAACTTACTAAAAGAGTTTTTCCATTCTTCACAAAGAAAAATTCCCCTTCCCCCGTAGTTTTCATAACCAGTAGCTGAAACCTTAGACGTGCGTCTTTTTATTGTTTTCCATCTGGCATAAATAGCCGTTCCTGTTTTACCGTGAAATTCTTTCATTTATCGATATTAGTTCGTTGTTTCTTTTCTGTCAAATGTTTCTTTACGGTATTTCCGGAACATCGGCTTTGTTCCAAATCTTATATCCGTAAATTACATTAATTCTTTTTAGTATGAAGTGTATAAACTTCCTTGTAAGTAGCCACATTGCCTTCTCTTAGATCCCTTTCCAAGCCGTTATAGACATACAGAAAGAAAATTAAATACCCTATCAACAACAAAACCATCAAGAATATCAATGTTAATTGCGTCCTCATTCTTTTTCTGCCTTAAACTTTTCCAACATCTCTAAATTATTAGACAAAACAAAAGCCGCTATGAAGGCTTCAAACATCTTTTTATACATTGC
>Ga0208957_1000389_pt1 | contig 38065 bp, 57 predicted proteins | sample RifOxyA1_FD_184029 | JGI IMG/M metagenome (GOLD analysis project Ga0208957, IMG submission 184029) | Groundwater microbial communities from Rifle, Colorado - Rifle Oxygen_injection A1 (SPAdes) | ecosystem: Environmental > Aquatic > Deep subsurface > Groundwater | place: Rifle, Colorado, United... | reverse complement strand
CCGGTTTGAACAGGTCAATGATAGCCTTGCGGTTCGTCTGCAATGCGTCATAATTAGCACCGATGATTTCACCCGTCAAAATCAATTCACGGTCACGCTTCAAAGTCCGTTGGAATAAAGAACGCCCGTCCGCTTTCATCTGCTTTGTCAGGGTATAGGGTGACATGCCCAATCCCATAAATGATGACAGGTGCATATAATCAGACAAGTCAACCAGCGTCCCACCGTGCCTTGATGTGGCAAGTCTTACGCTCGTGCTTGCGTGCGCCTGTCCCGTCCAGTAACAATCCTCACTATCCCCGTCGAAGTAGGTGGTTTGTTCTGGCTCTAATTCAAATTGAACACCGTCGATATAAAACGGTAGTATGCTTTCGTTATTATTTTTCAGGATAAAAAGCATTATTGATTCGGTTGCAGTTGCGGTATAAGTGCATACATGTCTATTCCAGTAGCCTGTACCTGTGAACGTTGTTTCAGTGCTTAATAAATTAGCAGATGTGTCACGAACGTTTATTGTATATGGAATACCGTTAGCGCCCTTTACATCAACGCTAAATGTATAAGTATTAGTATCAGTTACAGCAATATTGCCGAAATAAACACCGGAATAAACCGCTGTTGTGCAAGTCACACAAAGCGATTGATAGCCACGCTTTGCGGTTGAAGTGTCAGCACTTGCCGCGGATGCTACAACAGTCCAGCCCGTTGTGTTCAATTCAAAGGACGGGTTCGTCACCAGATTGGTGTCAGTGGTTTTAGTTGGTTTTACTACGTGTAGATTCAGATATTCAAGTGTCATAATTCACCTATGCCATAGCCTGCATGATTGCAAATGCTGTCTGTATGCTGTTAGCGTTCTGTAATGTCGTGACGCCTAAGTTAAAATTATTGGTAACGTTTGTCGGGTAGATGTGTCCCCCGTTTTGTCCCATCTGTAGTATTTCTGGACCGCTTTCGCCGACGACGACGGTTTGTCCGGGACGAACGGGACCGCCTGCGGCTTCCATGATTGGACTATCATCACCAACACCAACACTACCTGCCCCGATTGCGTTAGCGACATGTTGAAATTTATCATAGTCATGTATCTTCAACCATAGATCTATATTCACATCCGAAGGCATTCCATCAAGTGCGGCTGCTAATCCTGCCACTAATGCAGTATATGTTGCTTGTGATATTGTTTTATTCTCTAACATTTGTGCGTAGGTTGCTATTTTTTCAGTAGCATAAACTGTAGATTGGTCAACAAGTCCCATTGCATAAGCTAATTCTAAAGCTGCGTCCGCTGATAATCCTTCACTTGCAATTTGGAATACCAATTGTTCGTTATACTTTTTCATTGCATCAACTGTGTTATTAGTTTCTTCTGTAACGTCTTCAGTTGATACCTTTAATTTTTCGTTCATATCAACAAGGCCGGATGATTGTTCTGTTGCATATTGCACAGCCCTTGCTAATTCCCATTCAGCTTCGGATAATACGTCTGTAGTCCAAGCACCAGTGCCAAGTAATTTTAGTAATCTATTTATTTCATCGCTGTATTCTTCATAGCTTTTAGTTGTATAAATAATATTATCGACGTGTTCTTCTGTAACGTCATTTACTTTATCTTGGGCAGTCATCACCATGGTTAGCGTGTCTGCTAATTTAACCATTACGGGAACCAGTTCATTGCCGATAGATATTTTTACCCCCATAACAGTATCGTTTAGTGTATCCATTGCTATTTCATATTCTCTGGCAGCATCAACGTTTTCCTGTGTCAGGATAAGTGAACCGTCCATTTCATCAGCCATCTGTTTTATAGCATCGCTACCGATTTCCAAAGCCTTTCCCATTTCAAGTCCAGCGCGTCCAAAGTTATCCAACAGGTACTTATTTCGTTCTGAACCAGCGGCAAGTTTCAAATATTCGTCACTCATTTCCGCCATTTTATCAACGGAGAATGTGATACCTTCTTGTGACATTTTACGAAGTGACATTGTTAGCGTTTCAGCACTGACATCCATGTCATCAAATACTTGAATGATTTTCGACGTTTCTTCGGCGCTCATTCCACTGGCACGCTGTAAATCCCTAACCTCCGCGGCATAGTCAACCGTTACCCCTACAGTTTCTTTGATGACGGCGCTCAATGCTTGATATGCCTGTTCTGCAACCATTAGCATGGAGTTCATTTCGGTGAATGTACCCTTTAGAACATTGCCTGACTTCTTGGATTTCTCACCCATTCCATCGATTTCTTTATTGACTTTTTTTAATTCAGCCGATGCCTTATCTTCAGCACTTACGACAATCTTTACTTTTTGATCAGCCATTTCGCATCAGCTCCTTTATGTAGTTAATCGTATTCCAGTCATCAGGGTTGTTATGTTTCCAGTCAATGAATGCGCCTGGTTTGATTCGTTTGAATGTATTCCAAAGGCTCTCAATATCCAAAGCAATCCTGATACGTTTCATCAATTCGACGGGCTGGTCAAGCTGCCCCCCTGGTTCTGGTAATCCACCAAAGGCGCGCATATTCCAGCCAAGTTCTAATTCAGGCGGCGGCGTCTGTCTTTTTTTATCGGCATACTCCACCACCGCCATGATTAGTTTTTTGTGTCGGGCTTAATGGACTTGTTCAACGCAGCGGTCAACTGGTTCGATATGTCAATGATTTCGTGTGGCTCAAGGTCTTCGACGCTTTCCAGTTCTGTGATAATGCCCGCTTTTATGGCTGCGTTAATGTTGCCAATCATGTACGTGAATCCTTTTTTATCGTCGTTAGCTTCTTTTTCAGACTCGTATAACATGATATGTCTACCTAATATTTTGTTAATTATCATCCTTCACCTCTCCCAGGTTTACGGTATTGTTGCCAGTTCGTTGACTACGATAATCTCACCAAAGATTCCGGCGGTGTCACTGTAAGCACCAACAAACTCAAAATCAATGGTATTGTTACCGTCAAGTTCTCCAACACCTGATACGCGCTCAAAATATCCAGCCAAATCAAGGTTAAACGTTTTGTAGGTGTAAGTCGTGCCAGCGGTTGCAACAGACGCGCCCTCGATTGTCAATCTGATTTTCCGTGCAGTGCCAGCCCTGAAGAATACTTTCTCCGCGATTGATGTAGTGTTGTATTCAAGTGACATTGTCAGACGTGGTACAAATGCAGTCCGTACAATCGAACCAAATTCAAGTGATCCACGTGCACACCATTTCGGCGTTAACCCGAAGTCAATATTCAGCGTCAACCCTAAGACTGTACAATCAATCAGGGTTGATCCTATAGTCCCACCAATCGCGTCAATGTATAGTTTAGTCTTACCGAACAGCATCGGATTGACAACTGGAATCGACGAAGATGTCAAGGCTGTGAACGCTTGCGGATCTTGTTTCCTACCGTACCAGTTTACATTGCAGGTATATTGACTTTGCGGAGAACCTGTCAGCGTTATGGATTGTGCAATTGAATAATCCATAACCTCTGCACCAGCGTCATCACCAAATTCTAGTGACTTACCACTCACAGACGGACTTGACGCCGTCGGGAACGGATATACCCAAATTTGACCAGTACCAGCACCATCAACGCTTGCGGTTGCTTCAACGATTCCACATTGCAGAACGTCTGTAATCTGCTCGAATGAAATCGGATCGAAGTCCATGGATAATTTGCCGCCCCGACGCGCTACATAACTGTCAGTAGTCCCATTGATAAGGTTGACATCTTCAACGTGCCGATTGTGAACGTCATCATCCTCGAACACGCCAACACCTCGGACAATGGAAGTGGCAGCGACTTTCGTACCGATTGCCGATGATACCTCCGTGCCCCATTGTATTTTTCTAGCCCATTTTGCGCCCATATTATTTACTCCTTTAACTAATTACTTTTACGTTGTTTAATGTATAAATACGCGATATTACTGGCACGGCGTCCAGCGTTCCCCGTAATGTCGAAAATGTTACGTTCTCGAATGTGTCCACGTTCCCATTAAGTGTGTAATCGCTAATCAGCTTTGCGACAACTAACGGGTGTAGTGTTTCCAGAACCTTAAAAGACTCGGTATCATTGCCACCCTGGGAAACGTGCAATTCCACCATGATTTGATTTAGCTCTCGATTTGCACCTAAAGGATTGCCTGGTAGAATATCGCCTGTGTCAAGATGCGTTATGATGATAGGCAATATTCCTCCACCAGGGTAATCCGGCGCGGACTTGATACCCGTAATCGTTCGTAGTTGGCTTTGTAGCCATGTGATACCTGCCAATATTGTCATTTCTGATTCCAGTCCCAATTTATTTGATGAATTATTGGTTGTAATAACGGAATCTTTTCACCTTCTTTTACTTCCAAAAGGTCTATAGATTCAACGGTTATTTCAATAGACTTATTAAAATAATCACCACAAATCTGAATTTGTTTTATTTCAGCGTATGAAGGCATGTGTAATACTTCTTTTAAATAACTAGCGTCTATTTGTATTCTTGCCAAATTATTCATTAGAATTGACTCCTATAAGGATTGATAATCGTTTGCACATCAGGGTCAAGTTTTGGTAATGTCATTTGTTCGGCTCCCATTTCACCACCGCCAACAGTACCGAAGGGTGCCTCACTTCTACGTAAGAACCTTGCCGCCTGAATAAGACACGCTCGTTTTATATCCTCAACAGGACGCCATACTTTGATTGCTGTACTGATTAGATGCGTCGCAGCCGTGCTACCATTCCAGCCACGAATGACTGTCAGGGTATCAACGGTTGACGCATCCACCGCCGATACTTGCATAATCTCGTTATCAATCCTGATGATATGCCCTACTTCAAAATCAAAATCAGCGGACGCGCTAATCGTTGTTATTGCTGTAGTGGCAACAGCCGCCGATAAGGTTGTTTCGCTCGTCCACGCGCGCGTGTAGTTATCATGGAAGCCCCAAAATCCTAGCACCTGAATAGCAGCCATTTCATCCCACGTGGAGGACGTTTCAAACCAGACATTGCCAAACGGATTCAGCTTTATCATCCATTTTGGATAGCTGTTATACGGATATAACTTATAGTATGTTGACGTGATTTCTGTTGCGTCACCGTTGGTAAGCGTGGTTATTTCCAGCAAGTCATCGTATAAATTCAGCTTATCTTTAGTGGGTGTGTCATACAGGTTCGTTTTGACTTGTGGGAAAAAGTACGTCCCCGTCTGTTTGTCGATTGCCCTTGACGCTGCCATTAATGCGTTATTCCCCATACTTGTATCAGTATTGGTACTATTCGGCATAAATGCCAGTAATTCTGTCAACGTTGCATAGCTGTTTTCAAGTGCCATGTTTTACCTCTTACTGATGGAATCTTGTCATCATTGTTTCAATATGTAGTTCAATCATCCGTAACCAATACGCGTCATTGCCGATGTTGTGCATACGCTCGTACATCTTGTCAGGGATAACAAGATTGTGTGGTTTGATTACTTCGATTTCCTCGATTATTTCTTCCTGTTGTTCTGGTTGTATTTCTACTTGTGGTTCGATTGGTTTTACAATCGGCTTTCGTTTAGCTACCATCTTTACTTTCTCCTGTCATAGCCGATAGCGTTCTAACACCACCAGCGGCTTCTAATCGGTTGTCGTATTCGGCGATATATTCAAGGTTCTCCTGATACGCGCCATGTAACGCACCGACGTTATAAGCAAGCTTTAATTCCTGCTCGATAAACTTTCGCAATTGCTCAAGCGGTTGATATTGCCCCGTCTGTTGCCATGCGTTGAATACGTATTCAGCCTTACCAGCCATTAGATACATCAAAGCTTTTTGCTCTTCCCCGTCTTTGGCTGCTTGTGCTGCTCTACGTTCAAATTCCTGTCTGCTAATCATGTCTTCACGTTTGCTGTAGTTTTCAGCTTCCTGCATTGCACCGCTGAATCTACCAGCGTCAATTGCAATACTTCGCCATTGTAGGGTTAGTGGAATTACATTTGGATATTTATGCTCTAATATTGCATCTGTAACGCGACTGCGTAACTTACCAGATTCCTTTTCCTTGTCGCGCCATAGTGTCAGTAATTCCGCAAAGCGTTTACTAAAATGTTCACGGTCAATCTGGATCTCCCCTTCATAACCGTATAATTTTTCACTGAAGTATTTTTTATTGCAAATCTCATACAGGTTGATTCCCCGTCCGTATGCGATACCAATCCAATAAACAAAATTCATTAGCTGATACCCGTACTCTGTATTAGATTCCATATCTAAGCCGTACAGCCCTATTTCTTCATAGCCCTGATAGATTGCCAGCGCCAACGCGTATGATACCGAAGCTGTGAACCATTTCAGGTTTGCCCCTGGTATTGTGGCTACGATTTCGTCTAATGGGTATTTCCGGCTGTTTGGGACGTTTTCGTCCACGTCCTGCATATAAATAACCTTATCGCCATGTTCGCGCTGTAGCCATTCCCAGTGTTTCGGATTCACCCAGTTTTGAAGGCTCTTATATACTTCGGGTTTATGTAGCTGAATGCACGCGTCCCAACGTTTGCACCATTGTCGATCCGGTTCGTTGGGATAATATTCTTTAGTTGCCATTGGTGACTCGTTGAATACCCAAATATCAACACTTGGGTCATCGAATGGGGCGTTATTCCTTGTTGCTGGATGCGTCCCCACGATTGCTAATTTTCTGCTCATCTCTCTCTCCAAAGTTGTTAGGGGGTGGGATTAACCACCCACCCCCGTTACAGAACAATCGTCAAATTATGTAGTTGATACGAAGGTAGCCTGCTTGTAACGTGGTGCTACAAGTGCGACGGCTGATAACAATGCAACACTGTTTCCGGCTGATGGTGTAAGCACGCAGTTGATCCAGCGTGCATCCGACTCCGCACCACCTGGAATTTCGTCAACGTCAACAACAGCTAACAGCATATTTCCTGTCAAAGCTGAAGATAACGGGGCGTATCCGGCTGAAGTTGCGGCGGTCAAAGCACCCAGGGAGTTCGCGGCAACGGCTCCACTCAAGCGATACTTGAACGGAATTGCAACGGCGGAAGTGCCAGCCTGTACGGTTGCGGCGGTTACGGTTACGGTGATAGTGTCATCGGCGGAAGCGGTCAACACACCAGCACTGATAATAAAAGCCACTTGGTGAGCGGTTTTACAATCAATGAATTGTGTAGTTAACGCGGTTGCGGCGGTGTCAACAGGCTGGACGCCTGGCACTAAATTAAAGTCTAAGATATTCATTATGTCCTCCTGTTATGAAGATGCGGTAGCTAATGAAACGAATGGGGATTGTGTATTGCTGCCCTTGAATGGGGTCAATGCACTATTCCACATCGGAGCGCCGTCGATACGATAAACGAATCTGAAACAAGTCTGGTCACTGGTAAAGGCGACGTGAATACTTGAAGCGGATTCGATACCCTTATCAATCGCTTGATACTGGCTCATTGCGGCTAACACGATGTCGCCTGTGGTTCCCATTGTTTGAGCGTATTCAACTTCGATGATAGGTTTTCCCATCAATGTAGCGAACGGGTTTCCTGCAAAACCTTGTGGCATGTAAAGATTCTGGTAGGTGCTACCAATCTGATATAACTGTGGAGTTACATCCTGATTGATAAACCAGGCATAATCATCTACACCAGCCCAACGACGCGACCACATGGTAAGAATGTCAGCTAATTGTACTTTGCTGGCATCAAGACGAAGCGGTGACACCAAAGCAGGTGACTGCATAATACCCAGGGGTTTCGCGACGCCGTTACCGTTGAAGATTGCATCTTCGGATTGGAAGATCAATTCATTTGGTACGGTTCGGTTAAGCCATGATTCCAACGCTTTCACGTCACTCAATAATTCGTCGGTTGCATAAGCTAACGCGGCAACTTTCTTGAGCTTCAAATCAACCTGGCGAAATGCTGGCTTGCTGGATGTTTTGGTTCCTGCTTCTGCTAACCAGTAGCCTAAGATTCCACCCTGACGGGTTGAAGCGCGGCTGGATTCGTCAACGGCAAAGTATGTCATGTTGTTTCCGCTGATTGAATCTTTCGATACGCGGTTGATGACTTTGCCTAACTGATACATACGCTCAACGATTCCACCAGCGTAGTTAGTAGGTACTAAGTACCCACCATCAGCAGGGGTTCCTTCGCTCATGCCCGTGGCTGCTTTCAACGGCAATAAACGCACGTCCTGACTGGATGGATACAGAGCAGCATTTTTGACGGCCTTGAAAAATTCCCCGGCTGTTTTAAACGGCTGATCTGCTTCATCCTTTACAACTGTGACGCTCTCTGACTTTACGGCAGGTTCGGACTTGCGATATTCCTCAATTGCTGATTTTGTAGTGGCGTCAATCAATGCTTGGAGTTCTTCTTTTTCCATTGTGTGTTCCTCTTTCTCAATGTTTTGTATGATTGATTGTGTTTCGACGATTGGTTCTGATTTCACGTCCTGCACTGTGTCACTATTCTCTGACACCTCTGGCTGTTGTTTCATCAGGGACTTAATCGGTATAACTGAATTTCTAAACTCGGCTGGTGTGTGTGTCAATGACGCTTCTGCGATTGGCCAGTATGTGATTTTGTAGATTTCTTCGTTCAGTTGTTTGCGCTCGATAAGATGACCAACAGAACCGGATGACCAGCCCAACTTGCCTTGATCTGCAAGCTCCGTGATAAACTTTTCGTATTCGTCACGTTCCTGGACGATTGTTTCTGCCCAAATGCCAAAGTCATCCATAGATAATGTTGCCTTGCCTAGCTTTTGTCGTTTGAAGTGGTCATCAAAGCCATGATTGAAGTACGTCGATTTCTTGATTGGAAATTCGTCAATGTCGAAGTCGGTATCTTTCTCGAAATAATCACCTGTCAAATCTGGCTCATTTTCGTTTGTGAAGCGCACTAAATATCCGGCAAGTTTTACCCCGTCGGCTGTACGTGTTGCTTTCACCGCGTCACCCATATAGACAACACCATCTGTCATCATGTGGGTTTCGTTCTTGTCATCATTCATGTTTAGCTCCTTAAAATAAATTTGGCGCAGGTATAAAGTTACCTGCGCCGCTTACAAGCCTAATGCGCTTTGTTTGTGTCCTTTTCGCTTGTCGCTAGTCCCCTAGCCTATAAGCTATCCTGACACCAGATATTGAATTATTAGCATACTAGCACAATCGTTCTAACTTGTCAATAGATAAAATGGAATTGGTGCGATTTTTTAAGATTGGATAGACTTCATAAACCAATACCAAAGTCTTTCTTTGATTATATCTTCCCATTCTTTAGGTTTGAAATTATCAAAAAAGATTGTTCCTAAAATTGTTACTGCTACATCTTAACTAAAAATAAGCGTATCTGCAATACAAGATTTACAAGTAACATATCCTTCATAAACAGGATTTTCGCCACATCTATAACACTTATCAATTTTTAATTCTTTACCCATGTTTAATATACCAACAGGATTATAATTTTTTGCCATCAATACACCTCTATTCATCTTTGCCTTACTCTACAATGTTTTGGTTGTGATTTTCTAAACCACGAACGAACCCCGACACGATTTGATTTTTTAGCAAGCTGTAATAATTTTCTCGATCTTCCAATAGGCATAATAATAACATATTCACCAATACCGTCCCAAGATGAGGAAGCCTCTTCTAGTTTTGCATATTCTTTTACTAATTCAAAAAATGTTGTTTCTGTTTCACGTTCCTGATCCATCAATACACCTCTTTCAACATCCTGACCGCTTCCAACAGCTTTTCGTCTGTCAGCATTTCGGGTGATACGTGCTCTGTGTAGTCATCGCCGAATAGCAGGAATTTTAGTTTATTTGTGAATATATATTCAGGATTCATTATCTCATGATAGATAATACTCATATATGGAAGTTTTTCACCTTCCTTGTTTTCAAATGATTCATGCTCAAATATAGCCATGATTTCTTGTCTGCCAAAATAATACTGTTTTTCAAATTCAATAAACTTAGCATCTTTTGGCAAGCCTTCGATACACTCAATAAATGATTTCTTCCCAATATTCCAGCCTTGTGTGAACATTGTCTGAAGCGTTTTAGCATCAATATAAACAATCATTTTTCCCATTTCTACTCCTTTACCACCCGATATAATCCAATCAAGAATTTACGCGTGTTAGACGTTCCTAATCCGTGAACATAATTGCCAATCGGTATGCAACCCATCCGTAAAAATAACCCGTTCAACGTTTCCTGTGTGAAGTTTATCGGATGTGCTAACCCGTAACACATGTAATAATCCATGTTGGGGACTTCAATCATAATCAGACTACTATCATGGGTATAGTTGTCGATGATATTCTGCATGTACTCCAACGGGTGATTGATGTGCTCAAGGCTGTGTGACATTGTGATAAGGTCGAATTGTTGATGTGGCACTTCGTTGATGTCCTGATATATGCGATAATCACAAGCTGGTTCAAGGCTGTGATACCTGACATCCGGCTCAACACCGACGCAATACTCAAAGTCGCACTCGATATGCAATCTATCCAGCAAGTAGCCAGCCGACGAACCAATCTCAAGGTTAGAATGCAGTCCCGTCAAATGCTGCTTGATGGTATTCACCTGGACGATTGCCCGGGCGTGTTGGTTCTTTAAGTCGTTCTGGTTGATACCGTTCTCGTTCTCAAGGATAGTGTCCCTGTACAGTCCGCTGTAGTATTGTATAGTTTGTTCGTCCGTCATGCGTGGATTCAGGAAGTTCAAGCCGCAATCCTGACAGATTGAAGCGTGTATCATGCCTAAGTCGCGGTAGTTAATCTGGTACATTGTTGGTATGTCTGTACCCTTGCAGATGGGGCATTGTGTTAACTGCTCAAAGTCAAGTTGATTGATTAGTGTCATCTCATATCCTCTCTACTCTCACATAGATAATATGATTATACAACTTTTGCGGATAGATTTCAATACCCCAATTTATCTATTTTGCCAGAACGTCGGCAATCGCCTTTAGCACCTTTTCCGCAATCTTCTTGCCGTATAACATGACTACCTGCTTGTCTGTTATCCACCCCGTTTGTTTGTGCGCTGATGTCTGCTCCTCGCTGGATTGTACTAACCTTGCGTATGTTGCACTCGTGCCAACGGTTGCGGTAAATCCACTATCGGATGCCTTGGCAGTCCATGATTGCCCTAGTTTCTCACTCTTACTGGATTGCCCCCGTCTGTAAGGAACACCAATATCACCTTTATTCAGATGATAAAAGAACCCTGCTCGCATACGTTTAGCCGCGTCACTATTACCATATAATCGCCAATTCTTATACGTTCGTTTAGCTGGATATTTCGCTATTTTTTCTTTAAGCTCTAAAGCACCAGCCATGATTGCACCCTTGACTTTTGTCATGCTGGCAAGGTTGTCAATCTTTTTTATTAGTTCTTCCGCGCCTTCAATCTTGATGTATGTCATTCTGGCAACCTGTGAGATACTTCACATCTACACCCGACATGGGCTGGAGGATACATTCCATCTGTTATCGGTTGGTCATTACGAGGGCCGCAAATATCACATACTATGTCATCGTTTGACGTATTCCATATTGCAATCAATTCAATGCCCGTTTCTTTTTGGATCTCACTGACCAGTTGCCGCTCTCCCTCGGACGCTGCCCTGGTGGTTTCTGTAATAGCTATCATCTCCGCGCGTGCTGGTGAATACCAGCGTTCTAGTGACGTCCGTAATTGTCCTAAATTCCAACCTTGCTCATAGAATTGCGGTATCGTTTCCTGAAGTCCTTTCAGCGTTGTATTGGTGATACCTTTTACTAAATCATACGTATATTTATTAGCCCACCTGGCAGCGTTGACATTTACCATTCCCCAATCAATACCGATATGCACTTCGTCCATCAATAGTTTAGCCTGTTGTAAATATATGTCGATAAGAATAGGTTCAACGTCACGTTGTAGCTTTCGACCTTCGTTCTCCCAAAATTCATTTGGTACGTTGTATAGTTGCGGTGGATTGCCCAATAATTCCAATAGTTTATTCAATTGCGCCCGTTGGTTCTTACTGATAACCGCAATCAGACGCGCTTCTATTTCGTCACGATTGATCACGTCTGCTTTTATCGCGCCGCTTTGACGTAGCTTCTTTAGCTTTTGCAGGCGTGCCATAGCGTCAACATCTGGAGGAACATTCCACCCTTGCGCCTTCAATGTATCAACAATCTTTACGATGGTATCAATCGTTTTTGGATTCATCTACCCTCCCAGCTTCCATCATCAAAACGGACTACATCAGTTCTGGCTTTGTGCTTGTGTATCTTCGCAGGTGTTACGGGTTTAAATCTATTCCATCCCTTGCGGTATTTAAAATTGATGTCACACCGTCGCGATGTCATCTCAAATTCTCCACAACTCACATCAAGGGTATAAGCACCAACTGATTCATTATACGTCAATTCTACATCAATGCCAGTTACAGCATAGGTAGTATTATCAGCGGTAAATGTGTACGCTGCCAACAATCCAACATCAATTCCCGTCAAGCTGTAAGTCTGTGTTGCGCCTGCCAACAATCTGGACGCTAATAATCCAGTATCAATTCCTGAATACGTGTACTCTGCTTTGGTTGCATCAAATTTACGGGTTGCCAGTAGTCCAGCATCAATACCCGTCAAACTATATTCAGCTTTTACGGCTGGCATAATGATTGACTTCGTTAACCCCGTATCTATTCCTGTTAGCACAAATTCACCGACTGTTATACCAAGTGTTCTGGCTGCCAGTAATCCGGTTGCCGTTCCTGTTAGTGTAAATTCTGCGACGGTTGCAGGCATGATAACAGTCTTAGCTAACACAGAATCAACGCCCGTCAATGTAAATTCTGCTTTAGTAATGTCTATCTTGCGTGCTACTGTAAACCCTGCTGCAATACCCGTGAAGGTAAATTCAGTCTTCGTGATAGGTAATACAATCGTTTTGGCTAATGTTGCGTCAATTCCGGTTAGTATAAATTCAGCCGCTGTTATATCTACTTTACGGGCAACTGTCAGGGTTGCCGCTATTCCTGTGAATGTGTATGTTTGTGTAGTTGCGTCTAATGGTGCAACGGGCGCGGTTGGTGCTGTTAGTACAGCATAAGACAATCCCATAGCCCTTCTTGTTGTCGCATTACCGGCAGATGACGGGCTGACAAATCTTAACCGTAAATCAGTAAAATCGGATAGCGCGTCACATTCGGCTGTTGTACAATTGTAGGTGTAATCAGTCCAGGTATCTGTCAGCGTCTTTTGTGTATCACTTGCCCTTAGTGTTGCACCTTCGTATAAATATGTTGTGACATAAACAGCGTTACCGGCTCCGTCCGTTGTCGTTCCATTTAGCTTTGCTACCCGATACGTGAACGAAATACCCGTATCAGAAACAGGGTCGGTAATGTTCGTTAGACTGCATTCATACGTTACAGCGGTAGCCTCTGCCCCATAGATAAAATCAGCATCAGACGGAGTTATTTCGTCAATGCTCGCATAATTACCACCAGCAACGCCGGTAGTGGTTACGTCACCATCAGGGCGTCCATATTGTGCCATAGTTATCCTATGCTATCGTCAATACGCCGTTTGTACCATCGAAGTTTATTGTCAGACTTTCACCAGCCGCTAATGTGATTTCTGAACCGTAGTCATACCAGCCTATAAGCTCGTCGGATGCCGCTGTGTCATTGTAGATAACCACATAACGAAACGGGCCAACAGTTCCGCCGGTTGCGGTTACGGTTTTGTCAGCCAATACCAGCTTATAGGTTCCGTCTGTTTGCGCTGATGTTGATATTGTCAAGGCCTGACTGTCAACATAAGTCAATGTTATTTGTGTCAGGTCGCCCAACACGGTATTAGTAGCCACGGGTGCGGCTGCCGCTGCCGTGAATGTCACATTCAGGGTATCGCTCCCCAGGTTGTGCGCTTTCTCCGCTAATGCTTCGACAAAGCTGTTGAACTTGTTAAAAGTTGCCATTGTTTACTCCTTGTTTTCTACTATTGTTTCAGGTGTATTTATCACCTGTAATAACTCACGTAATTGAATTACCAATTCACTTATCCCCTGCTCGCGCTTCTTACCGAACACGCTCTTGATGTCATCGACTGTCTGACACGTCGCTAATTCAAGGTTGATTTCATCCATAAGCCATTCAGGGATTACATCCGATTCAAACTTCACTACCGCTGACTTGCCGGATTTCAACGCCTTTGTAGATTTCCGCTGCCATGCTGCTATTTCGCTTGCCGCTTCCATGTTCACGGATTCCCGGTCTTCTATGTCTGTTTCCTGTGACGGTTGCGTAGCCTCTGGCAATTGTGGGGGTGGTGTGACTTCGTTCTTTTTCTTTTCCATTTCCTCAAGTTGCAGTCGCATATCATCGGTAAGCTCAACGCCCACTAAGTCCATTGCCATAAGCAGTGGCACACCGCTTGTAACGAACGCACCAACAGCCTCCGCCTGAAATTTGGCGTCTTCCTGGAATATGTCAAGACTCTCATATTGGAAATCAATCTTATACCCCTGTAGTTTCCATTCAGCGGTAAACAACTTGCTATTCAGCACGGATGCAATCGAATTACAATCAGGAATTACAGTTGCGGTGTAGAATTGTTTCTGGTCATCATGTCTTACGTCGTTTGTAGCAGCCGCAGACCACAGCAAGGATTCAGGAATACCCAGGCACGCGGTAATATTCTCCCGTTGTGTCTTGGTAAGGCTGTCATTATTCAGCGATTCCAACCCCTCGCCGATTACAACAGGCTTTACGTTTTCACCCTTCAATACCAGATTAGCCCACGCGTTCTTGATGCCTTCAACCTTGTCAGACAACCAGTCAGCCATTTTCTCGGCTTCCTGTCTGCTAAATCCTAACGTTGTGAAGATAGTCGCCTTGATTGCACCACGCTTGAAAAAGTTACCCACAAAATCATCAATATTGAACAGGATTCCAGCGCTCATCAACGCTGCTTTTGCAGGACTTATTTCACCAGCCCCGACTTCACTCATGTAATCAGGTTCGTAGAATGGGATGATAAACTTCGGCTCAATGTGCAATGTCTGGGTTGGCAGTGTCCGCTTATATGATTTCAACTCCCCAATATCGTTATATTCTTCCTCGATGGTAGTTGGCACCAGGTATTTCAGGTTCTGGACATACCCGTTCTTGTTGGCTTCAATCAGCAAATACGCCTTGCCTGTCATCAACTTACTAACCATCAGCTTCAGGAATAGCGATTGTGGCATAGGTAGGAATTTAAGCTTGTTCTGGTAGTTCGTCGATGTTTCATACACCTTATCATTCTGTTTGATGTCGAATGACATGTTGGCGACTTCACCAGAACGCATCATAACCGCTGAATACAACCAGGGGACGCGCCGGAAAAAGAACGATTCCGCTGAGTTCTGCTTTTCACTGGTCAACGTCCAGCCTGTCAGGTCGTCAACATTCCAGGCATTGATTGACTTTGCCCCGTCGAATAATGTTAGTACGTTTTGTTTATGTGCCACTAATACCTCCCACTGGTTGCGATTGACCAGTCATTGCCGCCGATGCAGTCCCATGCCAAAGCCAAAGACATTACTGTGTCGTCATGTAATCCGTCTGGTGCTGAATAACTGAATGACCCCGACGGTGAACGCTTGCTCTCAAATGATAATAATTCCCCTATTAATACAGGGTAATTGTAAATTCCAATATCCCCATGTTCGAACGCTGATTGAAGATTCATAATCAACGGCTGCTTTGTCGCGCTGGTGGTCATAAATGGAATGATGTTCATGCCCTTGTTTTCAAGGTGATCAATAACCGGCTGCCCTATGCTGTTGGCTTCAATCTTGATAACATCTAAATTCCAGCGGTGATATAGTGAATATAGCCTGTCTTCTAACACGCTGTAATCAACGCGGTTGAACCTGTCCATATAAACAAGCTGCTTTGACATGACATCCATAACAGACACGACGGTATAGTCGATGCTTGCCGCAACGTCCACACCTGCGATATATTGCCGGTTCGGTTGCGGTTCGTCTAATGGATCTTCCATTTTTACAGCTTCTTGAACCCTACGAAATACCGCGCCCTCTGAATTGATAAACTCTGCTAGAATTTCTTGATTGAATATAATTTCAGGTAGCGTGTTCTTTAGTTCCTCTATTTCAGACCTTGCAATATATGGGTTGTCATACGTTGTTTTGTGGAATGAAGCCCACTCATTTTGTAAATTATCCATACCCCTATCATACATTGTCTTGAAATAATTCAATCCTTTAGGTGTGCTACCTATCATTGCGCTGCCTTGCAAATCAGCCAACGTAATACGGATTACAGCATTCCATGAATATTCAAGGTCTTTTACTTTTGCGGCTTCGTTTACCAATGCTCGTTTATAATGTCGCCCTCTGGATGCGTCCTTATCCTGTAATGACCACATTTCAATATATCCACCCGTAACCAAATCGATTCGTTTTTCGACTTCGCTTTTATCTTTTGTGATTGGATAAAATGTGTCTACGAACCAATTCCAGTTTTCCATAAGGCTTTTATATTCAGGCTCATACCATGCAACGGGTTCGCCTGATAGCAAACCCTCGCTTGCATAGTTTCTCTGGATAATATCCTTCCCGAAACGCCGTCCACAATTTAGCACGTTAAACCTCTTTAGGTTCTTGTAAATCTTTGCTTGTTCTGGATGAAACGCCTGTAATTGGATAAGGGGTGTTGATATATTCAACTCTGATCGCTGCTCCTTCACTACCTGTTATTTCAGACCGCTCGACATATCCACGTTTTTTACCTTGTGTCTTCAAGAAGAATATCAACGCTGATAAATTTCCGCGCTTCGCCTGTTTAAACAATTCACTTTCAGCGTCATCTAATATTGATTCCCGTTCGTCTTGAATAATGTCTTTTAGTTCTGGACGCTTTTCAATGTAATCATAAATAGCCGACCTTGTAATGCCAAAGGCCCGGGCTATTGCTGATATATTCCCGTTGTATTTATGGATTGCATCTACTAAGTCTTGTTTTTTCATTTTGTTCCTTAAAGGCACCCTGTCAGTTTTGCTACTGCTTTTCTTCAAAAACAGCCACTATACTAACCAAATCACCCAGGTGTCCCATCATGTGTTGAACTTGTTCTAAGCAGTATTCTGGTACGTTGATTGTAACGTTAAAACTGTGATCAACCATTGATTTTATTTGTCGTAGTTCTGCTTCAAATTCAACCGCTAACGGTTCGTCCACTATATCGCCACTAATCCCAACTTGATTGTGATGTCACCCGTTTGCGCCGTTGCACTGGCAGCCGTACCCGTGCGGACTTTGATGTACTGCTTGCCGTGAAATATGTTCGGGTTGGTGATGGTCACAAGCCGCGCTTCACTGAATGGAATGTTGACTTCTGTTCCTGTTTCGTCGTACATATTGGCGTATGTCACACCGTCCAGACTGCCCTGAAATGTATAAGCCGCGCCCTCTAAGTCAGACGTTGACTGGATTGATACCAGCGTCATCTTGCCTAAGTTGACTGCCCCTGAAAGGCTTGCCTCGTTTGCGATTGTGGCTTCCACCACTGCGTCTAATCTTGCGAAATCGTTGTATGCCATTTGTGTGCTCCTTTATGGTAGTCTTGCCAAAACTTCGGCTGCTATCTTTGCGTGTCCTGCTGCTGTTGGATGTATGCCATCACTTGTTTCGTCTTGTGCAATCCACGGGGTTGTGTAAGTGTCCCAACACGTAATACCTTGAGCGGTACAGGCTGCTGCAATTGCTGTACGAATGTTGGATTTGTCAACCTCTGCCCCGTCTGTCTGATTAGCCCATCTTTTGAGAACGTTCATAGCATAGATTGTTGCGTTTGTATTACTTGCTTTTAATGCAATGATTCCATCTTCATAAGCAGTTTGTAGTGTCCCCATATTGCCAGCATTATCATCATTAGAACCAAGCTGGATAATAATAATATCTGCATCATCAGAAGCTGCTGCTGTTGCTTGTGCTGCTAAATTTGACGCTCCTGCTACTACGCCCATAGAAGCAACCGCCCTGTTTCTGTTGAAATATGTTGTAAGTTCACTTAATATAAGCGTTGTATAACTTGTATCACTCTTAACAGAGATGCTATCGCCAAGTATAGTTAATGTATTTTGCGGTAAGTTTTTGGATAAAGCTACAATTTCTGCGTCTGTTGCAACCCGTGACGCAATAAAACAATCGCTTAAATATCCAATCAACGGGTTTGCTTTTGTTGTGTTTGCTGCTCCAAAACATGCTGATGCTTCTGCAACACTACCAGCCCAAATGCCAAGAGTATCTAGTGTTGTTATTTTTTTATTATTAATATAAATTGATACTAAATCATTTGCTTTGTCAACAGTAATGCACCAAAAAAACCAGTTATTTGTAGCACCATAAAAGTTTAATGTTTTTACGGCAACCGCACCCGACTTAAATCTAAATGATAGTTGTTCAGCCGATGATTGTTTTAATAAGTCAACATAGTTATTTGCATCTACTAAAAATCTAAATGGATTACCGACCGCACCATCATAAAAAGTATTCATGGTTTTTGCCTTGTACCATCCACCTATGGTTAATGTGTTTGGAGTAAATGCGCTAACTAACGATGCTGAATATACATTAGCAAACCCATCACCATTAAATAGTGGAGATGGTTTATTAAACTTTGATCTGGTTGAATTAAGTGTAACGGTATCGTAGACACCATTTCTAGCATTTCCAGAAATGTCTGTAACGGTTGTTCCTGATTCTTCCCACATTGGATAATATGCTATAAGATTCGCGCCAAATAGTGTTTTTAATTTCTGAAAATACGGATTAGTTTGTAGTATCATCAACAATCTGCTTTTACTTGTCATCGTTACACTCCTCTCCCCTGCTTTATCGCTAATCGTGGTCGCATTGGATTGTCACCCATTATCTACCGCCTTTGGTTTAGCGCTGCGTTTGCGTGCCGCTGCTGTGACTTCTTTTATTCTTGATTCCACGTGGTCATCATGTTCTTTCAAGCTATCCCCCAACTTAAAAACAGAAATGCTCATACTTTCAATGGCCCTGGTAAGTTTGCCCAAGTCCTCCACGTTATTTTTGTTTAAGACGGTAAAAAAATCGCGCCACTCTGCGTCCCTTTTCCCGATGTAATTCAGGAAGATGATAACGACGACAATAACAGCCCCCGCGCTGCCAAAGTTAATAAGGCTTGCAATTGTTGCAGCATCCATGTCGCCCCCTTATTTCGTGACTGTGTTATATACGGTGTTGTTGGTCACCAGTGGATCTTGTTGGAAGAATTTCTTAATCAGGTCGTGAATGAAATTACTACCCCTACCAATGGCAAGTCCTGTGATGGTAATCCCGAACGGGTGTATTTCTATTGGCGTTTCCAACCAGATTGACAACAGACTGATAACGTCAAACTTATATATAAACGCGCCCAAAACGCCAAAGCCCAAAGCCACATACTGCAACAGCCATTTATAAGGCACCAACACTGGCACGTGATCAAACAGCTTGCCAAAGATATATTCAACCATCGCTTCGACAAGAAACGACAACAAGAAAATTATTGCTAAAATTCCTAAGACTGACATTATATTTATCCTTTCCATTCAAAAACAAAATTTGAATTTAAACCTAAAAATACCGATAACATATTTACCTCCGGAGGCTGACATATCCACTGTTTTTCAATTGTTGGATTTTTAGTGTCGTTTGGCTTATTAACGGAGCGCCTTGGGGGATATCAGAGTTCCCCTTACAAGCATCTCTTTCTGCTTGCAATTGAACAATACTTTGAGATGGAAACGCTATATTAAAAGCCGCATTTACATCAGCATGTTCTACGTGACCACAATGTGAGCACTTAAAATATTTACCTTTTCTATCTCCAATAGTCCCACAAATAGAGCAACATTTGCTCGTATAAGCTGGATCAATTAAGGATAATGTCACACCCGCAAGAGTTGCCTTATATTTTATAAATTGTTTTAGTTGATAAAAGCTCCAAGTGTGGAGGGTATGATTAAAGGATTTTTTATGGTTTTTATTTTTTCTAACATTGTTTAAATTTTCTAGATTTATACTAGCCTTATTTGAAACAGCTTGATTAACTATAAATCTAGATATCTTGTGATTTATATCTGTAATTATTCTGTTTTCACGATTTTTAATTTGTTTAACTTTTTTATATTTACCTTTTTTCTGTAGATCGCGTCTAATAAATTTATATTTATTATGTTGGTGTTGAGCTGACTTACCAAGTTTAAATACCTTGCCTGTTTCCTTGATGGCTACTACCGCACAATGACTTGTTGCATTTAAATCAACGCCAATATGGTTAATTGGTTTAAATGTTTCTTGTTCTTTAATGGTTACAGAAATGTAAGCATATTTTTCATCCATTTCGATTAAATTAACTTTTTCAAATTCCTTATCTAATTTTAGATTTATATTTAGTGGAATTACTCTAATTCGTTTATCTATTATTTTTATACATTGATTAGGAATTATTAACTTAACTGATTGTACAGATTTACATTTTTTATTTTTTCCATATTTTCTCAATATTTGATTAGAAATAGCAGATTTAAGCCCAAAATGTTTTACCCATTTACTAGATAATTTATCCCTGTTATTAATAGCAAAATCAGCAACTTGTCGTGCTTTTGACAGTTCTGTTGATAAATCTGTGTTGTGCTTAACCTTATAGGTTAATATCATTATTTTCTCCAACACTATAAATTGCTTTTACTCAAAATAACATTAGCACATTTATTCTATGTTGTCAATAGATAATCTGTAATTGCCGGAATTGTTAAGATTACCAATTCTTCCAGTTACACATTCTTTCAATCCCCTCTAGTCCTCGTTCGACTTTGCGCAAGTTATCCTCACCGTACTTGCACAATCGCCTTGCCGCCCGTCGCCTTGCTTTGGATAACTTGCGTTTCCAGAATCGCCCCTCGTGTTCGCTGCCCCACATCTCGGAGAACGATATATTAGCCTTCTCCAGTCTGTCCTCAACGAAGCGATTACCCATGTCATCTATACCCACAATCCGAACATTCCATCCGGTGATTATAATACGCGTCCCACGCGTCCAGCATGTCATCCTCTGAATTATTTTCGTTGTCGAACATCATATTATATTCGTCATACAGGCGTTGCCCCTCAGCACATAACACGAGCTCACCGATTGATTCTGGCATTATTCACCTCGCAAATAAAAACCAATACTAAAATGCTCAATGCGTCCAAATTCAAAGCTCCAAGTAATCAACCACCAAAAAAACCATATGCTTTTATAGAAGCTTTTTAAATCAATATTAAATGATGGTCTTACAATTTTTCTATCTGGATAACAATATATTTTCATTATCCTCTCCTGCAAACTAATTCAATCACGCGCAACCTGTACCACATCGCCCAAAGCAACGTTAACCATGTGATAATAATCGTAATTATTAAAAACATAGTGGGGAATTCGTCTGGTTTACGCTTTTTCATGGCTTTATAATCCCACTTTCAGAATATGACGCTTCCCACATAGGGACAGCTTGCAACGGACACCATGAGGGGCGTGATTCATAAGGATTGTTATTTTCTTCGATACTTTTATCCGTAACAAAACACCACAACGGATTAGCAACCATAAAAAAATCACAAGGCTTTGGATCGTGCTTACCAGTACGGCTACCACACGCTATCGGCAATTCATCAACTAACACTTTGTAGATTTTCATATCCGTTCACGCTCCATAATCTTGATTGCATCCTCAAGCGTCCTGACAACGTGAAGCCCTAAACCGTAAAACGCTTCGTGGAAGTCCTTCTCCGCGTCCGTCAATTTCGCGCTGCCCTGCTTGATTTCCAGCATGACAACACGTCCGCCGCCTGCTACGATACAATCCGGGAACCCGTCGCCATATTTTGACGTATCTTTGACTTTGTAGCCACAATCGCGCAATCCTTGAATTATCTCGTGGTGATTGCCGTCCACACGTTTTGCATATCGCATTGTTTCCTCATTTCCCGTCCATTTTGCAAAAGGCAAATCTGTACCAGGTCGCCAAGTTACATCATTGTACAAATCAGGCATATCAATTCTGTCATCGTTTCCTGTCCATTCTATAATCTTGTCCGGTGCATCTTCGCCTGTAAATGCGCCCCCAATATGCCAACACTTATTATGCGAAGCTAATTCGACTTCCTGGTACCAGTTGTATATCTCCAGGTATTGCTCGCTGTTGATGGTAAACGTCTGGTTATCCTTAAGCTGTGATTGCATCCACTCGCACATCATTTGTTCGGCTGTTTTCATCTCATCACCTCACTTATCACTATACAACTTTCCCGGCACAATTTCAAGATGCAATTTCGCGATTGCTCCACCACTCGCTACACAGCTTAAAGAATATCTCAGGCGGCATAATTTCGCAGTCAAACCACGTGCCGATTTCGACGCGTATTCTCGGACGCTCCGATTTTCCGTCCATAACAAATACAACATTGACGGGTGATTGCTGTTGTTTCAATTCTTCACCGCCTTTAATTCATTCAGATAATATTCGTCAAGAAATTTTGTTGCGTATTCTTTGGCTATATGGTCTTCAATATAGTTATCAAATTTAATTTGTTGCATACCTTTCCGTAATGTCTTAGCTTGTGTTTTCCAATACTTATATTTTTTTAGTAGCTTTTTCGACTTATATTCTAATTGTACGATTTCTTGTTGATATTTTAAGTTATCTTCTCGTAATAGTCTTACAGATTCATCCTCTAAATATATCGGCTGTAACATTTCATCAAATCCTTTCAATGCCTTGTTTTCAGTCATCCTAACTGTGTCAGTTGTAATATTTCTTGTTTCACAATAAGGACACAATCTAACGCCTTCTTGTTGGGAAGTAAATGTTCGATGACAATCCATACAATCAGTTAAATAATATTTTTCCATCACTTCACTTCCTTTTTTCGTTCTGCCAGCCACAAGCCTAGTTTCACTAGCAGTTCCTTGCGCGACATATCGCCAAATCCGCGCCGCCCTCGTTCGTCCGCGTAGTTTTGCAGCATGTTCAGCATCCCGTCGATTATTACCCTGTCATGTGGCTCAAGTTTCTGGTAGGTTGCCTCGATAGCCTCGTTCATGTCCTGCTCGTCGTAGCCTGCCATTTCGCCGACTAGCGTTGTCTTGTCGCGATACATCTCACGCTTGAATTTGTAATCAGCATTGTATTTGTCGTTATAGCGTATCATCATTCTCTCCAATCTTTTTCAGCATCTCGTCACGTTGCAACAGTAGCATCGTCCGCTCTTGTCGCAGTTGGTCGATCATGTCACACATGGTGTCTATCCGCTGTAATAACAGGTTGATGTAATCGTCAGGGTTAAATACGTCATAGGTTGGTAGTGGTTCGGTCATCCTGTCCTCCGATAATTCCTCTGTAGCCCTTCTAATAACGCCTGCTTTATCTTCACCCGGTCGCGGTTGCGTTGGGTGTCGTCCTGCTTCCATTCCCGTACAGCCTGCTTGTATTCCAATTCGGCTTTGGTTCGTGCTTCGTACCATGTCATTTTATGCTCCTCTCTCTAAATCGCCAACCCGAAAATATTCAGGTTGCATAATCTGTTTGAATACACCCGTTGATCCCATAGTGTTTTTATCCACCAGAACATCAACAATATTTGAATATCCATTCTCAATTCGATCACGTCGTAACAATACCACCAGGTTTGACTTGTCGCTTTTTTCACCAGCTCCCCTGACACTTGACCTGTCAACATTTTCAAATGATGTTTGCTTGCCTTCCTTGCTCATTTGTGCAACCATCAATACCGGAATGCTTGTCATCTCTGCAAACGTTTTTATTTGTTCTACGTTGTCGGCTTCGCGCTGGTATATGTTGGTGCCGAACATTTGTAATTGCCGCTTTGAAGCAGACGCCTTTTCGAGGTAGTCCAATACCACCACGTCACATTCATCCTCATTGACTAACCTCCGCAGTTCTGTAATGGTTCGCTCCATAGTCCAGCCTGGGGTGTGGAGATATGAAATATACCCTTCCCATTTCAGCAAGCGCGGTTTTACTTCGTCAATTTTTTGTTTCTGCAATGGATTCAACTTACCGCTTTTTATGTCCCTGGGTGTAATTCCTGTATGACGTGACGTTCTCCGCAACATCATTAGTTTGCGGTTTAGTTCATAGTGGACAAATACCACCCTGTTTTTATGTGCTGCCCAGTGTTCGGCGATTGATTCAGCGTAGATTGTTTTCCCGGCCCCGTCTGGAGCTGTAACCAATCCTAGCATCCCGTCCTCAAGTGGATCTATAATATTATTCCATGATTGCCACGGCCATGATAAATCGCGCCGTAAACTTTCAGGCGTGTTGGCTATCTTTTCGTAGTCCTCAATAATCTTACTGGTAAAATCGAACGAATCAACCCACTTCAAAATAGCGTCCTCTTCGCCGGCTCCCATGCGTGCCAACATTTCGGATAACCACCGGCGCAATTCTTCCGGCTCGTCCTCTGCCATGCACCGCCGCAATAATTCTTTAGCCAAAACTTCATATTGTACGATTTCTGGATTCATGTTTGTACTTCCTCTATTCCACCGCCCCATATTCTATAATCACCTTTTACAACTTCGCGGTTTTTTGGTTTTAGTTTTTCTCTTTCAACTTTATATTGATATATTTTATCCACTGTTTGTTGAAGTGTTGGCGGTTCGTTCTTTTGTCCCCTAAAATCATTCTTATACCACCAGGATTCAAAACCTTTTAAATCATCTATTGTATATTCAGCTTTCATAAGTGCTTTAGTTGTTTTTCCAATTTGTCCTGCTTTTAGTTTCATATCCAATTTGCATAATTGTGCCAGTGCTCCAAAATAAATTTGATGTTCGGGAACCTTGTTTTTAAGTATGTCTTTAACTTGTCTTTTGTTGTTACCTATTTGCGTAACACCTCTGTTACCTGCTTTGGTTACAGTGCTGTTACCTGCTTTGGTTACAGTAACCTGTGTAGGTAACACTTCGTTTTTATTGAATCTATCTCCTCTTTCAGCATTAGATTCTATACCAATCCATTGTTCGATGTATTTATTAAATCCGTAAGTTGGTATTTGTCCTTTGTCTAATCGCTTATAAATTATCTTTTTTTCAATCAATGATTTCAATGGTTTTAATACATGTTGTCTTTTGCTATCGGTTCCCTCTGCCCACTGGCTTAAACTTATAATATCCTCCTTTTTATTCCAACCGTATGTTTTCCTGAATAAAAATAAAACACAGCGAAACTCTGCACCAGATAACCTTGCTTTTGATAATGCATCAAATATTGCATTATGAACCCTGGTAAACTCGCCTTGTTCTATTTGTATGTCGTTTCCGTTGGTTGCCATTATTTCTCCGTGTTTTAGATAAAAAAACCACTTTGGGTTGTGCCCGTGTCCGCAAGTGCTATCCAAGTGTAGCATTACACAGACACACCCTAAAGTGGTCTACTTGGATCATATTACAGCTTGCGGACTGTGTTTGTTATATTTCATATTATACAACCTTTTTATTGAATGTCAAGAGATTCATGCGATTTAACCCAGCCAAATCTTTTAGCAATGCTGAACAACGTCGCAATCGTAACCGCGCTGCCTTCGCTGCCTTTGTCGTGGAATGATTTCCACTTTCGCTCTACTTCACCCTGCTTACCGTCGGCCCAACTTTCAGCCAGATTGTAACCAGCGTCCCCAAATTCAGAATGAATACCCATTAGCACTTGAACCCATTCATCATATGCAATGCCCCATGGTGGAATCAATCGCAAGGCGTCCTGTACCTCTTTTTGTGAAGCCGGTGCCAGATAGTTTTTTCTAACCGTCAACCGTCGCTCATTATCCCCACTGTCTTTATAATTCTGGATGATTTTCTTTATAACATCAACAGGTAACACTTGATTGATCTTGTAAAACTCGCACCCCTGGGAACCATAGAAAAATCGTACAGCATCTTTACATTGTCTGTCAGCGGTGCCAAATAGCCACAACAAAGCACTGGCAGCCATCGTATAATTCTTGGCCTGCATGATTGGTTGATCTAGAAGAAATATCACCCGTGACCTGGGTTCCTCTGGTTTATGGCTTATCGTCGTGTACAAAAATGAAGCATACTTGGCTATAAACTTATCCCGTGATAATTGTTCAAGTGAGCTGCTTTTATCGCCGGTGTCGAAATCAAGTCCAATGTGTTGACCACAAATATAATTTTCAGATGTCCTCCAGTTATTCTTGTGTTGTGTGGTAATGGATCTCCCCAGGTAGATAGCTGCCATGATATTTTTTTGCTCAAGCTCAAAGTTAACGAATGACGCGTTAAACTTTGACCACATGTCAGAACCCTGGGGAATCTTCTTATCTAGCTTAAAACTCGATACCGCTATTTTGTAGATCATTGTTATCCTCGTGTATTTCTACATCGTGAAACTTAGCGTGACACTTCCGACATAATACAATTACATCATTATCCTCATTACCTAAAGTTGAATATGTCCGGTGGTGTGCATTTAGGGTTTTACCGTTCCCGGGTTCATTGCACATCTGGCACCGCCACCCGGCTTTTTCTTTATAGGTTTTTGCTTTGGCTTTCCACTCAGGGGACTTGATATATTCTTTATAATCAGGTCGTAATGTAAATGTGTATTGTTCTTCTTTTATCGCTCTGTTTTCAATCCAAAAATCAGCCAGTAGGGTTCCTAAACTATCGGCATAATCAGACATTATGTAGCTCCTCATACCGTTTCACAATCATGTGTACTCTGGCTTTCGTCAAATGTACCCTGTCAGCTATATCTTGGTGCGTCATTCCACTGGCACGCATCTTTATAATGCGTTTGTTGCGAAAATATATATGTATCAATTCAAATATTTGTGCTATCAGTTGTTTCATAGTTGTTACCTCCAATATAATAATAGCACACAATTTCTAAATGTCAATAGCAATAAACTAATTGATACGAATATTTAAGAATATCGTAATTCCCTATTGACATACACCCCAAATGTTGTATAATCTATATAACGATAACAAAGGAGATTGAGATGCAATTATATAACGAAGCAACCGACGACTACGACAAGGAAATTGAGCTGACACCCTGGATGGTGAACTGGATTATCGAAGGCGGCAAAGTACGTGAAGGCTACGACCCGTTCGGCAGACTGGCAGAGCGCACCGCACGAACAAACGAAGCCATAGCCCGCGCTGATGTGCTACTGGACGAGCTTCACGACATGCTGAACGTTGACCCGTTCGGGCCAGGTGACTGCTTGCCGGATGTAGAACCGGAATACAATCCGGCGTTGGAGTGGGACATGATGACAAGTGAACTAAGACGAGGTGACGCATGACAACAATCAACATCTTGGTAAACGGTACACTAGCAATCATCGTATTGCTGACAATCGCGAGCGTGGTAGGATATTTGCGACGTGAGAATAAATAGAACATAATGTCTAGCAATCGTTCTAAAAATCCTTATAATAGAATTAAGAGGTGAATCATGCCAGTAGAAATCATAATCATGTTAGTGTTCGGAACCACCGCCATAATGGCGTAATTAGCAGATATGTTAGCGAAGGAGTAGAGATGGAAAAATCAGAATCAATCAAGTTGTTAGCAGGTGCATTAGCACAAGCACAAGCGGAAATGCCAGCGGTGCAATTCAACGCGACAAACCCGTTCCTGAAAAACAAGTATGCTGACTTAGGCGCAATCATTAGCACGTCGAAGCCGATACTAGGCAAGAATGGCTTATCAGTCAGCCAGCTTGTATCAACTGATAACAGCAACGTTGGCGTCACAACCGTACTGATGCACAATTCCGGCGAATGGTTGGAATCAACCGCGTGGCTACCAGTTGGAGAAGGAAAAGGAATGTCGCAAGCTCAAGTAGCCGGTTCTCTTATCACTTATCTCCGCCGCTATTCTTTAGCGTCAATTCTTGGAATGTACGCGGACGAAGACGGTGACAGCAATCCTGCGCCAAAGTCAGAACCGAAACAACAGGCGAAACCGCAACCAACCACACTTGTCGAAGCCGCCAAAGAATTAGGCGGAATTGTCAAGAATAGCATGACAGTTGAAACAGCCGAAGCCGTGACGAATAAAGACGGTGTCAGATACGGTGACATTGACACAAAGACATTATCCCACATGGGGAACGCAATCACCAAAGCCATGGAAAAGAACGGCATGAGCCATGAGAAACACGAAGAGCACCAATTGAAGCTGGATGCAATTAAAGTGATATTAGAATCACGACAATAATTATGATGGGGGCTGCCGCATCCAACACGCAGAGAGAGGATTGATGAAATGGGATTAGACATGAGTTTATATTTACAAGTTGATGAAAAAAACATTGATGATTTTGAGCTGGTTTACTGGCGCAAGGCTAACTGGATCCACAACTGGTTTGTCGTAAATTGTGCCGATGGTGTTGATGAGTGCCAACCAATAAAAGTAACAAATGACGATCTACAAAAATTATTAACCATTGTTACCGATGTTTTGGAAGATCATAACAAAGCACCAAAATTATTACCAACAATACAAGGCTTTTTCTTTGGCGGTCAAGATTATGACGAATATTATTTTGATTACCTTGAATTTACCAAAACAAAAATAGAGGAAGTTTTGAAGCGTTATAACCTTGACAAAATCTATTATCAATCAAGCTGGTAGGAGATATTATGCAACACCGCTGCACCCACGCCCGTATCTTATTTACCCCTGACTATCAGGAACATTGTGTCAAAATTGGTACACCACAATGTAACGGTTGCAAGCTGGTAGAATTACGCACAACCCACACCAGCGCTAAGCAGATGATTGAAGATGAACGACACGCGACAACAGCGTATGATTTTACTTCAGGGAGAATGGTGACAACATGGTAAAACTTTGGCACGCAATCAGACAGACTGACAGGATAACGGAACTGGAGCATGAGCGCGATTACCTGGACGCAAGGCTGGCAGACTTTGAACGGCTGGCGAATGAGTTTGTACAATTCAAGGCGCCTGACCACATGTGTCGGCTGCAATTTATTCACCTGTTGAATATGGGAAAGTGGAGGGAGAGATGAATGTAATCAAGATTGTAGTGGATGAGATACCGGAATATGGTTGTGATGATTGCACTATTAAAAGACCATCGGTATCTAGGGGCGGTTACGATATTATTATATGTTCTGCTAGTTGCAAAGATGTGACAGAACATACTGAGAATGCTACACGCCCCTCATGGTGTCCGCTTGTTGTTGAGGATGTGTGCGAGTGGGTACTCCATGATTTTGATGGTCGAAAAATGTATAACTCACCAGAAAACTGTGGATACCATGCAACACATCCAGAATTTAGACATTGCCCGTCATGTGGCAAGCGTATAAAGTATGTGGAGGTGAAGTGATGACTGAATTTACACCTGAATGGATTGAGGAATCAAGAGAATTGCTAAACCGTATTTCTCCACTTCCGTGGAAAGCCTGTGATTGTGGAAAGTGTGGTCAAATATCGAACAAAATTGATTGTGTTGCTAAAGCAACCATTGGTGATTGGGGAGATGATTACCCTAGTATAAGACGTATAGGAGGTTCAATCGAGGGAAGATTTGAAACGTATATGGAGCAAATAACTTATGGTTCTGTGTCAAAGGACGAAGGAATAGCGAACGCAAAATATATTGCCGATGCCTGTAATAACTACCCCAAAGCCCTTGACGAAATCGCCCGTCTCCAATCACGTGTGCAAGAACTGGAAGCCGAGCAAAGGTGGATACCCGTGAGCGAGAGGTTGCCAGTAGAAGATGATTATTATTACGCAGGATATTATTTAAGAAATAAAAGGTTTGTTTTTACTAAATACTACTTTAAAAATAATGATTTATATAAATGGTATAACGATGCAAGTTGTTTAAGAATTGCTGGAATGTTTGATGCAATTACTTATTGGCGACCCCTATCTCAACCCCCAAAGGACGGTGACGCATGACCCCCTTCTGGATTGGCTTCACCTGGTTTGTTATCGGCTTGTTTGTCGGTACACTATTCGGTGTGTTCATAATCGCGATATGTCAGGCGGCGGCACGTGGCGATAACTTTGGAAAAAAGGACGATACATATTACGGATAAAAAAAACAGCCATTTCAGCGATTTTACAATAAAGGATTAGTCAATAACGCTAATCCTTTTATTTTGCGTTTTTTGAGCGATTATTTTCAACCTAGCAGGATTGTAGCATCATTTCACTTCACAAATTACAAACGTAATCCGTGATAATCTACACAGAACACGAAGGAACAATGTGCAATATGTGGCATGATACTATCGAATTATCGCGATTATCGGTAATAAATTGCAGATTGGGAACGCGTCAATATTTCCTTCCTGGAGTGAAAAAACGATAACAAGTTTCCTTGATAGAATGATGTTACAACAATGCTCATCTTATATCGCAAATAATCAAAAATCTTTACATGACAACATGCTCATGTATTAAAAACCGCGAAAATGCGACATGACAACTATGCACTTTGGACAGGTTTTACTATGCACTTTGGCTGTACAATTCGGCAATCTGATTGCATTATATTATCAATTATGATAAGTTACCTTCTTACACGCAGGACAAAATTACCATGTAATCGTTCTGATAGTAGGACGGCTTCTTTTCGTTGTCATATAGTATACAGTTTTGTATTGTTTGCACATACAAAAAGAAGTAATAAGGTGTAAGCTGTATTATCGTTTTAACGTGTAAGTGGTAATACACCTTGTAAAGGATAATAGACATTAACAAAATCAGCCCCGTCATGTGGGGCTGACTGGGTGAATCCTACTTTATGGATTAGCCATATTTCAGATCCGTAATTCTGATGCTGGTAGTCTGTACACAACTATTATTCCAGCAGAGCAGAGACGCGTACCCTCTCGGGTAGCACTCAACCACCGAAGCGATTGAGGGGGTAGGTGCGTCAGGAGTCGAACCTGAATACGTTGTCTGGATACTCACCAGTCTATCCGGCGTAGTGTTAGCCCATAACACCAAAGCCACACCAAGTTGACAACATTTTGAACGAAGGAACCCACAAGTCTTAAGCCTTGCTGCTGATCGTTAGACCTGCCTTCATGAGTTCAAATCTGCTGCCATAACGACCCAACTCGGTCCGCAGTGCTTTTATGAGCGTCCTCATACGAGCAGAGGCGTGCCGGGTACTGTTACAAATATAGTATCACAATCGTTCTATGATGTCAATAGGGGTACAGATTGTACCCTGGTTAATTGCAACCGCCCACGATGTTCTGTGAGCGGTGCAGAGAGGAGGAGAGAGGGATGATAGCTACGGTTTGCGAAATGCTAATAATCGCCTGCCTTTGTCACCCCTAGCCCAACGGCTGATTAACAGGCCTTCGCGTTCCTTTTGTTGTAATATATCTAATGCACCACGTACACTAATACCAATTTGTTTTGATAAACTTTGCGCTGTGACTTCGTATGTTTGTACTGGTTCAATTAGTAATTCTTTTGCAAGTTCCTGAAGTAATTCGTTTTCTGTCATGGTTTTATAATCCTTCGTTGATCCGGTTGCCCCTTATACCTTGCCCGTGAATTGTCAACCAATCCACCGTCGACGATGTAACCGCCAATGTCGGAGCGTGTACGGTTTGCAACAAGTCTATGAGTAAAGCTGGTTTTAAGCTGCCATGATGGCAAGCAGATAACCCTTGTCCCTTCTAATCGATCACCGCTATCGTCAATATTGTGCTTGTGACCGCGCCATATATAATCGGGATAGGGTATTCCCTGTTGACCACAATCCAGCATGACTTCAACTCCGATACTCGCTGCCGTGCTAGTCCATGGTCTTTGCCCCGTTCTACCATGGTGTGCAAAGTCGTGAAGTTTTCCGTCAATCTCAAGCATTATATTTTGCCCGTACTCAGTCACGCCAAGATTTTTATAAATACTAATTTCGTCTGATCCTGAATTTCCTGCATGTGCTTCAGTACCAATCACACCAAAAAAGGCATCACTAATATCAACAATGGGTTGTAGAATATTCATGGCAACAATGACCTGATCTCCAACGTCCTGAATAATCTGCAAAGTGCCATGGTGATTACCATCAATAACATCTCCGACGTGCGCGACAATTATTCTATGCTTGCGTTTACGCTTACTTGTCCATTCTGCTAAAAATTTAACATAGTCCCAATAATCAACCCAATTTTCCCATATCCAAGATTGAAGTCGGTTATGGTGAACTGTTTGTATTTCGTCCGTTGATCTATTATGTATTTTAAATTCTGGTGGTGCTAAAGCCGTACTACTTCCAATTTGTGTATCTGCTATTATTGCTAGTATTGTTTTGGCTTTTGACAATGTTGCCCCTATTCTATACTACGATAATTAGGTTTAGACTAATTATTGGTTGTTATTCCATGTACCTAACGCCGTAATGTACAACAGCTGACCAGCCGCGTTCGTCACGAACCCAGACTGATACCGGATTGAAAGACTTGATTTCCAATACCTTGACTACTTCCCCAGGGTAACGGGTTGCAATTTCTTTGATTGCCTGGCTAGGAGTAGTCCTGACATAGACGTTTTTTATCACCTTTAGTGATGGTAGTATCACACCTGGTGATGGTATGACGGGTGGAGGTGTTGGAATGATTTCATTCAGAATGAAATACTTTCTGTATTCTTCTTCAGTGCCATTGAAAACATCCATGTCAATATCAGAATAATAGCCGTCAATTCTACCTTTGCTTGACCACTGCCATAATATCCATTTCGTCCAGGCACTATATCTTGGTAAACTTGGCTGTGTCACGCCATAATGTGCAATCCACAAAGGACGGTCTGAATAAATCATCGACTGACTACCCATGATTTCAGACCACGCATACACACCCGTATAAATGCCAACTTTACGACGTGCCAGCGTTTCAATATTCCCGTGATATTCAGTCACGACTTTTGCAGATAATCCCGTAGTCACGCCCCTATCTTCAACGTCATCCCACAATCCTAGTTTTAATTCCTTGCCAGAAATAGCCTGGTTGAATACGTCCGCTTGCGCTAATCCGGTATAGTTCCCGATAATATAGTGATAGCTTCCAAGTGGCACGCCCCGTGCATGTAATTCTTTGTAGTGCGTTTCAAACATGGTATCTTTCCAGATCCCGTATGCACCGCGTAGAATTGCACCGCTGATACCGGCTGCAAACTTATCGTAATCAATGCCTTGCTGCCAGTAGCTAATATCTACAATTGGTTTCATATTATCCTCCTCCTCTGCTACTACAAACTCATTCATAACAAGCGGTAAGAATATTTCATTCATCGACCGCCTCGATTGTGCCTTTTATCAATCCACCGAATAAGCTGATTTTCCATTTCCTGATTACGGTTTGTTCACCTATTACAACTGGCAATGGTTCGGGCTCCGGTTCTGGCTCTTCAATCGGGTCAGGTAAATCTACAACCCCGTCATAGATTGTTTCCGGGTCGTGCGCGTACAATCCCCAATCATATTCCCACCAATCAGATACTCCAATTCCTGAAAGTTTTTCTGGTTTCAATGCTCCTGGTTGACATAACATAATTCTGTAATCATTGAGCAACCGCATTGTTTCTGTTGCATTACTCTCATACCACTTCTCCCATTCACTGACAATCACTCTCAATAATGGTTTCAATGTTGGTTTATAGTATTGAGTAATATAGATACCGTGTTGTCGTATATGATCGAGATTGTACATAAAATCTTTAGGTGCCTTCCAAACATCTACCATCAATGGAATACCATTATTCCACCCTGAATAAGATAAGTCATTGAGCAATCCAAGAAACGCGCTGGCATTCTCGTTCACATCATTTGTTACACTCAATACAGGCTGATGAATAAGTCCACGCTTGAGTGCGTTGGTAGCATCCCAATATTTTATAGACATAGGGTCAACAACCTTGCCATACATTGCGTTTATATAAACAATATCGTAGTAAGCTGGCACTAAATCTAAGTGTGAATTAACGTTGAAACCTTTTTTCATTTCATTAGCTCCAACAGTCTGCTAAACTGATACACAATCTCCTGCCATAGGTTGCGCCCGTTCACATATTGCGGTTCGATAGGCTCAAGCTGTTCAATCGAACTATCTGGAATTACCGGATTGTTGACGGGTTCAGGTTCTACGGGATAACCAACAACAGGAACGGGAACATAAAATGGATAGCCTTCGTCTATAGGTGATGGATATGCTGGTTCTGGATAACTATATTCAATCGGAACCGGATAACCGTAATCTATCGGATAGCCTTCGTCAATTGGTACGGGATAACCAACGTCGTCGCCCTGTACTATCTCCAATCCTGCCATTAGCAGTATCACAACAACACCGATAAACACTAGCAATAGTTTTAGTTTCATTTCTCCTCCATACTACAATCGTCTTTGTTAGCATCCGTGACCATGTCCAGTTTACATAACTGGAATCTGTATAACTAAACTTCATACTGTCCAATAAGACTTTGACGGGTTTTTCATATAGTGAATATCAAATTCTTTTAATAGTGCATCACCCGTGTAGGTATCCGCCCCATCAGTCGCATTTCTGAATAATCCAATACTTAAAATTGACGAAGATGTTTTACCCGTCCCATCAATCGCGGTGATGTCTGCAACCTGGTGAACATAAGCTGTACCATTTCCAGCCTGTGTAACGGTTGGATATAAAACAGATCCAGCATCAGCGTCATCAATATTTGTCCATTTATATCCTATCGTCCATACGACACTACCAGTATTTGTTGTAGTCGGCATCCAATGAACATGTGGGTAAATGATTCCACCGGCAACCCAATCATGTGGCATTTGTGCGATAATATAAATTGATTCAACCGAACCAGCGTCAAATAAAAACCCAAGATTAGTAAAGTCATAATCTGGCTTTGCTACCGCTGGATTTTGCTGCCCTGGTGTTGCTGGAAATCGTAAGTCTTCAAGAAAAGGTGCTGGACGTTCTCCTAATCGCTCTATACGCTTTTCAAGGTTTCTAATACGGTTCAATAATTCAGCGCTCATGATTCACCTCTGATTCTCAATGCCAACGTTTCAAATTGTTCACCAGATGGATTAACGGTTATCATAATCTTGTCAAGATGAACGTCTAAGGTATAACCCAGATATGTACCAATCAGCTTGTCACCAAATCCAAAATCAATCCCATATCTGAAGTTCTCCGTTTCGCTGATTTCGCCTGTCAGTTGTATCTTAGGACGAAACTCATACAAAGCCGCGTTGCCTTGCGCCGCTAAATGTGCGCTGGTGCTATCAGCCGATAGATAAGCCGCGTACACCTGTAGTTCCCGTCGATTCCAGGGTGATGCATTTATGCGGTCAGTGTCTGACACTATCTCGATGGTTCGGGCAGCTTCAATCCCCGTTCCTGTGACATATCCATAGTTGCGTTCGTTTTCGTCATCGAACGTCAAAACCGGATTGATTAGATTTCCAAAGTCTTTACTGACAACCTTGCGATTGGTTCCTGTGTAATCGTTGCCCCGTTGCCCTGTGTAAGTACGAAATTCAAATGTTGCCCGTCCAGTTCTAACCATGTCATAAGTCAGATACGTCCCTGCTTCGCGTGACTGCCCACATATTTCATCAAGGTTTGGCTTTAGTTTTTCCCATGCGAATTGTTTAGTGATGGACGGTGCTAAACTAAAATCACCCTGTACTGTCAACCCTGATAATATTCTAGAGGTATCAATATCACTGACTGAATTGTACACAACACAACCAGCGCCAACGTTCTCATAGACAAGCGCCTTCAACATATCGTCGGAATAATCAGCCTTATCCGCATAAGCTGAATTGGCATAATAAGCGATTATCCGGCTGTCTAATAAATAGTTGGCGTCATAGCATGTAAGCAGGATTGATTCCAGCCCTTGTTCGTTCTCAAAGAAGTCACGCCGTCGGATAAACCAGGCTCGTTCACCCTCAAGATATTTAACGCCGTTTACAATTCTATATACCTCTAGGATCTGGTCTTTCTCGAAATCGTTCGGGCTTCGTCCTGCCCGGGGCATTTGTAGCACCAAAGCCCCTACTGTCATATCACCATAGGCAAGGCTAAACGTGCTTATCTCTGATAGGGTGAAATTGTCAATCGGAACGCCTGCGGAAGTATAACGGATTATCTCGTAGTCTATCATCGTTTAGCCTCGTCGATGCTCCAGTAACGCGTTTTCCATGTCATAATTGCTTTAGTGTTGGCGTCTGTTGTCCCGTCTATGAATGTCGCTATTCTGTTTGTGCCAGGGTCTAACTTGAAATTCAGCGTTGATATTCCTTCCAATATATACGTTAGAATATTGCCCCTGAAACTTGATGTAAATATCCCCTTGTCGAAATCAAGCGTGATGACTTCATTGGATAGCAGAGTGAAATTGTTGAAATAAACCGCGTCACCGTTTGTGAAGTTCTTTATTTGGCGCAATATTCCTGCCCCTGTGATTACAATCTTTGGCTGTGTTGCAGTGCCACCACCGACTACAGGCGTTATACCGTATGCCACTTCTGCGTCGTTAGTAGCTGATGACGTGTCATATCCAATATAGAGATTATAACGATGGTCAAATAGTAAACCATAAACCGTGGGTGTTCCTGGTAGGTTTATATCTAATGGACTGTAAATTCCATTTCCTAAATAAATAGCAACGCGGTCTGACAATGTAACATTTCCAGCTGATGTAAAAGCACCAGTTATATAAATTAAATTATTAAATTTTAATAATTCATGTACATTTCCGTTAAAACCACTTCCTAATGCTTCCCATTTTTGACCATTCCAGCGCCCCCAATATCCAACTGTTACTCCACCTAAAGTCGTACATTGTCCACCAACATATAAATTGCCAGCCTCATCTAATATAGCCGCATTTAATGGGGCATTACTGCCAGTTCCTAAACTTACCCAAGCCGAACCAGTCCATTTAACAATATAGTCACCGTTAGCATCACCAGCATTTGTAAAGTTTCCAACGATATATAAATTATCGTCTTTGTCAATAGCAATACCACCAACACCAGACGATAACCCCGTTGATAAAGGTGTCCAGACAGCCCCGTCCCATTTTGCAATATGTACAGTATTGGCGACTCCTCCAGCAAGCGTAAAATCACCACCAACATATAAATAACCATTTGAATCAATTGCAAATGATCCGCACGGATCATTTAACCCAGTTCCTAAACTAGATACCGCTGTACCATTCCACATAACAATATTGTCGCCATTTGCATCTCCTAAGTCGTCAAAATCACCACCGATGTATAAATTTCCAGAGGCGTCAAATTTTAAAGCATATACAATGCCAACTATGCCGGCTACAACACTAACCCACGCGTTTCCGTTCCACATTGCCAGATTATCAGCAGCACCATCACTGCCAGCGTTATCAAAATCACCGCCGATATAAATAACTTTTGTAATAGGATGTTGTGCAATTGTATAAACTACGCCCGTCACCCCTGCCATACTATACCAGATACCGTCTGTGTCCTGATAAACGATATAATCAGCGTTTGCTAATGTTGACGAAGTACCAAGCACCGCCGCGTTATCCCCGTCCATATACAAATCGTCATACGCTTCAAATATCAAAGCTAGGTTCTCTTGTGTCGGTTTATTCCAGTTGCCAAGCATACCATCGCTTCGCATTCTTACCCGTAAGAACACCGTTTCACTTGCTGGCAATCCGGCGCTCGTAGTCCCCTGATACATGATGGTCACGTCCTGATCACCCGTCACGTAATCCGGTTTGAACAGGTCAATGATAGCCTTGCGGTTCGTCTGCAATGCGTCATAATTAGCACCGATGATTTCACCCGTCAAAATCAATTCACGGTCACGCTTCAAAGTCCGTTGGAATAAAGAACGCCAGTCCGCTTTCATCTGCTTTGTCAGGGTATAG
>Ga0208957_1000387_pt1 | contig 38188 bp, 57 predicted proteins | sample RifOxyA1_FD_184029 | JGI IMG/M metagenome (GOLD analysis project Ga0208957, IMG submission 184029) | Groundwater microbial communities from Rifle, Colorado - Rifle Oxygen_injection A1 (SPAdes) | ecosystem: Environmental > Aquatic > Deep subsurface > Groundwater | place: Rifle, Colorado, United... | reverse complement strand
TAACTGTTTAACATAAGCCGTTATCTTTTTGAGTTCATCGAAGTTAGCCTCGTTGATTTGTTTGAAAGAGTATTCCACTTTACTTTCTAAAAGTGTAAACCTCTCTATAAAAGACTTCCTACCCCATCTTTTATCATCCTCATCGCCCAGTATAGCTTTGTTTAAAGATATAACCCCTGTTGCGATTTTGCCCATTTCTACTTTCAAACCCGATATTTGCTCGTTAACCCCTTTGAATTTATCATCAATCTTTTTGTCGCTTACACTGTCTATCCTCTTATCTATCATTTGTTTAATAGCTTCTGCGTGTTCTGGCTGTAATTGTTTTAATGCTATTTTTTCATTCATAATTTATCCTATTAATTATTGTCCTATACGTTTTAACAAGTCCGATTTCTGATCCTTCGACATATACTGTGACGTATATTCACTGGACAATCCCATTCTTGCTAATGAATCGTAAAGTTTTTGAGTTTGCTCCCGATTTCTTTTTTCAGCCTCTGCCGTTAAATCGAAGTCATACTTCTTAACTCCACTAAGTAAATTAACTATATCCATTGTGGTATCACCTGACTCACCTAGTGCTAATCCTTTAGATGCTGTTGATACGCTTCTGCCAAATAGTACATTCATGTAGTATTTAGCCCATGGATCGACTGTATAAAGCGTGTATGTTCTTCCGTCTTTGGTAGTCCTTGTTTCCTCTCTATAACCTATACGATCTTTTATAAATTGTGGTAAATTCTTATATGCCTGTCCGGTGTTATCATCTAGTATATCTTTATTCTTGAATATGTTTTTGCCTGTCATTACCTCTATAGCTGTTTTTGGCATTACACCTAATTGATTCCCGATATTTGTTGTGAGAAGTTGTTCAAACGCCTCTATGGGAAGACCGAACGAGGTAACAACTGTTGCCTGATCCTCGCCTGTCTTTCGGCTCATACCAATACCAGTTTTAACCCAGTCCGGAAGTTTGGCTTGATCCTCCTCTGATAAATTACTAAATGCTTGTTGTATCCCCTTAAAGCCTTTCATTATTGCAGAGAATTTCCCCGGCTGAAAGGCAATCATTTTTAACATCTGCTCTGCATTTTTCCTTGTCCATGTGTAATAGGGAATAAACTTTTTCAATACATTCTTCTCAAAGTCTGTAAGATCCGCATAGTCAAATAATACTTCCTTGACTTTCAATGCTGCACTTCGTATATCGTCACCTTTTAACAGCCTATCAATAAACAGTGCCAATCGTGCGTTTTCTTCGATTAACCTCCCACCTTTTTGTAATGCAAATTCGCTACTTAATGGATTTAAAACACTAGCCTTGTTCAGTAATGATTGTTTTCCGATCAGATCATCTGCCATTTCACTAAAGAAGTTTGTTGTAGTAACTCCGTTATACTTAGCCATATTGTAAATCGATTCGAGTGTAAAGTTCCCGATCTTCTTCTCGCCATACTTCTTAATAATTTCTTTATTGCCTTTATCTAATGCGTTCATATAAATCTGTACATCTAACGCCCTAAAATATCTATCGGGATTTGTTAATCCGGCAGTCATGTTTACAAATGTGTTGCTTATTGCATTTCTGACATGAAAGGCAGGAAACCATACAGTTTGCGATTTTTTAATTAAGTTGTGGACTTTATCATAAAGTTTTACAAAGTCATTCATTGTTTCATCGTTGAAGAAAGCTCCTTGAATTTTAGTAATTACTTTGTAAGTTTCTTCATCGAACCAAGCATCTTTGAATATCGGTAGATCTATTTTCTTGTATCCTAATTTATCTAGTCTGGATTTTAGTGCTTCTCCAACTTCCCCTGTTGCCTTGAAATGGTCTATCTGTTTTTCTAATCCTTTCAATTTATCCGGTAGTGCATCGACTATCTCTGCTGTAGCGTAATAAAGTTTATTACCTGCCGCATCTTTTACTTTCCCATTGACTATATCCTGTCCAAAACCCTCGAAAGATACTGCTGTTTGATGTAGAATATCATCCTTAGCCTCTTGCTCTATTATTGCTGCTAATTGCTTTTTGCCTTTTTCCTTTGTTATTGTGGTAACTCCCCCTGCTCTTTCCAAATCAATTAAATTATCATAAAATCTGTGTTTCTGCTGTATTACCGATTTTGGATCGAGCATACTTTTCATACTAGATTTAGGTACGCCCATCTCCTTACCAACTTTGTCTATAATTTTGCCCGATGGTGTTTGTAATAATTCTCTCCCTATATAAGATGCTTTCGCCTTCCCTTTGATATATCCATGCTCAACATCCCATTCAGTCCTCACATTACGATATTCTATATCCTTCTCGAACCAATCTCTTAATTCTGGATCAACCATCCTTCTTGTATCGGTTATTTTCTTTTCGATCAACTCCTCTGATTTTTTAGCAAACTTCTCTGCTTGTTTTCCAGCCTTAATGATCTGTGCCTCGACCTGTTTAAATTTACTTGGGGTAATTCCCATCTCCTTTATCAGCTTATCCTGTGGTGTCATTCCAGCTTTGTACATCTGCACCTCTGCCGTTGTGACTTCCTTTCCCATCTCATGTGATTTAGCTAGTTTCTCTTTATATTCACCCTCAAGTTCCCTTAACGCCTTTTCATATTTCTGGTGTTTTCCGTATGTCTTTTCGATCTGATCCGCATATTTTAACTCTATTGGATCTGTACCCTCTCTGAACCTATCCACTAAACTTAACTGATCTTCGCCCATACTAGTTGCCAATTTTTCATTAGAATCGAATTGATCTAGCATTTTGGCTATTTGCGGATTACTTTTTAACGCTTCTATTTGGCTATTGACCGCCATAACTTCCTTTGCCTTGTCTGCTCTAGCCCAACTCATTTGTTTGGTTAAGTATTTAGTTTCCTTATATGGTATATCCTCTGGAACAAAGTTCAGTTTATTCTTAACAAACTTTTCCATAGATTTAGCATCCGTTATTCCGTAACTATTTAGCACCTCGACTTGTTTACTGCTAATCACTGGCTCGAATACTTTTTTCTTCACGCCTTGTTTATTGATTATTGTTTTTGATTTTCCTATCTTGGATAATGGCGATTTCTGCACTTGTTCCACCATCTGATTCTTTTGTGCTTCGTTTAATAGTTTCTGTTCTTCGGGCATTCCTTCTTCAATGTTTTTTAATATCTGTCTCGTGTCATCTGGTAACCCTACATCAACTTTTCCAGATATAATCTCGTCTATCTCTTTAGCAAAGCGTTGTTTATATTCTTCTGGGGCTGTCGGCAATAACTCCTTTAATTTTTTTGCATCCTTATTGTATAACGCTAAATCGAAGTCATCCCTTGTTCCTGCTTTCCATCCTTCACTTTTCTCAATAAATTGCTCTGATGATTTAGTCCCTATTGGTAAACCTTTAGCTATTTGTTTTTCAACTTCTGGAATATCCTCCATTAATCTATTTATAGATTCTTGAATTTCCTTTGGCAATAACTTGATCTTCGATTCCGGTAATTGCTCAAGTAAATGTGGCAAAGTCGCTATATCCTTTTCCTCGATGATTTTAACGACATTTTCAAATACTCCTCTGTAATGTTTCATCCTAGTATCGGTAACTCCCTTTAGATAATCCCCGACCTGATCCGCCCTTTCTAGCAACTGACCATATCTACCCATGTTTCCATCGGCTAGTGCATACTTACGATCAAATAGTTTTCTTATTCCGCCTACAGTTTTGCCTAGTGTTTCACTTATGCCTGTTCCGGCTTTCTCAACTGCACCACCTATGCCGAATGGTAATTGCTTTGCTCCTTTATAGGCTGATGTAAGTGGATCAATATATGCCTTTGCTATTCCCTCTGTCTTTGGAGTTAGATCAAATATCTTTTTACCCATAAACTTGAAGCCTCCTTTGTCTAGTACGCCCTCTTTCAATACTTGCTGTACTAATTTGTTTGATTCTTCAAGCCCCAATGACTTTAAAACGCTTGCTCCTTTGTCTGCAAAATCAATCATCTTTTTTGATGTTAGCTCTCGAATTAGCCCTCCATTACCTCCAATTTTAAACACTCCCTCAAGCCCATTCTCTGCTGCAATCTTTGCTATGTCATCTACGGATTTTTCAGCAAACTCCTTTACTAAATTGCTTTCAACTTTCGCTGCCAATTTAGTACCAGACTTTGTTAAAACTTTTGCCCCTCCCTTAGTTAAGATCTTTGCTCCTGCTCCTGTGCCTATTGTTACATACGTTGTCGGATCTAGTAACACGTCACCGATAAAACCTCCTACCCCTCTTACAAACTCATTCTCTACACCCATATCTTTTAAAATCTCGTTTGCTCCCTCTTTATCGTACTGATCTCGGAAGTCCTCGCCTGTTATTGCTCCGCCTATTGCCTTAGGAATATCCATTAGAAAATCACCTATCCCAGCAAGTATTCCTTCCTTCTGACCTTTGCGTATATCATCAGTGATCCTGAACATATCCAGTGGGGCTATAATTCTTTCCAGTAGGTTTAACTGTGGTTTCTGATCTTGAAGTCCTAGTTGCTCTATTAACATTTTTCTAGTAGCCGGATCTTCCAGATTCAGATTGTTGGATACACCTGTAGCTATCTTTTTTGTAGCAAAATCTGCAAATGACATAATATTTTTATTGTAATCCGAATAATTTCCTTATTTGTGATACTGGATCTTGACCGCTTTTTTGAAAATTCTTCATCTGTTCCTGATCTATTCCGAATAAACCGCCTACTGCTTGTGGAAGATCTCCTGTGTAAATACCTCTTTTTCCAGTTACAAGATCTTGCCCCATGCTTGTAATAGGATTTAAGTCTAGTATATTAAAGTCCCTTCTATAACTAGATGTATCTTCTTTCACGTCAATTCCTGTTCCGTCTGCATTCATTGCCGTTTTGTACCCCATCTTTGTTGCGTATTCTTTTTCCTGATTATATGATTCTAGGTCTGCTGGATCTCCTGTTTCCATATACTTAGCATATGCTTTTTCTAGCCTACCCTTAATAGTAGTCTGCTTCATATTGTTATCACCAAGCCCTGATATGCTTTTATAGATTCCCTGAAGATCTGGTTTATCCTGTTTATTCATCAAGGATTCCATTGCAAGCTGCATATACATACTACCGGCTTGTTCGTTCTGTGGATTCTTTTGAACAACATTAGTTAATGCCTGCATAAGTTTACTCCTCATATCATCTGACATTCCCGTTCCGGTAGATGCTGTTGTGTTTGTATCTGTCGCCATAATTAATTAATAAAAATTATTTAGCATATTTCTGTGCTGTTTTAATCATGTTATTAAAGTTATTTAATAACGAATTGGTAGTATTTGTTATACCTGATCTTAGGTTAGGGGCTACAAAATCTACAGCTGAATTGCCTAATGATTGTAACCAACTACCACCTTGTTTTTTAGCAGTAGTAGTCGTACTATTTCGGCTTGTTCTTCCTTCATTAGATCTACTGGCTGCTGGGTTAAGGATCTTGTTGATCTCGTTTATCATATCCAAATAGTTAGTTTGCGATGCCCTATTTAGTGCGTTCTGCCCTGATTCGTAAGCCCTCTGTGCATTGGCACTATCCATATTCCAGATGTTACTTCGTTGTTGATACAGTTCGTTTAATCCTTGTTCTCTGGTAGTATCTTCAAGTCCTAACCTTCTGTCAATCTCATCTATAATATCCCCGTATCCCTGTTGTCCTACTGCTAGATTCCCTGATGTTCTCTGTAGCTGTTGGGTTATTGGCTCTCTTTCATAAGCAAGTAGTCTGTTCTGTTGCCCCTGATTCATTAATCTGCCGGCTGTTCTTCGCCTTACATCAGTTGGAAGGCTTGTTAAAAGATTCTCTGTATCCAGAATATTTTGTCTTGCACTCTGGATTGATTTACTCATATCACCAGCCCCAAGTTCTGTATGAAGCTGATTATATCTATCAAGACGATCCTTGCCCTGATTGGCTATTGTGCTTTGGATCTGTTGTGTTAATTGATCTGCTGTTGCCATAGTTATAAAATATCAAAAATATAAACTCTTAGATCTATTGTGTCTCCACTGCAAGCTGTCCAGTCTGCTGCTGTCCCACCTATTGTTATGTTGGTTGCATCTACTTTTGCATTCTCAACATAAATAGGATTCGTTTCGGCTGCACCGATTACATATGGTAATAAACAATAGTCGTCATTTTCTTTAATTGCTACCTGTACTAATGGTATCTTGTTCTTTATCTTATGTGCTATAACAACATCCCCTGTACCTCCTCCTGATGGCTCGAAAAAATCATTATAAGTAGTCTCTGGTATCGTTAGCGTAACATCTTCGTATCTTACAAGTTTAATAAAATTATACGATGTCCTACCCTGCCCGACAATTCGGTCTGATACTGCATTTCCTGACATGGATTTATACATTACAGGATTTGATTCTATAGTCTCATCTTTGATTGTCTTTGATTCTTCTATATCGTTCACAATGTTAGATCAATAAAGTATAGTTCCATCTCTACCACTGGAAAACTGGATGGCATTGATGGATAAGTAAATAAATAAAACTCTATATTCATTTCGGTTATCTTTGTAACTAAACATCCGTATCTTAAACCTACTAGCATATTCAATGTGTATAAGTTTTGAATGTTTGTCCATGTTGTTGATCCCTTCTCTCTGTATCTTCCCATCACATAACATCTCTTTTTCAGTCCATGCTGTATTACATAAGGTAGCCAGTAAGGGCTTGCAACTGGATAATAATCTGCACTTGTCTGTATCTCGAATTGCATCTTCTTGATAATCGGTAGCATTGTATAGTCCACTTGCGATCCCTCAAGTTTACTTGTTTGTGGAAGTCCGGAAGGCTCATCATTATACTTGGGAGCATCCGTTAAAACTTCTGTATCTTTAATTGTTTTGTTCTGTTCAGTCATCTACACCAAGATCATAAACTATTACTTTATATTTTGTCGGCATAACTTTTAGTCCATATTTATCCATCTGTATTCGTGTCTGTACTATATAATCTGGGGCTACAGCAGCCAATGTACTTGGATCAATATATGGGAATATTGCTAAATTCCCATCACTTAATTCGTGTACACCAATAACGAATGGTGTCATCTGATAATGATTCTTAAATGCTTTCGGCATCTTATATGTAAGCACCTCTGCAATCTTTGGCGTATCAGATTTTGTATTCACGTTCTGGAATCTTGATGCCTTTGGATTACCACTGATTGATTCGTACATCTTCGGATCTACTGGCAATGATTCGTCTTCAATTGTTTTACTTTTTTCTATCATGTGTGTACTGCAACTGCACCAAGCTGATTGCCAGTGTTATATTCAAAGTCCATCTCTAAAACTGATAGACTAGGTAAAGCCACTGGGCTTGTTGTGCTAGCTAATGTAATTTTAAACTCTACCTCGAAAAATCTTTTCTCGAATGGGAATGATTCATAAACTAAGTTCGCTGTTGATATTGTCCCAAGTGTAGTAAAACTACCGTCATTATCGAGCCTGTATGCCACTGTGATCGTCTGACCTGTTACTAACTTAGTAAACCTCAAGCTGACTGTCTTTCCTACCTTTTCGTTGTTTGGTTTCTTTCCATCAAAACGTAAATCCTCTACATAAGCACTTGCTTGATCGTTTGATGTATCAATTATATCTACTCCATACGCTGCCGTTGGTGTTGAATCGTACCATCCTACAAAGAATTTATCCGTAGCAGTTCCGAGTATCGCACCAATTTTTACTGTACTTCCATATCTTCCTGTACTTATTGGGTAATCCTTTGATAGTGCATTCGGGAAATCTTTATCCTTTTTACCATAACTATAAACTAATCTGGATGCTGTTGTGCTTGATCCATCTGAAATACCGAATCTTAATATCCCATTCCAAGTACATATTGCCTGTGGGTACACTTCTATTGTCTTATTCTCCCCCACTCCTTTTACCTTACGAAGTTTCTTTAAATATCCGTTATATGCCGATATACTCCCATCCGTTCCATGTACCGCATACAGTAGGTTATCTCCACCATTCCAGATCGCATTGCCTTGTCCATCTAGTTGAACGAATCCTGTAAATGTAGTTGATACTCCATCCCAGAAGTAAACTCTGCTTGTTCCATAATCGTTTATTGATGTTCCTCTCCATGTTAGGATTGCTAGGTTATCTCCGATTGTAGCCAAAGCTCTTACCTTTTCTCCTATTGGAAATGTTAATCTCTCCGGATTGTATATCTCTGAATCTTCTATTACTGCTAAGAATCTTCCGTTACCAATACAACAATAGTTTGCATACTCTTGCATTGGATGAAAACTAGTGTCTGATAAAAGAACTGGAAAGTGTGTCATATATCCAATCGTTGAAATTGTCGCTGCTGTACTTGATGTTATTGATCCATCTGCTACTGTAGATGTTGGATGTATATGATAAGTATCTCCATCTACTAATGTTAATGGGGTAGTAAATGCGAATCTCTGGAATCCCCTATAAGCCATACTGGCTGTAGCAACTGTGGATGTACCTATAACATTATGATTTGAATCATGAATTGTTACTGTCCAATCCCCTGTGCCTTTAGCGTAAACATATAGGCTTACTGCTGCTAATCCCTTTTTGTCTGGAACGAATGTCTTGTATGCTGTTTCTGATATTGCTGCTGGTACTGTGTATGAAACTAGAGAATCCTCTGTAGATAATGTTGTAGATTGATCTACATCCAGTGGATTATAATATTGTAATGTTACAAAGTCTGCTGTTTCCTCATCTGCATTAGTCCCTGTTCTAAGTGTAGTGTCTGCTACTGTACTTGTTACATGAAAATGATATGTCCCTGTAGCTGTTATTGCGTACTGTCTGTCGAAAATAAATACTAATGGAGCTGTGTTCTCGATATCTGCTGTAGCTATTGTCTTTGATGCTATTACTGTATTGGTACTATTGTGAAGTGTTAAAGTAACATTTCCACTGCCCTTCGCTGTTATAAAAACTATTACTCCGGTTATATTGTCTGCTGCTGCTACGAATGTTTGTCTGTGTGTTGCGTTTTCATCAATTGCTGCCGGTGTTGTATAAGCCTGTCCACTAGCTGCTAATATCTGATCTTGTTCTTGAGTTAAACTTTTAAAGTAATCATCCTCGAATGTTATTGCTCCTGATGGTGTTGTACCTTTACCAATGCCTGCATCACTAGCGTACCATAGAAAATCATTAAAGATCTCCATTCCGTTACCATGCGAGCTAGATACAGTCTTTTTATCAGCCCATGTTCCGGCTGCGTTTCTTTGATATAAATGTCCAGCATCCCCATAGAAATAATACAGTCCCTGATATTCACGAATCCATTTTGGTAGATCTACTACAGTTGTACCACTGTCTTTCTTTAGTGCATGAAGTCCTGTCAGTTTATCTCTATCCGATACGAAGTCTATCCCGATACCATCAGCATAACCGCCATCGTATCCGGTCTTGCTTCCATCGGATATTCCGCCCATAAATGTTTCTTTTCTGTATATTGCCATAGTTAGTTATGTTAAATCAGAAGGATAATCATTAACTGATCTGATCTTCTGTCTTTTTCTTTTAATTACATTACTTACTCCTTTGGTTCTTTGCGATAAGATTAACTTGCCTTCAAGTTCTGCATCCATATCTTTAAGCATTAAGTACATACTTTGCTGTTCTTTATTAAACGCATAGTATTCTTTTGCTGGTCTTACCCATAATAGATCCTGAAATTCCTCTGGAATTATTGGATAATCACCAAGCGTATAGGTTAAAGTAGCTGCTGTAGTCCCTTGATATTTTTTTGTAAGCACAAGTGTATCCGCATCCGTTATACTAGCCACATCATATAAAACACCTTTGATTTTTATCTTGGTATTCTCATTGACTGTAGTCCCCGTAAATGTAGTTCCTGCTCCTTCGATTGTTGTACTAGCGTTAGTTGCTGTGATAGATCCTGTTGCATAATCCGTATTGCTCATTGCTACCGGTCTTTTTAAATATCTTATGGTGATTGTATTCCCTGCTGTTGCTGGTATTCCCCATAGATATATTGAGCCTTCTTCCTTGTAGTAGTATTGTGGATAATCTGTGGTGTCTGCCGTGTCTACGTTGTACTGATCCCATATCTCGGTACTCTCTATCGGCTGTAATGGGTACTTCTGTGAATCCACTGTTACCATTACTGATTCAATCTTCCTACAATTAGCCGGTAGATCATACGCCTGTTGGCTTGCCACTGTCACTGTAGTATAAGTCTCTTGAAGAAACGTAAAATCAGTAGTAGCACATATAAGATTGACTATCTGATTTGCTCTCTCGGCTATTAAGCTCTGATTTGCAGTAGTAGTATCTTTTGTTTTTTCCTGATAACGTGTCTTAATTTCTGAATATGAAAGCATATTATTTCTTTAAGAATTTAGCTCTGTTTTTGTCAATATAATCAACAATAGATTTACCTTTTAACTCTTTACCATCTACAACTAAACTCACTTCTATTTTCGCATCCCCTTTATCCTTATACTCTTTTTCAAATACTTCATGTAGATCCTCTGGTCTATTCGAGCTATTACTTGGATACTCCTGTTTCTTCTCAACCTTTTTAACTTCCTTCTTCTCTACTTTCTTTTCATCTTTCTTTCCTACTCTTTCGTTAATAGCCTGTATTATATTGTCTGTCATAATATTTTAATAATAATTTATGCTACTTCTGCACCCTCACTAATTGGTGTCCACAAGCAATAGAATGTAACTACTCCTGCTGTGATATTTGCTGTTCCAACTGTTAAGATAATGTCTAATCCATCACCTATGATCTTTTCGGCTAGTCCGGAAATAGCTTCCACCTTTGTTGTTGGTGTTGCATCTAACCATACATCACCGATTGCAAGATCTGTTGCTGTGCTTTGTGCAATTAAACCTGCTGTATCTCCTGCTACTCCCACCTCGATTGTTGCTGTATCGCCTACTGGGGCTACTGATGCTACTCCATAAACTCTTACACTTACTGCTCCTGTTACTGTAAACAATGTTGCTGGATCACCTGTTCCATCATGATCTCCAATTGCATTTGCTGTTCCACCTACGAATGTTACTGTTTTTGAAGCCACAAGATAGTTCCTACTAAACGGAACATGGCTATCTTCTCTTGGGAATATTGTCATATTTACAAACTAAAAAATAAAAAAGGCTACGACAAACAACTGTGCAGCCTAAATTTAGCGTGATTTTCACACGACCTGCTTTTATATTATTATAATTTGTTAAATCCTTCCCGACAACTAATAGTGCTTATTTAACCAATCTAAGTTTTTACGATCTTTATCTATATAGTGCCACCCTAGTTTCTTGCTATCTACAGTGCTTTCATAAACTCTGTAAAGCATTTCAAACCATTCTTGGTACATGAATTTTACTCTATCTAATGAAAAATTCTTTTCAGCGTATTCCCTACATTTCTTTGGTGATATATTTTTTATATTATTAGTAGCCCACACAAAGTGATCCAATGTGGCACATCTGTATCCTACAATCCCATGTGGTATAGTTTCTGGAAAACACCCGAAGTCTGTCGTTATTACTGGCGTTCCGCATAAAAGCGATTCTATTGATATTCCTCCGAATGGCTCTAAATACTCTGTTGCTACAATGGTGGCTTTGGCGTGGCTCATTAAATCATTTCGTTTCTTCTTGTCTGCATATCCTACATATTCAAAATTATCTCCACGCAATTCACAATCCTCGCCCTTCAAATATCCGGCGTGGTATTCTGTAACACCTTGTCCGGCAATCTTTAATGGAATACCAGTTGCCTTTGATATTTCATCAGCAGTTAATATTCCTTTTCTCAATATAACTCTACCCATATAGAGAATATAGTTATCTTTCTTCTCTGAAAACTCGAAGTCATTCACATCAAAGTAATTTGGTATAACCCTATCGTAATTATTTCCGTTTATACTTCCTCCATTACTCTGCCATCCATAGGTAAAATTCTGCATATAAGATGATTCAAAGGCTCTAAACTTCGTATATGATCCTCTGTATCCTATCCCTGCCTCACAAGTTAAATAAAGCTCTACAGCATCATCTACCATCTTATTCTGGTATCCTTGCGTAAGTAATAGAAAGTCATCTGGTTTTTTACGCTTTGTTATTTCAATAATACAGTTGGCAAAGAATTTCAATGTTTGTGGATTATACGGAGGATCAAAGTTGTGCCGGAAAAATCCTTTGTGCCAATCATAACCGAGTTCAAACCTATTGTCACCATCTCCGTATTGTTGTTGTATCTCCTTTAATGTAGAAACTTGTATAAACTCGGTACAAGGTGCATCACTTCCCTCTAATCCATATAAGAATACCTCATGTCCTAAACTCAATAACATTTTATTAAGTTTCACTATCTTTTGTGTGTATGCACAACCGCCATATCTTTCTGATGTTGGTACATGGGTTAGTCCTAGTATATGGAATCTAAACTTTTGCATATTGATTGCCTAAAAATATTCCATAGTATGCCTTACCGAAACAGCCTTTAGATTTCATGTCTTCAATTTTCCCTGTTCCTCCTAACCATTTATCTAAATTCTTATGGGTTAATTTTTGTATATGTCCCTCGTTAGTTGGTGTGTCTATCCATTCAAAAATACGAATGAGTTTACCGGCTTGTCTGGCGTTGTTAACAATCTTCTCTGGATCTTCCGTATGTTGTAGACAGTTATAAATCCAAACCTCATCGAATCCAGTCAGTTTAATATCTTCACCTTTTTGTTTTATTAATTCTATTTCTTTGCTTTTATATCTATCGGTAATCCAGCTCGGATAATCACATGGATCAACTATCACACAATCCGTTGGATTTTCCACTTTCAATAACATGGACGTTTCCCCCCCTCCTATGTCCAGTATTTTGCCGTAATTCTTGAAGTTTAATGGGGTATAAGCTGTCCCATAGGTTTCAATTCCCATGCGTTTTGCGTATTCAAATTGTTTGGTTTCTTCATGATAAGTATTTGTGATAATTCTGCTATGCCAATGGGCTTCCCAATCTTGGGCTTTCTGCCATTTATTCATTGAGGTTGTCTAATAATAATAATATTGTACTATACAAGATTTAACTGTCAATCTGCTTATAAGTTTGTTACACCTAACAGTTTCTTAACATTCGTATTATGATACCTGACTACCACCTTACCATTACCGCCATCCCCAGCAGTTGAGTATCCTGCACCTCCTCCACCTCCGCCGCCACCCCCATAAGCATCCCAAGCATTCTGTCCTACAGCAGTTACATCACCTCCATTGCCACCTCCAGATACTCCATCAGCATCTCCACCAAGTGTAGCACCATCACCACCGCCCCCTCCACCTCCAAACCAGAAAAACTCTCCAGTGATTATAGTCCACCAACCAATACCACCATCCGAACCTCCTCCGCCTGCTATCCCAGCTCCTCCCCATCCACCACCACCGCCTCCTTGTGATAGATCGCCAGCTCCTCCATTGTTTCCCTGATATAATGTTCCCGATCCAGCAGCAGCATTGTTATGTCCACCACCTCCTCCAGACCCTCCATTACCGCCAGTATTATGTGCTGATCCACCACCACCTCCTCCAGTTACCGATATGTCATCAAATGCAGAAGCACCACCAGCAGTACCTCTCGTTGATCCACTTGCACCTGCTGCACCACCATCACCAACTGTTACAGTGGCAGCTCCTGTTAATAGCTTATCGTATGTTAATGCTCCGGCTACGGCATTTTCTAAAACACCACCACCGCCTCCTCCTCCACCGGCATCATAACCACCTCCTCCACCTCCGCCTACAACTATATAAGCATTTTTTACTCCCACCACCGCAGGAGTAAATGTTCCACTTGCATTAAATTCATGTACTAAATCATTATCATCAGCATAGTTTATCCCACCTCCACTTGCTATTGGTACTGTTAATGATATGCCTGAAACACGTCTTACATTCCTATAGAGTTGTGCTACTTCCGCAGCAGTTAACCCCTTATTAAATATGAAGAAATCATCTAAATTACATTCAATAAATCCTCCCACAGTTCCTCTATTGTCTATTGCTCCCAAACAGAAATTGTGATTAAAGTTAGCTGTATCTGTTATATCATCAGTATTTCGCAAAATCGTGGTAGCTGCATAACCATTTACATACCATTGGTACGCATGGGTTGATGGAGTAAATACTATACATAAGAATTGCCAAGCACCATCAAAGACTTTTGCTCTCACACGAGCAATATTGTATTTCGTTGCTCCTTCTCCTCGAATAGCTAACGTTATATAATTGGCAATATAATTATCGTTTTGATCCCTATTAAAATTCAATCCGAGCAAAGTATTGCTACCATCATTTATAACGCCAAATTGTTTTATTGCTGCTGTATATGTGGACTTAAACCAAAAACCTAGTGTGAATGTTCCTGTATCTAATGAAGCTCCTAATCCTCCCATTGTCCCAAGACTTGTGTATGATGACGTGCCATTGTATGATGCCCCTTGTGCGAATTTACCATAAGAAGTTCCATAAGTTACAGATGTATCACTCCCATTATTCGTACCCTCATGGTCATTGGAATTGCCCTCAAACTGATAATAGGATATAAGATTCGCATCATCAATTAACGAATGTGTATGTAACTCTATTCCATCGGTATTTAATATACCGGCTATTTTTTTTATCGAAGTTGCCATTGTTATACTCTTTCAATCTGTATTAATTGTGGGTTGAAGAACATCCTATCTGCGTGTGTTGCAACACCCATAATTTGAACAACATCATCTGTGCCGGTTGGTGGCGTTTGTGATAGAGTATTTCCCGTTGTCCCCGTTACTGTACCATAAACTATACCTCCGACTGTCCACGCCCAAGTATCATCTCTAGCTATCCCATATAGCAGGAAATTACCTGCCGCATCGGCACTGATTGTAGCTACCGCCATCATAATTGCTGTCATGCTAGCTATTGCATCAGCATCTATTAGAGTTGCTTTACCACTTGATGCTATGTAGCATACATCTCCAAAAGCTACATTAGCTGCTGCTGTTGCTGATAGTATAATTCCACTTGCAGTATGGTCATCAGCTGGAGCACCTGTAAGTGTCCATGTTGAGCCTGCAACCCCTGTTGCTCCTGTAGTTCCGGTTGCTCCCGTCACTCCTGTATTACCGGCAGCACCTGTTGTACCCGTTCCTCCTGTTACACCCGTATTCCCTGCTGCACCAGTAGTACCAGTAGCCCCTGTTGTCCCAGCCGTTCCTGTATCACCTTGAGTACCGGTTGCTCCTACTGTACCTGCTGTACCCGTAGCTCCAGTAACTCCAGTGTCGCCTTTTGCACCTGCCGATCCAGCCGTACCGGTTGCTCCAGTAACACCTGTATCACCATCTGCACCAGCCGAGCCTGTTACTCCAGTATCTCCTTGAGTTCCGTTTGATCCAGCAGTTCCTGTTGCTCCCGTTACTCCTGTGTCCCCATCAGCTCCTGCACTTCCAGCAGTTCCAGTATCTCCTTTAGCACCAGCAGTACCAGTTGCTCCAACTGTTCCAATTCCTGTGTCACCCTGAATACCTGTATCACCTTGATCTCCTGCTGTTCCAGTAGCTCCTACTGTTCCTGCTCCAGTGTCTCCATGAGTACCAGTATCACCCTTTGCCCCTGTCGTACCTGTTGCTCCAGTAGTTCCTGCTCCGGTATCCCCTTGAGTTCCCGTGTCACCTTTAGCTCCAGTTGTACCCGTAGCACCCGTTGTTCCTACACCTGTTGCACCGGTTACTCCTGTGGCTCCTTCTGTTCCTTCTCCAACACCAGTATCACCCTGTACACCCGTATCGCCCTGATCTCCGCTTGTGCCTGTAGCTCCTGTAGTACCAGCACCAGTATCTCCATGCGTACCTGTGTCACCCTTTGCCCCTGCTGTGCCAGTTGCACCAGTAGTACCCGATCCAGTATCGCCTTGAGTTCCAGTGTCTCCTTTTACTCCAGTTGCCCCAACACCACCAGCAGTGCCAGTGTCACCATCCACACCAGCAACTCCCGTATCACCCTGAACACCAGTATCACCATCTCCAGCTATATTTACTAGGTCTAATGCTCCTGTTAATGGGTTAAATCTATAGTACATACTTTAAGTCCTAACAACTGATGTTAATACTTCTTTCGTAGCATCTGTATATGTTACTGTTACTGTAGCTACTGCAAGTCCACCATAAGTGAAAGTGTAAACCTCTGTGCTTGTTGTTGGATATGCTACAGTTACAGAATCCCAATTCTCGTTTATAATTCCTATTCCTCCTACTCCCTCTACTTTAAGCCTATGTGTTGTTGGATCTGCCTGTAATGGAACAATTGTGTTGTCACCATCACTTGATTCAGCAGCAGCTCCGGTAATCCTATTTTGATCTCTGTTTACGTTAGCCATTATTTTGTACTCGCTTAGTTAAAATTTCGTTCTGTAATGACCTTAATGAAGCTATCTTATCCTTAATGCTCTTTTCCTCCTTCTCCAATCTCTTAAACCTTATATCCAATAACTTTGATCTTTGGTCTATTATTTCCCGATTGCTCCTAATATCAGCAGTAATATTCTCAAATAATTTATTCCATAATAAAATCGCTGTACTCTTTAACGATTCCAGATCTTCTTCTATATCGTAAACCTGTTTTTCTTTTGTCGTTAAACTGTCCTGCCATTTTACTAATTCCTGTTTATAACTTTCTAAATCCCTTCTCTTATTCTCCAGATCTGTATATACCAGATCTAGTGTTTCCTCTGGATGTTTGAGTTCTTCTTCGAACTCTGACATCTTTTTCATAAAGGCACTAGATTCTTTCTCTAGCTCTTGGGCATAATTACCCTTAGCTATCTCTAGTGCCTCATGTATATTGTTCAGTTCTTTCGTAAGATCTGTTAATACTTCTTCTTTAAGTTCTATTTCATTTTCAATAAATTTTAACTTTTCTTCTTGATGGCTCATACTCCATACTTTTTTTCCATAACTGCCTTTACCATTTCCTCCTGTGTCATCCCCTTAATCCATACACCCTCTTTTGTGGCAATGGCTCTAAGTTTCGGAGATGACATTGTTGCCATCGCATCCGCTTCTGCTGCCTTTGGATTATTAATCTTTTTTTCTTTTGCGATCATTTCTTCTTCTGTTTCTGTTACGATTTTTTCATCGTTTAAATTCTGGAATGAATCCTCTATGACTTCTGCTTGCTCACTAGCACCTACCTCTGATTCCTCATTCATTTTATGCACTTGTTCCTGTAATACTTGTGCCTCTGTCTTTGGTTTTGGTATAGCATATCCAGTATTCTCAACTAGTAATGATGCGATTGTCTTGTCCATTAATTCCTTGTCATTGACCTTAACAATACCAAACTGATTTGTGACTATAAGTCTAGCCATTTTAAGGGCTGCGTGTTCTGCTAAAAATTTGGGGAAGTTTGTAACTGTACCTGCTTTAGCTACATAAGGTACTTTATCCCAAGTAAAAACATAATCTTCTGGCATTGGATTCTTCACACCCATTACTGTAAATTCTGTTGTTTCCATGTATATAAAAATAATAAATAATCTTTGAGGAGGGGAATATTACTACTCCCCTCCAGTTCCAGTATTAAGACCCTAGATTGTCCGTTACAAACGGATAATTCAATTCAAAGGTTGCTAATAAAGTTGTTTCGTTTACTGCCGATCTGCCCATAGCACCGACTACTAAGTCACCTGCTACTGCTGTATCGTCAACTGATCCTGCTGTGCCTGTCAAGAAAACTAAGCCGTTATCAGCAAAAGCTGTAAGAGCCAAGCCACTTGCTTCACCATAGATCTGAAACCAACCATAGCTAGAAGCTACGATTGCTGCCATAGCAACTCCTACTCTACCCTTTGCATTAGCTGCTGATCGAGTAGTTACACCGGCTTCATCGAATGAAACCCATGTACCAATCGCTACACTAGCTACGCCTAGAAGGTAGATGTATTCGTTACCATCTTTATCGAAAGCCCTTGTACCTACTGGGTGCATTGCTGCTGAATCGACAACTGTCGTATCCCCAGTAAAAACTTCCGTTCTTCCTGTTAAGTATGCCATATTTTCAAATATAACAATAAATTAAATAATTAAGCTGCTGCTACTGTTAGACCTGCTGTCGCTCCTGTAGCTTGTGCCATTCCGCCTGCTGCTTCTACAACTGTAAAGTCGCTAGCCCAATCAGTAGCACCAAATAACCAGCTATCCCAAAGGATAACTGAACCACCTGCTGATGCACTAAGGCTCATAGCAACTGTCATAGTAGTAGCTGCTGAATTACCTGCATTATGGAACATACAGTGATCGAACATAACGAATCTATCTATATCTCCCGATGATGCAGCTTTGACAAATAATGCTCCTGCATTATCCGCATACGCTAAGAATAAACATCCTTTAAATACGTTGCGTGTACTAGCTGACGTAAGTTCTACGTTTGCATTAGCTGCTGATCTTGCTACTGTGTCAAGACCTATTGTACAATTTTCAAATAAATTTTCCTCTGCTCCAGTCAATGTTATACATCGAGCTGTTGCATCATCACCTGCTGTTTCATGACCAATTCCAGCAAAATGTACATTGTTAAAGTAGTTCCTGTCTCCAGTTAAACTTACAAGTACATCATTACTAGCTTGGTATGTAGCAAGTTGAATGTTTAAAAATCTATTTCCATTTCCGGAGATAGTCAAACAAGGATCTGTCGAATCAACTGTAAATACGATTCTTGATCTTTGCGAAATCCCCGTTTCTGCGTTTGCTCCAATTACTGTTATGTAACTCTTGTCCCATGTGATAGTTGCGACTTCCGCAGTACCAGCAGTTCCATTGGGAGCTACTATAATAACATCATAATTGTGAGTAACACATGAGTCCTCTGCTTTGGTGAGTGTCTTGTAGGCACTACCCCATGAATCGCCAGTATTGGTATCTAAACCATTAGTAGCATCAACATAGAATATGTTACCTACCATAGGCAAGCCCACCATCCCAGCAATATCCTCTGGCATTATTTTGCCACCGAATTTAAGTGCTGGAATATAGTTGTGTGCTTTTAACATAGTTTACTCCTATTAATTATGAGAAGTTAATTGTCCAGTGCCTATTTGGGTTGAATGAGATCAAGTTGCCAAGCAGAATTATGTGACCAACTTCTGCATATTGATTAATGCTATCTATTAGTCCACTGAAATTAAAACCCATATTCTTACTGGGTACATCGCTGTATACACCATCAATCTGCTTATTCCCACCAATTTGAATTGGAGAGTATTTCTTGCTGGCTGATTTAAGTCCATACCATGCTATGTGTCTCTCGTTGATACCCCACATCTTGCCTGATGTACATTTGTCATCGGCTACGATTGGAACACCTCTGAAAAATAAAGCATTGAATCCTAGATCACCTTTCAAAGCTGATATGCTTGGTACAACACTATTGCGAGTTACCTGCTTGTAGCCATCGGCTGTAACATTTGATGCTACTGTTGCTTGCAGTAATGTTTCATACTGATTGAAGCGAGTATCATCGGTAACTATAAGAGTGGTTTTATCGCTTCCCTTTTCGGCTGCTGACATTGCTGTAGCCATTGCTGCCAAAGTGACTGCTCCGGTTACATCATATTCATTAGCTTTAAGTGAAGGATAAGTTCCTCTTGCTAAACCTCCATAAGTTGCTACTTCACCACCATCATCAATGATAGCTGCTAAACCTAAGAAGTCTTTGCTTGAGTTGCCTGTGCCATCTCCGTAAAGTATTGTCCCTATGTCATCCATTCCGGCGTTGGCTGCTTCTTCCATAGCTTCTATTACTAGATCTAAGGCTGCTTGCTCATCGGCTGCTGTGACATCTCTCTCTGTTCCATCAATAACGACTGGTATTTCATACCCTCGAATATCGAATGATAATCTCCTCTTGGTGTCAGATTTGTTGGTACTGAAAGTATCCATTGATCCGAATGATCCACCATTTGCTTGCTTGGTAACAATAACAGTCTTGTCCATCTTTCGACCTCTCCAAGGCTGTGCGTTTCCAATTAAGCGTGTTGCCAATACATTTCCCGAAAGAATTGTATCAACTGCCTTTGGTGCAAGTTTTGTTTGCGTGAAGGCTTGTACGTTTGTTGAAAAATCCATCAAAGTTAATTAAAAAATTATTTCTTATTTCTATGTAGAAACTCAACTCCTAAATCAAACATACTTTTATTTCTCTCGGATGAAGGATCGTATGTGTCCTCCTTTGACGTAGACGCTGCGGATGATTTACCTGATCCAATTGCATTTAATGTATTTGAATCTGGCTTATCTTTTTGATCCTTTGCAAGATCATTCCATAGATCTAACATATCTAGGATGGGCATTTTAGAGCCTGCTTTATACTTGGATGAGGCGTAAGTTAAAAACTTATCCCTGTTATCCTTATCATCAGCAAAGAAGGTTTCAACATCATCTAATTCTTTTTGTACAGATGTTTTAGTTTGTACCTCTTGGCTCTGTATTCTATCCCTTTCTCTTTGATCAATAATTGTAAGATCTTTTATAAGAGCTGCTCTTATGTCACCATAGAGTGACATAATGTCTGGATATTCTTCTGGCTTCTTGAAAGTGTATTTAGTGTCGATAACTGGTTTAAAGTCCTCGAATCCTCCTACATTTCCATCTACCTTCTGTTTATCCTTTTCTGCACCTGACAACTTGAGCTTCAATTCATCGAGTTCCTTTTGGAGTTGTTGCTTCTCTGAAAGAGTAGTTTCCTTCTCCTTTAGTGCATCGTTCTTTTGTTTAATAAGTTCCTTGAATCTAGGAATCTCATTGTAGTTTTTAGCTTCCTTTGATTTTCCTTCTTCATCTTCCTCATTATCTTGCTCTGCATTGTCATCGGATTGTTTCTCATCCTTTGTGCTATCATCGGAATCTTTATTTTCAGCCTCATCCTTGTTGGCTGTTTCATCGGTGGATGAATCCGACTTTAATGCTTCATCCAATTCAATACTTCCCATTTAATAATAATAATAAATAACGACAATTACGTTGTCGATTCGATCCTAATTAAATTATACCTTCACCATTCCCACCCGACAACATTCCTGCCATTCCCTGTGCTGGTGGCATTCCTTCTGGTGGCATTGCTCCTTGCATTCCTGCTTGTTGCATCGCCTGATCCTGCATCATTGCCTGTGCCTCTAGCCCTTGTTGTTCTACTGCTCCTTGCTGTGTTACCAAGTCCTGTGCTTGTGCCTGTTGTCCTTGCATCTGTTGTTCCTGTTGATTAGCTAATTCTTCAAGATTGATCTTCTCAAGTTCTATATGTTCTTTTAGTTGTCCTTTTATAAATTCACTTAATGATTCATAGTCTGGAAGTCCATCATAGATCTCAACACCTTTGAGATACTGTATGTGTGTACTCAAGTGCTTGCTGTATGCCTCTAACTCCCCTTTGAATAAATCAACCTCCTGATCTCCTGTCTGTCTATCGGCTAGAATATCAACTGTATGCCTGACTGCCTCCGGCTCAAACTGCATTGGATCTGTGATTTCTGGATAGAGTTGTGCTGGATCTGTTTGTTCTAGTAATGCGTTCTTAGCCATCTTGTTAGGATTTGGATAATCCAATACCTCATATAGATCTTTTAATGACATTAGTTTATTCTTTGCCAAATCTATTGCCTGTGCTTGTTCTGCTATCGGCTCTTTCGGGGCTGTACTTCCATCTTTAACCTTACACAAAATCTTGGCTTTCTTAAAATCATTGATCTTGATCTTAACATCGGATCTGCTTTTTGCATCATAGTATTCCGAATCTATTTCTAAATCATCGGTTTTAAATAGTTTCCACATCTGAATCTTCCAGTTGAAGTATTCTTCATCGTACTGTTCTAAGTTAGTTGTTGTTAAATCTATTCTTCCGTAGTCTGATTCCTTAAGAATTGCTCTACCTGTTGCTGTTTCAATCGAATCTCTTTCACCTCTTGTTGTGCTGTGTGTACCGAATATATTGTCTATCTCTGATTTGCTATCAAGCATATCAGTGTAAGTACCATTATCAAGCTGTCTACCAAGTAGTTGAGTTAGCTTACCTTCTACATTGTCTGCCCCTTCTAGGTATATTGCGTGATCATTATTACCTATGTTCTCGGCTTCGTCTCTTGATATGTAGTTTCCGGCTACTACCCATCTACCATTTGCAAACTCTGTGTTTGTTTCGATCTGTCTCTTTCTCTTATTAACCGCATTCTGTATTGAGATAGATTGTTCAATCGTTGTCGTGTCATCGGCTATGTTTTCTCCTGTAGATATAAAGCTAGTAAAGAGATATGGTGATTTTGGTTTTGCAAAGTGATTGTTTTTTACATTTTTAAAATCATACAATGGTGACTGTGTTCTTTTCAGTAGTATATCCTCATAAAGATATGCTACTAAATCATTCTCCCAATACTCGAATACAATTATCTGTGATTTTAGACTTGGTTTATCACCATGTGTCTTTACTTTTGCAACTACTTCTTCAAACTTATCTGGGAATAAATCTTTAATTTCCGTTAATGTGTATCTTTTAATCTCTACAATATAAGGAAGTTCATCCTTTGTTGCGTATCCTCTAGGAAACATTATAGATCTTGGGTTTACAATATAGTGTTTTGATCTTTGTTCATCTTCACACCAGTACATCTTTCCACAAACGAATCCTGCCATCTGCCCGTTCCTATCCCCGATCTGCATTTGTTGTCGCATCTTATCGTAAATATCCCATTCATCCTTGAGTAGTCTTTCTAGTTTATCTTTTAAACTCTTGTTGGCATTCGTTCTAGGTTTAATAACAATTGATGGCTCTGGCGTTTTCCTTGTAGCAATAGGAACAATAGTTTCTACTGCTTGGAATATCTTATTTATAACTATCTTACTTTCACCTACATTTAGTTTGCTTTCGTCAATTTGATTACCTTTCCAGTATTCTTTATTCTCGTTATATCTCCTTATTAATTCTTCGTAATAACCCTGACATTCGGCTATCCTTTCTCTGATTATTGTCGCTGCATCATCCTCACTAGCTGACATTAAGTCTTGCAAAATATTATCTTGTGGAACCTGATCCGCACTTGGAATATTCACTGAACGATTAGTATCTCCCATATTTCATGTTTAACTATAATAAGATATTACTACTGTTTTCTCTGCCCGACAAACTCATCAAGTACAGATTGATCTACTGTTCCATCTGGCTTTACCCATATTCCCTCCCTTCTTGCTTTCTCCTGCTTCTTATACTTTAATCTGGAAGCAAAACCTATCTTTGCTTTCTGTAATGCTATGTACCAATAAAGCGTAGCATGAGCAAAGTGATCTATTCCATTTACACTAGCCCATCTAAACCTATCATTACCTATTCTATCTGGCTCTACGATCTTAACTAGTGAACTCCAATGGCTTATGTATTCCTCAAGATCCGTTAATGATACCTGAATTGGAAACTCTCCTCCTTGAATAAGATCAATAATAGCATCAAATGTTTCCTCTCTCCTAATCAGTACAGTACCATTATCCTCAAATTTAGCTATATCTCTTTGATCTGATTCTGGTTTATAGAATGCCCTCCAAACTCTATTTTTAAAATCTGTTGACATTGATCTTGGTACTTGCTGATAAGGTAAAGCATCAATAACCATTTTGCATTGGTATTTTTCAAATAGATACTTTATCTCTTGCCATGATTCTGTCTTACCCACCTTGAATATTCCTTGTACATTACCAATAACATAATGCTTCATGTTACCCTGATCTACTCCCATTGCATTTTGTTCCTGCCAATTCTTCTCACCATCCATATTAGCTACGATATTTTCTCTGTTCACTTTAATATCGGATGCTGTATATGGTCTGGCTAGTACAAAGTTATGGAAAAACGATTTCTCAAGTGTTACATCTTCTTCTTTCTCTAGTATATCTTTTACATGATGCCGGATATAAATCATTTGTGGCATCCAGTAACCTCTATATTCTGTTCTACTTGGATACTTAGCTATCCATTCCCCAATACTTCTATCAACATCTGATAATTCCTGACGACACTTTCCACATACGAATATCTTTTTATCAACATCTACCCAGCTATGGCTTGTTCCCGATTTAAAATCTAGTTTATCAAGTCTGCACCAATCAATGTATTGCCTATATCCACAATGTCCACACTGTACTATCCAATGTCTTTGATCTGATTTCTGATACACTGCATCCGACCCCATCAATGGATATGTTGGGTTATCGAATAACCATCTACCTTTATATAAACTATTATCAAGCCTAGATCTCATTTGGTTTATAACAAATTGATCTGACCTGCTGGCTTCATCGTGGATGTTTAAGTCTGACGTATAAGAAATTCCCTTTGATGTTTCCTCCTTCTTCAAGTCTGATTTACTGTTATATGTTCCTGTAAAGTTTATAAACCTTTGATCTAGCCCACTTCCCAGAGACTTTAAACTCATGTTTCCTGATACATCTCCAAATATAAGAGGATTGTTTTCTATTATCTTGTTTACTTTTGGTGGTACGAACTTCTCTAAAAATTGATCTGTTGGTAATGTATAGATCACGTTATACTTTCTTACCTTTGCTGCATAGAAGGCTTTTAATATAGCAGTCTCTGACCATCCTATCTGCGATGATTTAATGATTGCTTGGTTTGGATGCCAATCGCACAATGGATCTGCTAGAAACTCATGTTCTTCCCATTCAAAAGGCTCCCCCTTGGAAGTCCGTATTTGATTATAGTGTATCCACTGTAAAATCCTATCGTCTAAATATTTATCAATCATTTTTCTAATATCATCATATTTCGGAATTGATCAGATATTCGCTTTAGTTCCTTGTCACAAGTTTTAATCCGTTGGATGTTTACCCACTGGATTTCCGCATCTTCTCTCTCCTTAACGATCCTTCTAAGTTCACTCTGTAGATCGTAGATCCGATGAAGAAGTGTCCATCCATTCATCCTTTCTATCTTCGTCAAGCTCATCCTCATAAAAAGTTATAAACTTATAATTCTTACAACCACAATCCTTACATTCAATCATAATTCTTTTTACCCATTCTCTTTGTTTACTCTCTTTGAGTTTTATTTGCACGATTTTTTTGTTTAATATAAGCAAGGAAGTCACCAGTTCTTTGCTCTGCAATCATAGCAGCTCCGGTAAAATCTACCTCTGTCTTAGTTGCCGAATGAACACCAAGTATTTTATTCAACTCGGTTACTGCTGTTTTATAGATCAACGAATCGACTGCCGCAAGCCTCGCATTACCTTGTTTATCGTAGACTAATTGTGTCTTTGAAAATTCCTCTATAGCTTTCTTTAGATGTTCTATCATTCCTTCCTTCGTTCCCAGTCCATCTATCCGATTATATTCCTTCCATTTCTCAATAAGGTTGGTAATGGTTGGTAAATTCAATAGCTTAGATCCATTTGATTTCGAGGTAGCATTATCTTTCACATTATAAGCAACTTTGTATGATCTGTTTGCATTCCCATCAACTGCATACTCTTTAGCAAACTTAGCCTGTTTTATAGTCACCTTTCTCTCAAGTTTCTTTATCTCATCCAATAATGTTTTGATAGTTGCTAACATATTTTTCCTTATAAACTATTCTTGTAATAAAATCTATTAAAACTAATTGCGATTTGCTATGCTTTCTTACTCCGTACTTCTCTTGTAATGTTCTACCCATTGACTGACAGAATACACAAACTGCTCTTGGTGTTGGTTTCAATATATCTTCTGCGATATGCTCTACTATGTCTTCTGCTTCATTATATGATATTTCCTTAAAATGATCTCTGGTCGATAATCTTGACCAGTCATTATGTAGGGAAAGTTTAACTATATAATTAAACTCCTCTGCCGGTCTCCATATCTCCTCGTAGTGACAGTAGCACCTTCCTTGCATGGCAGTATTAGAAAGCTAATAAATATACTATTCCATAACAAATAAATATTAAAATAAAGATCAAAGCATAGTTAATTACTTTCTCCATCTTTTAGTTCTATTTCACCACTATCTATTGCTTTATCAACTGCCGTACCTATCTCGGCTTTTTTATTAAATGGGTTTCCGTATGCCTTTGCAAAGTCTGGGTTTATTTCCATTTTCCTATCTGCTGAATTGTATCTTGTTGGCTGTAACATATCCTTAGCATGAGTTCTATTAAAATCTTCTGCTTGTCGCATTTGTTTGTCTGATAGATAAGATTTTCCTGATCTTGTTTGTATTCCGTATCTAATTAGCATTGTTATTATTTTTAAAAAATTTATCTGGATCTGATGCTACATCTGGAAAGTATCTAGCCTTTTGTTCCTGATTGTATTGGAGTTGTGATTTTGCTTTAAGCGGTATCATTCTGGTCATAGATTTCTTGGCTTCTTCATTCTTGGGGAATATATCTGTACTCTTTACTATCTCAAGTATAGTTATTAATATTCGTAAAAGTATATAGCCAACTATAAGGTTTGCTACAGACACTAACAATATAAGAAAGAATGAGACTATTTCCATATTAATACTATAATCCAAGAAAGGCTCAACAACCCTCTTGGAATACAGCAGATTTTTGCCCTTCGGAGTACCCTATAAGCAGTCCACCATACCCATAATTAGTATAGCGTATTGGCTGTATCTGTCAACTATTTAGTAGAAATTTCCTAGTCTATACTCTGGAGGAAGTTTTTCTAATTCGTATGAATGATACGGCTGTTGTTTAACTATGTGTCCACACTTCCAACATCTTGACTTAGTACCTGTTTGTATATACTCACACCTACCTTTCTTATGAGTAATTCTATCTATGCCATCTTTACAGGTCATACTATTTAATACTTTTGTTAGTTCCGGATATTGGTTTTCCATTGTTGTTTAATGATTGATTTAATATATTAGTAAAGTCCTTAACTCTGATTCCATATACTCCAATGCCTATAAATTTATCCTTATCGTCATGCTGATCTCTGTATTCAGTAACAATATATTTCTGTCCATACATCTTATGCTTTGATCCAATTCCAACTAGATTAGTAACTACTTTCTTTTCATCCCTTTCTACCACGTTTGGATTAGTAAGAATGTAGAGCCGAACAGTTTTGTCCTGCAACTTCTTTGTCTGCTCCTTGTTAAATTGAGACTTCGCCATGACTTAATAATAATAATTAATATTGATCCCTTTGGAGATACGCAATTATAAAGAAAGTTGCAAATGCTCCGACAAACACACCAAATAAAAACGCTCCCATTGTATTAGATACTAAGATATATTACTTCGATTATTATAATCTCTAATGCTATTGCAATAAATGTTTCTATGTTTCTTCTCATGTAAATAGTTTAATTAGTACAACTGATATTCCAATACCAAAGGTTAGACTTGCGGATCCGAATAATATCCATTTAGCTACCTCTTTAACAAACCACGTTATCGAATCTTCAAACATAGCTACTGCCATTTTGTTTTGGTCATCCATTGCATCGTCATAATCTTGCTGTGTTAATCCAGACGTGACCGCATATGCTTTTCCATCATCCTTGATCTCGACTATCTGATCTGGTTTCAATCTTTCACCTGCTTTAAATGTTCTGTATTCATTCATCATATTATACTAATAATTAATGCCCATTCGTACTACAATTGCCATCCTCTAATTCCTGAACACGTTCCTTTAATTTCCCTATTTCAGTATACAGCTCGTTTAAAACCAATCCCAATTCGTTATTATCTAACTCTGGAAAGTAACAGGGTTTCTTTAGATAAGGAGCAAAGTGTGGTGTCATAGGAAATATCCTGCCCGATGGTAATCTTTCTCGTTTTGCTTCTTCCTCTAATACCTTTAGTTTCTCTGCTGATCTTATAACCTCCGATATAGGCGTTGGTGTTTTCTTCATCCGTATAAATTCTTCCGGTACTTTTCTTTCTGTTTTATTTTTCATTTTGGTATTGTTCTAATAAATCATAAAATGTCTTTTCATTGTCACTTAAAAGAAGTGTGAATAATAAATGTACTTTTGAGTAATGCTTTTTGCAGTAGCCCAATCCTGATATATCCATATCTGGTGATAGTGTTCCAGTTGCTTTATGGTGGCAAATAATACACTTCTTGTCTGGTTTCATTTTGTGTCATATAAATTAATTTATGTGTTGCGATAGTAATATTAACTTTTCTTAACTAGTATAAGGTCAGGGAATAGTTTGTCTTCACCATTTACCCTTTCTTTTGTAGCATTTTTGTAATCTAGTACATAATCCTTACCATTAACCTTACAACCGCCATAATACTTTGCTATTGATAATTGAGAGTTCGCCCAAACATCATAAGGTATTCTATCTGCAAACTGTTCTGTCATTCTCCTAAACTAATAAATTAAATTACTTGGTTACCTTTTCAAAATCGTCAACTAATATAAACCCATATTCTGTTGAGTGTTCTTTTTGATATTCCTTGAGCTGACCAAACCAATCCTTACCTATCATTTTTTTATCCGAAAGTTCATAACCTGTATCTGCATCACATACGCTTATTTCTACTGCTCCCACCTTATTTCGTCTCAGCTTTACGTAGTTATTTGCACTCATTTTCATCAAACAATAAATTAAATTACTTACTCTTTGGTGATGGCAAGGAGACTATTTGTGGAGTTAACCTTAACCATCACCAAACAATAAACAATATTAAATAGTTACCCTTAATGTATTAAAGTAAAATCTTGTTAAGTGCTTGATAATATCCCATCTCGAACTTTTTTCATCAATCACAATTATATATTTCTTCTTAGTTTTAATTGTCGGCATAGTAATTCTGTATGGTTTTGTTTCTTGGGTTAATGTAATTAAACAGATATAACTTATCAATTCTTTTTTTGATAGTTTTTCTAACTTTTCAGAATTATAGATTTTGCTCGTTTTCATTTTCAAAAAGTAATAATATATCTACCTACTCAACCTAACCTTTCAACGAAATAATCATTGTTATAAATCCCGTTTAATCTTTTTCCGTATTCATAAATCCTATTATTAAAGTATATCTCGGTATTAAAATCTCTAAATTTCGTTATTGCCCTATTACCTATTATTTTTTCAACTTCATACCTTCTGTATTCCTCCTTTAATAATGGATTATCGACATATATCACATCACCAACTTTTAGTTTATATTTTTGCTTCATAGCCCCTAACTATAATTAATTTAATACTTCCGACCAACAGCAGTTTTCTTTCTCATCTATACCCCTTTCGTTCATAAAAACCTGAATTTGTAATCTTTATAATCGAACCATGTTTACCTTTCTTAAATGCCTCTCTTACTACATCACTTCCACCCTCTCTTTGTGCTTCGTGTATTGCTTCCTTCATCTCTTTTTTATGTTCCTTACTTTGTGCTTCTAATAGGTCGGAGGTTATCTCCTTCTGAATTTGAGATAATGTCATAACTAAAGGTGTCCCACATCTTGTGCCACCTGCTTTAATTGCTATGTGGATTGATTTCATCCATCTTAACAACTGTTCGGCTTCCTTATCTAGTTTTTCCATCTTACTTCTCTGATAAATTATATTTACTTAATATGTACTCTGCTATTGCCTTTGCATCTTTTTCACTTATCCCCATCGGGTAACTCCTCGTGTCATCTATCGGCATTTCAACTCTTACATTTTCCGAAAGCTCTTGTGTTAGGTCGTAGATTGCATTGTAGTCGTCCATAGACAATTTATTCATAGTTAATTTTTTACACAAAAAGAAATCTAATTAGCTTAAATACCGCCTTGATTTTCATTCTGAATCCCAGCGGAGCTACTACTACCCCCTCTGGTTCGACTCGTCTGAAACCTTCTAGTGTACACTGGTGAACGTCACAATTGTAAAGTTCCAATACAGATTTTCCGTATTTACTTACTATGAATAAATTGCTTATTTTACTTCGTCTTTTCATAATCATATTTCCTCCTGATAAATAAATGTGCCTTTTGTTTCTTCTTTATCTTTACGCAATCCGCTTTTATAATACGTTCCCCTTAATTCTTCGTTTAACTCTTGCACTTTTTGTCTACATCTTCTGATTGTTTCTGGCTCTATTGCCTTGCTAAAGAAGTTTCTATTCGTCATGCCAAGTTCTCCATAACCAAAATCTGTAACTACTCCCTGATCCTTCCATACCGCAAACATTAATTTTTTATCGCTATCTCTTAATTCTGGAAAATCTGCTAGTAATTGTTTTACTTTATCGTATACTTTCATAGATAATCGTACTATATTAAATTAATATTATACTTACCGGCAACCTCTTTGATCTCACTTATTGCCTTACCACCAACCCCACGCCACCATTTAATCTCATTTATATTAACATTCTCTAATTGATCTAAATAATTAATGTGTTGATTAAGTAAAGCATTAATAGTTCTTGTAGACATGCCCGTCTCTCCAGTCCTGATTCTGTCTTTATTTATATTAACGCTACCCTTTTCTAGTTCCCTCAATATCTTCTGTAGTAATGAGATTTGAATGGTTAAGTTATAATTGATAGTTTCTAGTAGCCCTTGTTGTGGCTGTTTTATGCTTCCTAATGTAGTTTCCATAATCTTTATTAATTAATAATTATGTTGAAATTCCTTTGGTATAATGAACGTATCGTGTTCAATATTCCAATCCATAAAGTATTGTTCATTAATTTTCCATATTCGATCAAATACATTTTCCTCTTTCAAATATTGTTTTTCTTTAGTCAAAAATCTAGCAATCTCCGTAGGCATTGAATACATAGATGATATGCTAATAGTTTGTTTATTGCTCCCTGTCCGGAATAGATGAAAACTATCTTTTGGAAAATTTGATTCTAATAAGGCATACAGTATTCTTAAATCCGTTCCTGCATTTTGATGTTTGTTCATCCTAATAATTTAATAATTAGAAAATTGAGTTACAAATGACCAGATATGACTTTTCCATGCTTCACAATTATCTCTTGCTCCACAATAATTACCATGATTGCTATCATAAAGATCAAGACTTTGTTTAGTACCATCAAATTTCGCTAACCATCCTCCGCCCTCAAGTTCTATAAATCTAGCAATACTATGATCCGGAGTATCCCATCGTGGCGATCCACACCCTGCTCCTTTGTTGCTTGGATAAAGGTAGCCCCAGTAGTTATTGCAATTCTTTCCTAGATTACTTTGTCCGAAGGCTGATTCGTTTCCGGCTATAGCCATAAAGATCTTGAATTTATTATCATCTCTACCTAGTAATTCGTAGGCTGTTTGTAATCTATTATTCTCTAAGAATGGGCTGTCTGCATATCTGTTAGCTACAACTACCTTTGCATTCTCTACAATATCGTATGATACCGGAGAGGGTATATCTTCTGGCTGGAACATTTCAATTGTTGGCTCTATTGCTGTGGCGATTGTTTGGATTGTTACTTTTTCTGGACATTGGTCTACTGTAATATAGTCCTTTTTTGGGGCTAGAAGGTATGTAGCAAGCAAGATAAGTAGAACGAATGATATACCGCTTATCCCCTTGGAATACTTCTTCCAGAATCTTCTGACAGATCTCTGTGTTTGAAACTTTAATCTTCTTATTGTCATGGCTTGTAAATAAAAATTAAATGCTTACACAAATAAGTTAGCATGATTTGAAATGGTTGTCAAATATTTTCTATCTTTTTCTACAATTTCTCTAATTTTGTTTTGTAATAGTCTGCTATATCTAGTAGTTCAAAGTCTTTAAATTTTTTGATTCCGTTATGTTTGGCTAGTAACCAATCGTATTTTTTAACCCCGAACTTGTGTATAAACCAGTTAGTAAATAAATGCGGATTATATTCATGTAGGTTATTGCAGTCTCTACACTGGCAATGGCAATTCACTTCGCACCACCTTGTAATATAACTAACCCTAGAAAATAGATGTCCGTTCTGTAAATTCTGTGTTGATCCGCAAATTACACACATGCCATCCCTAGCCCTGATATAAAGCGAACACCACTTGTCTGCTAATCTGACGCATGATGCTCGGCTTTTCTTCTTCGGTAATTTTGGCAGTTTATTTACCATATTTTTTTTGATATATTCTTATTTGTTCGTGTGATACTCCTAACATTTCACCGACTTCTCTAAGTGTTAGAGGTTTATATTTCTTCCGTAGTTTATCAGTACCTAGCTTTAACTTAATTTTATTTTTCTCTAGTAATAATAGTACTTTTTTAATTTGAGCAACTGTTGGTCTAATCTTCATGAGGTTGGATATAAAATGTTATAAATTTCACTGGCATTAGTTATGATGTAATTCTCGGCTAGTTCGAGTTTATCATCTGTGATTTTGTAAACTGTATAGTCATCACAATAAATTGCCCCCTGATGATCTTCCTGAACATGAGCCATGATCGCTGTATTAATTTTAATCGGCTGTCTAATCCTCTTTAAAATATAAGCATAAATATAAATCTGTAATTTGTTATGCTCTACTGACTTTTGATAACCAGTTTTCCAATCACATACCAATCCCTCTATCGGATCAACTACATCAGCTACCATAGACATTTCTAACCAATCATCTATATCTGCTCGAAAATAGTTTTGCCATTTACTTTCTTCTGGAATTATATTCTCGAATATCGCAGTATCTTTTATCTCCGGAATCAACTTCATCTTCTTATCCGATATTGCTTTATGGATCTTTTTACCATACTGCATATAAACATTTTCTTCCTGCTGTACTCCGTTGATTGCTAGTAATGCCTCATCATGGTTTCCTTTGCTCCATTGGCTTAATATACTCCAAGAGACTTTCATTTTGTTCATTAGTATTCAATCTCAAAATTATTTAATTTTCCTAGCTCTGTTGCTAGTGTCCTTACTGTAGTTTCATACTGTTTTATCTTCCAGTCCTGTTCTTCAATTTTTAATTATAATTCCTGAATCCTCTCTACTGGGAATGTCAACGTTTCTTTATCGGCTGTATGTTTTATAAATTCATTAATCATTTTTATTCTTTTTTTGTTTGTCATCATTAGTTTAATTTAAAAGATATATGTTCAAATACATTCTCCATCACACCAGTAGGCAATTCCCCTGTGGTCTCCTGAAATTCTCTGACAAGTTTCGTGTCCAGATCCTCTTTAACAATCTTCTTTATAAATTTTGGATCTACAGTACCATTGATTTTTAATCTCCTTGTTGGTGAATAGCCTATGCTTATTAAAGATCCCTCATATTTCTTTAATTGTTTATTCTCTTTTGCAAGTTCAATAAATCTCTGCTCTAAAACTATTCGTGCTTGTTCCATTAAGGTTTCAATCTCTAATAACATTGCTATATTCTTCTCGGTATCTTCCGTTACCTTCAAAGAGTTCTCCTTGTCTATGTAGGTAAGATCCATTGTTTTGAGTTTGTTTAGTATTTCTTCCATGATTTATTTGTTAAATGTTAATATTTTTTTATCTATTAAAGCTAAAAGCTCATTGATACTATCCTGTGTAACCATTGCATTTGGTGTCATCTTTTGGAGTTTCTTCTGAATGCCATTGATTGTTCTAGCTGTAGAATTTTCTATATTCTTTTTCATAGCATTAAGATACTGCACTCCTAGATCCTGTACTTGCACTGTTTCTGCTGTAACCTCTGCTGGATTTACAGTCTCCTCTTTGACCTCTGCTACCTCTACTACTTCTGCCTGTTCTACTTTTGGCTCTTGTGGTACTTCTGGTGTTGAGACTTCCTGTACCACTGGCTTATCTTCTACAACTTCGGCTTGTGCCTGTACTCTTTCTGGCGCATCTTCCATTTCCTCTGTCGCATAGATTCCCATTAGTACATCTGATGCAAACATCCTACCGCCCATTGATACTGCTCTGGCATATAACATTTGCTTTGGGTAGTTCATCCAGTTATCCTTGCCTGTAAGTTTAGCTCTTTGTGCATCTTCCCATGTAAAGCTGAATGTATTAACATCCCCATCTGGTGAAGTGAATGAAAGTGTACAAACTTTATCTGTGAGTTTTTTAACTTTAATCTTGTATCCGGATTGTTTCAATTTAGCAGCGATCATATTCGCTGACATTGATGGTTTCCCTTTGACTAAGATTATGTTATTTAATGCAGTCATCGGTGCATAACCAAGTTCTCTACCGAATTGGATGACCGCCATCACTTGTGCCATATTGGCAAAGTTTGAAGGGAGGCATTGGCTTTTGAAAAGAATGTCTGATTGATCTCTAATCAATCCCCACATTTCCTTTTCTCCTGCGATTGAAAGCATCCTGCTCTCGTTGTTTGGATTTGTCATGTTTGTCATGGCTAATAAATAAGATACTTAATTTAATCAGATTTTGAAACAGTTGTCAAGTCTTTCTTTGATAATAATTCTTTATAAGATGGTAATTCGTGTACCTCTCTTGGGAGTTGGTAATGCTCTTGTTCCTTCTTTTGCTGTTCTTCCAGTAGCAATCTCTCTTGTTTCGTTTTCTCTTTTGTTGGCTCAATAATTCTAATATCTTTGCTTTGTACGATGGCGTTATTAATTGTTACGAATACAGCATCTTGTTTGAACAAACTATTTGCCAAAGACTTAAAATGATCGAATGTAATTACTTCTTCTCTACCAAAACTCATCACTACCTTATAGTTACTCCCATCTACCAGTGTAAAGTTTTTATTAAAAGAAGCCCTGTTACTTAACTTGTTTTGCATTTATTTTAATTAATAACTAATTTATTTCTAATCCCGATTGATTGATTATTGTTTTTGTCTAAATTTAAGCATTGATCTATCCAATCCTTATTTGTCCTTAAAAATATTGTCGGGCTGTACTCTATGGTTTTCAGCCATTGGTGAAATGGTATGTTTCTAACCGCTTGTATAATTTGATCCGAAGTAAATGTTTTATTCTGTACATCATAAAGTTTTTTTACCTCCGGTGTTAGTTGGTATTTAGTTCCTCTTAAAGAATTAAATTCCTGAAGAAATATATTATATTTATTTTCTTTATCTGTATTATCTGTATTTACTGTATTAGATATTGTTAGTTGTTTGTTAGTTGTTTGTTGATGGCTTGTTAATTTGCCTGTTGATTTGTTTGTTAATATCTTATTTATGGATTGGTAATCATCATACCTTACAATCGTTATAAGACTGTATTTGTTTGTTGATTTGATTGTTATTTCGTTTGTTGATTTTAGCTTATTAAGAGAAGTGCGAATGGATTGGATTGATATTCCTAGTGCTTTGGAGAGGGAGTATAGTCCCGATATACACATACCCCTTGAGACTTGTTGTCCCTTCCACTTCTTCGACTCCCAGCTCGCTGATAGTAGTAAATGGATAAACAGTCTACAGGTGTTTGCATCCTGATACCACTCCCATTCGGTGATCTTTTTGTGTAGGTATATAAATCCTTCCATTTTTAGCAGTAACAAAGTACAGAGCATAGACTACTTACGGGTAACTATGCCCTGTATTTCATAAATAATTTGATGATTATTTTTTTGTAAGTAGTTTTCATATTTCTATATTATTCTTATTTTAAAATCTGTCAAGATTAAACACTAATTGGATGGAGCAGACGTTGAGCAAGTTCTAATTTCCTACTAGCAATAGAAGGTATTATTTTGTCCACTCCATCTAATTAATATTCAATTGACAAATAGCCTATCTGTACTACAATTTAACTGTGGGGGATCGTCATGGCTTCCCCACTTTTTTATTCCTCGTCATCCTCATATTCAACTGGCTCTAATGTATGTTCATTCGGATCATAAGGATTTTCTACATATTGAAATTGGCTCATGTTAAGAAAATAATAAATTATATTGTAGTTTACCATTAGTTAGTTGATGGAATTTCCGGCTATATTTACTGGCTAGAGTTCTTCCGCTTCGTCTACAGTCATCACATACTGCTAGAGGAATGTGTTGTAAGGGACAATCTACTGATTCCCTATAAGACATTATTTTAATATTGGCACTATGTCCTACAAAGAAGTGAAACTTCTCAACTGGCTTCCATTCTTCTTCATAATGGCAATAGTGCATTGCTTGGGGTATTGTATTTCCGAAGGTTGTCATGGCGTTAAAATAATAATTACAATATCAAGTTATAATCATGTGAAAATGATGTCAAATATTTTCGTGTTGTTTTCGGTATACACATTCTAAATAGACTGTCTAAGAATTAAGTGTAGTACACTTATTACTAACTTTTAGTATCCGTCTTAAATAGATCGTACATCTTATGTTTTAACAGTTTGACCTGCCTTAATACTGATCTAACTCTACATGGCATTTCGGCAGTTCCTAGTAAATCCTCTTTGAATCCTTGTATATGTAAATCCATTGAATCATCATGAGAAAATACAAACACTGCTGTCTGACCATTGGCTGAATCTTCCACAAGTATATCTATCATCTTATGACCTAAGATTAACAGACTGGCTGATAAGTATATATCCGGAGTGCTGTATGTTTTTTCCATCTTAACTTTCTTTTTCCCTTAATATCAAATATCCGATGATGTTATAGATTACTGCTATACCAATCAAAGCGTATTTAGCCCACATCTTGTCGATGTTAGTTAGATCAACTGTTAGGGTTGATAAGAAAACTGACATACCAGAGTAGATCATTACCCTGACTGTTGCTGGTAGTGAAGCCCACCACTCTCTAATTTTCGTTAGAATTTTTGTAAACATTTTAATAAAATAATAAATAAATTATCTCTTTCTATAAATAGTCTCTGGCACGAATGATGCTACCTCTGCTTTTAATGCAGTATTTTCTGTAGTCAAAGTAGTTACTTGAGCTTGGCTGTCTGCTAGTGCTACTTTGGTAGCTTCCAGTTCTGCCTTTACGTTTGCACAAGGATCAACTACTGGTCTATTATCGTATTGATGTACAACACCTTTTGCTGTAACTGTGTACAGGTTTGGTGTCATGTTCTCGTTGATATAGTTTCCGTCATTACCTACTGACTTATTGCAGAACGGAGTTCCTACCCATCCTGTACCCTCGTTTTTAATAGTAATCTTTTCGTTGATAGATCCTACTAAAACTTTCATGTATAAATTGTTGTCTTTGATGTAAAGACCATAATCGAAATCCATTGGCTGTCCTCCATTAATAATTAAAGCTCGATCAATAACACGCTGAACATTCAGTCCAGCAGGGCATGATGTCGAAGTGAAATATTTGTGTAGTGTAAATCCGCTTTTACCAGCTAAAGCACCCTCTTTAGAAAGTAATACTCCAGCAATCGGATATTTTTTCATCCACATAGCACAAAGTTGTGCCAGTGATTCGTACATTTCTGGTGTTCTAATGGGATCATAAGGATTGCCACCATCCCATGTTTCTACTGTTAAACTCCTTTGATTCGATGGAAAGTTTGCATTGCACCACGAAGTATCTTCATCTCTTACATATTGTTCGATTACTCCAGTCTTATTGACATAAGCCGTTGAGCTTGAGTTTCTCGATCCACCTTGAAAAAAATCATACAGACTATCCGCATTAGATACGCTAGTATGTAAAGTGATCTGGTTTGGTATCTTTCCTCCTCGACCTGTTGTGAAATGTCCTGTTAAATATCTGTAATTAATTGTCATTTTCTTCCCAATAACCCAATTTTAATACGGCTTCTAATGTTTCTACTGGATAAGGTATATTATTGCCATTGTCGTTATCTTCTAAATTCAAAAAATAACATCCGGCATTCTCAACAAAGGTTAACTTCTGGGAACGTTTGAACACTGGATGCTTTGGTGTAGATAGATAATTCATAATGTTTTTAATAATAAATAATATTAAGTTATATTTTTAATCCACAATATTTAATATCAAAGTTATCAGGGTTATTAATGAAATTCCCAATGATATATATTGTGCAAAGTTTCTTGCTCCTATTTTCTTATTGAGCATATCCATTGCCGAATCTCTATCTTGCCATGCCTTTACACTTTCTAGTGTATTCTCTTGCTGTAACTGTTTAACATAAGCCGTTATCTTTTTGAGTTCATCGAAGTTAGCCTCGTTGATTTGTTTGAAAGAGTATTCCACTTTACTTTCTAAAAGTGTAAACCTCTCTATAAAAGACTTCCTACCCCAT
>Ga0208957_1000383_pt1 | contig 38642 bp, 56 predicted proteins | sample RifOxyA1_FD_184029 | JGI IMG/M metagenome (GOLD analysis project Ga0208957, IMG submission 184029) | Groundwater microbial communities from Rifle, Colorado - Rifle Oxygen_injection A1 (SPAdes) | ecosystem: Environmental > Aquatic > Deep subsurface > Groundwater | place: Rifle, Colorado, United... | reverse complement strand
CAATCAAACCATTTATCAACCTTATCTCTTAAAAACATTCCCAAGGAAGGTAGAAAACCCGCCACAAACGCCACCAGGAGGGTTCTCTCCGGGGCCTGTTGCCAGTCGGGAATTAAAATAATTTGAGCCATACCTGCTCCAATGGCGGCTCTAATTCCACGATACAAAATCTTAGCCCACTCTGGAAATACTGGTTTTTTAACAATCGGCACTATTTATCACCCCGCTTCTTAAATAAATTGATTAATCTCTCAATTAATGATCCCAGCCCCGAGGCTGCTTCGTTTTGTTGGTCTTCTTTGTCAATTAGTTTTTTAATTTCCGCCACTATTACCGCTTGATCGTCGGCACACCCCAGCCTCTCGGCCAAAGATTGTCTAAACTTAACCATTTCCTGAATTTGAGTTGTTAGACCACCCATTTCGATAATCAAGTCATCTAAGGCCTTCTTATTGTCTCGGAGCATGCTGGAGATCGCCTGAACTTCTTGAACGCCAAAAGGTTCTCCAAGGTCTATCTTTATCTGATCAGGATTTACGGCCGTTGTGGGGGATTCTGCTGGTTGTAAGAGGCTTTTGGGACGCAACCACCCCAGAACTGAAAAGTAGGTGTGCTTTTGGAAATGACAAACCGAACCCAGTGGATAGTTTTGATCGAATGAGGTAAAACTGTATTTATCCCCCTGCTCCGAACAAATCGCAATGTGTCCGTATGGCCCAATTCCCTCTCCCCAAATCACTACATCTCCAGCCTTAGGGGCGTTATCTGGATTGTTGGATATCTTGGTAAAAACGTCTGTGGAGTAGGTTGTCCAAATATCTTTTGCGCCCTTAACAGGTGGAGATTGTTTAGCATTTAGAATTTCTTTGACAAACTGTCTATACAAGTCCACACACTGAAACGAGTATGCTCCGTCGTAGTCGATACCGCGACCTTCGTACTTCCCAAAGAAGTCGGAAAGAGTCATGTTATTCTTTTTCTTATATACTCCCATCCAGACGTAAAAGCAACGCTAACAACGGCCGCTAGTATAGCCATTTTTCCCGTTATTTCCGCACGCCACCTTTCAAGAGAACCCACCCTGGGTTCGAGTTCGTCATGCAACCTGTCTATTTTGTCCTCTATTCTTGTCGTTACAGCAAGGACGTCTTGAAGCGAAACTCCGGTTTTGGGCATATTAATATTGGGGTAACAACCCAAGTTGTTCTAAAACATTTGGGTCTATGTTTTTAACTATTTTGTTTAAGTAGGCCCTTCCCTTTGGACCCAAACCCCGTTCGTCCCTCCCAACACCAGGCCCGACTCGGCCACCAACATTATATGAGGCAATCGCCTGAGCCAGATCTTGACGCTGTTTCAGGTTTTTGGCAACAATGCTTGCGGCATAAGGGATGGCAAAATTTGGATCATACGCCTGCTCCTTGGTTATGTTGGGGTATGCCCGAGAATTAAATTGGGCAATTCCAACATCCTCCGATGGTATCCCCGATTCGCTGACGCTACGATTATATGCCCTGGAGTTAAATCCACTTTCGGTTTGAATTAGCGCCGCAAGCACTGCGGGGTTGAGGCCCTGTTCTTGAGCTGATCGGATGGTTAGTCCCGATAGTTGTGGTGGGGGATTCCAGGTTTTAAATCCGGGGATTTGCCCCATGGGGGTAGGCGTGGGCATCACGGTGGGGGTTGGGGTGGCCGATGGCGTTGGAGTAGGACTGGACCCAGGAAATTTTCTTTCAATAAATCGGCGGGCATACTCTAGGGGGGTTGGTACGTCTTTGTACTTGTTGAGCTTTTCCGCCCGACCAATTATTCTCTCAACAATTTCATTTAATATTCCCATAAAACAAAAGTGCGCCCTTGGGCGCTTCTCAATTCGACTTGGCAAGATTATATCATTAAATGATATAATGGCTTGATGACTCGAAGACTTTTGGATATAGTATCCGTTTCCTTCTACTTTTTGTTTGTGACAGGATTATTATTCGACCGTACCTGGAGCGGATTTTTTGTTCTTTTTGGTTTTTCTTTAGTGATTATGTTTACGAAGTTTGCAATTCTGTTTATTATATTCGGAAATATTGGAGAAACGGCAGAAACCTGGTTTTTAAAGCACTGGCCAGTTACAGCCCCTGGAGTTTCCTGATTAAGTTGTATCCCACCGCTCCGGCAGCTCCACTAACCAATGCTGGGGGGCCAACTTTCTTGGTGATCCCCTGAGTCTTGTAGAGGAATTCAAAAAGTTTATTCGCTTCTGCTACTTTTGGCGCTGTTATCTTTAATTCTCTTTTTAGTACATCACCAAGAATCTTGTTAAACTTGGCAGTGGATGCTTTTCCCACCTTACCCGCCGCAGTATAAGCATCGTTGGCAGCGCTGTTTAATCTAAGAGTTTGATCCAGGGTTAATTGTTTTCCCGTGTATTTACCCTTGGCGATTTCAAGAAATTTTTTATATCCCTGTTCTGCTGTGGGAGAAACATCTCCAAGTCCTTTTTCAAGCGCGGAAACTATTTTATCTCCCGACACGGTTTTTCCAGCGGCGTCAGCCACAGCGGCGGCTCTTTTCTCACCCACATAACGGAAGGGGTGACGAGCAACTCCGGCCAGTTTTCCTATTCCGATACCCCCAGCGGTAAGCAGTGAAGCGATAAGGGGCTCTGTTACTACTCTTTTTGTTAATTGTTTTTTAGATTCTTCCTGTGTTCCAAGCAGGTCTTGTAAGGATTCCTCTACTGCCATCCCAGCTCCGGTACCGACACCAGCTCCGGCAATCGCTCCCCCAGGACCAAGAAAACCACCAATACCACCACCAAGGAGACCACCAATTAGGGGTCCGGCCCCACTTTTTTTGGTAGATACCCCTTCGATTCCCTCAATGGGCCCAGTACCGCCTTTTCTTGATATTAGATCTCTAAGATTATTAAGTTTCCTTTGAGCAAGTTTGGGATCATCTGAAACTTTGGGAAGTAGATTTTCAGCCCTGGCAATATCTCGATCGGTAAGAACTCCAACTTCTCCCGAGATGGCTCTTGCAACGGGGCCAATCATTCCCTTTCTAAGAGAATCGTAATCAGCAATCTGTCCAAAAGCGGCACCGCTGGTCAATTTAGAGATCAATCCCGCTCCTCTACCTAAAATTGGTCCTTGGGCCTCAACTTGTTTAAAATTCTGCTCTAAGACATCTAGGGAGCTACTTAGGTCGGAGAGCTTTTGTTTTTGTTTTCTTTCTTCCGCGCTCTCTTCGACCTTGGGTTTTATCCCCTCCTGAATAAGTCTTAACGCTGACCCCGGGTCGGTCTTAGCTATGTCTCCAACATCCAAAGCTCCCTGTCGAGCTAACTCTTCACGCTGTTTTCTGGCAACGAATTCATTAATTTGTTTAGCGTTGTTGGGATATTGTTTCAGTGCCGCTGACTGAAACCCCGCAAAATCAAGTGCCATTTTATCTCCCAAAAGTTAATCCACCAGAAGACAATAAATCAGACAAATTAATACCGCGAGTCCTGTCTATTTTAAGCTGGTTAAGTCCGGAGGTGGATTGTGCTGTTTGCCCCCCACTAAATTGTTGATATAGACTCTCCAAACCGGAAGTGATATCTCCAGCACCAGCTCCAGTTCTAGCCCTTTCACCAATCAGGGAAGCGATATTTTTAATACCGGCTTGGGATTCGGGTAGGGATATTTGTTGGAATTGTCTCTCTTGGAAGGCTCTTTCGGCCGCTTGCTGTTGAGACTGTTGTTGTTGTCCAATTAGTGAAAGAGCCTGGGTTATGGCCCCACCGGGTTCTCCGGCCTGAAGTTGGGCAATGGCATTAAGTATATTTCTTTTAGATTCTGTCTCTTGTCCTGTTAAACTTGCGATTAATCCCTCTATTCCCCTAACCCCTTCCTCTCTGGCTAGGCCAATGTCCCTTGTTAGTGGATTTATCTTACTGGTTAAGTCTTGTTCAAACATTCCCGAAGATGGGGGAATTCCCCTGCGTCCATATTCCCTTGAAACATCTGTGCTTACCCGACCCTTCATCTCATCTAAAATCTGGTTATATCTGTCTTTAAGGGGTTGTATACCAGACTCTAATCGTTGTCTCTGTCCGGCAAAAGACTGACCGACTTCCCCGACCTGAGTCTGAAGCGACTGAATGGCAGGTTGATTGGCTTGCTGTTGAAAACCTAAAAGTTGTTTGGCAGTTTCTAAGACGTTTCCTCCACCACCATCTCCGCCTCCACCCCCAGAGGACAGTCCAGCTTCCCTCTCATAGCGAGCCACCTGTCCAGGATCATTCAATATTCCCCTGATTACATTGGGATCATTAAATCCAAATTTAGATCGTAACAACCCTTCGTCTAAAGCCATAAAAATGACGGCTCATGGCCGTCTCTCAATTCGGTAACTAACGAGATTATATCACTTAATTTCATGCCAGGGTTCCTGCACTGGTAAAGTAAAAGGTGGTTCCCCCGTGTCTTGCCACCAAAACGGCCGACCCAGTATGCGTTTCTATGGCGAAATCACCATTGGTGCTCAGTGCGGGAGAACCGGCATTTATAGTAAATCTCAAAGTCCCAGCATTGCTTATAAGATTATTGTTGACAAGGGTACCATCCTGGGCCGTGACACCGTTGATCGTGGGGTCATTAAGGGTACCAATATTGACCGTCACCCCTGCCCGTATGCCACCATTTATTGTGACAGTTCCATTGTCTGGATTAACCGTTAAAAGTACCGTTCCCCCGGTAGTGTCGCGCAACGTTAGAACGCCACCAAGATTAATCAACACCGTTCCCTTTGAAAGAGCGGTGGGGTTGAGATATGGAGTCTTTTCGATGTTTATATCATCGTCAAATGCGCTGGTGAATTGATAGGACGAGGAGGCAAGTCCCTTTCTTAGGTTTTTATCAAACCCGATCACTGAATAGTCTCTCATTTTTTAGGTATGGTGTCGTAATCTACAGAAAATCCATAGAAAGTAAATCGGGATTCCCTCGACGATTCAGAGACCCGCCAGGACAAGAGTCGCCCCCGAGATCCAGAGGGGAAGTTAAACTCCACAATTCCCGTAGAAGTGTCGCCCAAATCAATCCACTTCTTGCTCCATTTAGAGAAGGAGTCGGTGGGGGCGACTTGGAATTTGGCTCCGCTTCCGGGCGAGAAAAAGGCCCAGATTGTATTGAAATCCTTTTCCGACTCCGGGTCTCCGAAATTTAATACTCCCTCAGCCGAGCAAGCTATGGCAGCCCCGTTGTCAGAGAGCGCCGTACCCCCCAAGGTATAACACTGCCCGTTACCGTCCCCGAAGATGAGCTGTTGGGAACCCGAAACGTCTTTATAAGATAGCCACGCCGTAGGACGATGGGCAAACTTGTAGTTCCTCCAGTAGTCTTGCTGGAAGTTGTAAACCATTATTCCCGCCTCGACCGTTTCGTTTGTTAAATCATCAGTAATCGTTCCAACTGTGCAGTAGTAATTATACTTGTGTAACACGCCGGGGGCATTATCGAAGGTGGTTCCGATAATCCCACTGCCCCGATCATTGTAAATTTGTCGTTCGACTTGGTTTGAAAGTAGTTGTGGGACGCCAGCGGTGTAAGCAAAAAATCCCAATCTGTTTAATCCAAACTTAAAACCTTCTACGGCACCCAGGGAGGAATAGGAGGATGGTCCCAATTCGGTACTCATGTCAAAAAGGTTATACCCATCCCAGCGGTGCATTACTCCTGAATTTTTAGATGCAACAAGTCGGTCTTGAGACTTATAAACGGCGCTTATCTTCCCCGGACCCGGAATCGTGATAGAAGAGGAGTCGTTAGTCCAGTCGGATGGAGTGCCGACATTTGAATAAAAAAGAGAGCTAGCTGTCCCCCCAGCATAAATTCTGTTTTGATAATCGGTAAAATAAGGCGCTATGGGGGCAGAGGGGGTGTTTGTAAGGGAAGTCCCATTTGTGGTATGTCTAGTTGCAACCACACCGTCTCCGATAATCATTGTGTTTTCTAAATAAGCCGTCCCAATATGAGTTCCGGAGGTCATCGTTCCATTCCCGCAGATTGTCCACGCCCCAGTCCCCTGGGTGGAATATAAGATAGACCCCCCGGCAGCTGCGTAAGTCCAGAAAGTTGACCCGTCGTTTTGGTGCCATTCAAACAACGAGTCTATTTGGGACACCTGAGAACCTAAGTAGGATACATATCCCGGCCTTTTTCTCAGCCCCCCGATGGGTTCGGGGTCCATGTTGACACATCTCAAAAGATTTCCTTCGGATTCTAAAAGGGGCGAGGTTTTAAGCCCTAGACCCCGGAACTGGTATACTCGTAATCTGGCCATAGTTTAGGGCCAAAAGTCGTCTTCTGCCGAAATCGCCTCAACTAAATCTATGGTCTGTGGGCCGGATTTGTCCCTATTTGTAATTTGGTTTAGAAATACCCCCTTGGCGGCATTGGAAACAATCATCAACTTTTCATACTCATTGCTCCTATTGTCCTTCAAAAACGCCTGAGCTAGTCCATAGTCAACGAAGCTCTTGGTATATGGACGCAAGGGGAGGGGAAGAACGTCGGTGTCGTTTACCATAATTGTTCCGAACCGGTAGAAACCAATTCGGGCAGACCCCCCACTTTCTGGGGGCCTGACCTGGAAAACAGTATCCCCCAGCCAGTTGTGATATGGATGTGTACTTGAAAAGTTTTGGTTAGGGAGAAAGTCATTGGCGGTTTTTCTGGTAGAGAGATAAAAGTCACTTCCGTTATACGTAACCTCAAACCTTCTAATCTGGTCAAAGTCGGCCGTGGTTACAGTTCCCAGCCCAGCAGTTCCAAAGCTAATGTCTACCGTCCCCATCGAGTAGTCTTCATTAGTAGAAATGGCCGCCGTGACCATCTCATCTTTCCACTCATTGATCCAATTATCTAGGATAACATCTTCTTTTATGTAATCAGAATCCCACAACTTATCTTTTATTCTTTGGCGCATAGAGGCGAGGGAATAAAAAGAGAACCCTGCAGGAGTTTGCCAATCCGACTCTGAAGTAGTTCCACCCGTGACAGAATTTCTGTAAAAAGCGCGGTAAGCATCGGTGGATGCGGCCCCAGTATCGTCAAAAATTGAGTGTTCATGATCAGCCTGATAGGTTACAGTCCCGTCCGTTATGGCCGTTCCCGTCCCCGTGGTTCCGGACGCCGACTTTTCAAAAACAACCTGGTTGTACTTAATCCCATAAACGGGTGTATTTGCTGGATGCTCATATAGAGTATTGGCAGTCAATGTTCCTGCTGTGCCGGAGGGGGCGGATACGCCCAATAACATGACTTCGGTTTGTTCGCCACCCACCTCCCCGACCTGTACTGCCCAAGAAGCAGAGAACCCGTTGGGGTTTTTCCATCTTAAAACGTTAGTACCTGATACCTCATCAAAGGTAGTAAATGTTTTCGGGGCATTTATGTGTAAAAGGTTTCGTGATCTAACTAGGCTCATATATATACTTTTTCTATTGCTGGTTTAATATCCGAATTGCCGTCTATTTGTATTTTAGGGACTATCGAATCTAGGGTTGGCCCCATGTCCGGCGCTCCCGCATACCCGCCATATTTCACGGTTGAACTTGAGTAGGTATCTGAACTACTCGAATAGGCAATGATTGATGGTTGCCTGGTTGCGCTGGTCTTTCCGACGTCTAATCCTGGTTTGGACATATTAGCCTATTCTTTTGGCAAAAAAGTAAGTGGCGCCCGCAGCGTTTTCGAGAGTAATGTTTGCACCAGTAAATTGTTTCATTCCAACATAAACTAAGTTTCCCGCAGATAATTTATTTACATCGAAGACTGACATCGACGGGGTGTTTCCCGTATTTATGAATATTTCTTCGTAGGGAGCACTGGGGGTCGCCGCCCCGGTCCCGGCAGCATAATTTAATGCTATATATACTCGACCCGAAGCCGTAGAAGCCGATATGCGAGCCACCCCCCCCACGTAATATAAACCCGTGGTCGGGATGGTGTAAGTTCCGGTGGCAAAATCGGCCCCGTCGTCGTATTGTTCGGTGTCGTAAGACAAGTTGGTGTCGGTGTTGTGGCTCACAACTTGCGCCGTTCCCATTGAGGCCCTGAATTGGTCTGTGTTACTTGATGTTTCTGCGCTCCAGGCGGGCAGTCCCGAGGAGACCTTTAAAACGTCATTGGCATTTCCAATCGCCAAACGATTGGCTGTTCCACCCGCACTTCTAAACCAGACATCGCCAGTTGCATCCGATCCAAAAACTAACGTGGGGGTTCCTAAGGTTCCATTATTCACCGCAGTAACAGTGAACGAAGCTCCGGTAATTGTCCCCCCCGTGATTTGAGATGTTCCTATAAATGTATTTTGATAAGTCCCCCCCACAATTGTCTGTTGAAGGGTTCCCGTTGCAGCTACCCCAGTGGCCCTAACTGGAAACTGTCCAGCCGTAAAGTGTTGAAGAATGGAGGTTCCCGAATTTGTTCCAAGAGTATCTTCAATGGCTTCAATTGTGTCGTTTTTTGTTGTATGTAAATTCGCATGATCCGGGGAACTTAGAGTGTCAGCTCCTGATGGGTCAGTAAATGTTTGTTTACTACCAGGATATATAGTTGCCACCGAAGTCCTCCCTTCTCATTCTTGGATTAAGGAAGGTCTCTGTTCTTTTATGGCAATTTTTACACAGGGTCCTGGCATTACCGAAATCAAATCTGAGTTCTGGAAATAAACTTTGAGGAATAACATGGTCGACTTGGAGGTTGCCCCCCCTTTTGTCTCCACACATTTGGCAAGTGTAATCGTCTCTTTCCATAACTTCTTTTCTCCACTTACGATATTCAAAAGAGTGCAAAATTACAAGTTGTTTTGATGTTTTTCCCCCCTGCCAGTTGTAATGACGTTCCCCTGAAACTTCAGACTTTTTCCCCTTATTCCACGGAGACCTACCAAGTTGGCCTTCATTTTGGCACTTTTTAGAACAAAACTTGTCCCAACCGATTCTCAGCCTACATGGCCAAGTCTTAAATACATTATTACAAACGATGCATGTCGTAGTTGTTTTGATCGTGACCTCTTTTCCAACCCTGTTTTTTGAGTAACACCCATGGGAGCAGAAGTCTCCAGCCAGGGATGGGGGGCGGGAGAACCTTGATCTACACACTAAACAATCTTTGGTAACTTTTGGAGTCCGATTCCAATACTTAAGTTCGGCTTTGCTTGCCATATCATATTGCCGACACCACTAATCCATCGGGTGAGAGCGGCCTCCATAGACAAACATAATAAATATTTCCAGAAATTACGTTTTGGGTAGTAACAGCTTCTACAATATCAGTTCCGTTCACAATAACGTGGGGGCCGGTTAGATTGGCAAGAACCTCTGTTCTAAGAGCTGGAGAGGCATCCACCCAAATTTCATTGGCGTCGATTGCAGTAGCAGTTGTGTCCGCAATAAAAGCCGCAGTGTTCCCCGTAACTCCGACTTGTATTGTTGCCGTAGCGCCACCCTCAGCTAGGTCAACGGTGCAAACTCCAAACACTCTCGCAATTACATCTCCGGTGACGCTAAAAAGAGTGAACGGGTCATTGGATCCTCCGTCATCTCCCCTGGCGTTTGTTGTAGCTCCGGCAAAGGCCGCAGGACGAGCAATGGCAACATTAAAGCTGTCGAGGGTAAGAAAGGGTCGAGAACTTTCTTCTATTAACATATTAGATGGCGGGAACCACGTTGCCATCTGGACTTAACGGCCTCCAAAGACAAACGTAGTACAGGTTTCCAGAAGTTATACTTTGAGTTGCAATCGTCTCAATAATGTCGCTTCCATTCACAATAATATGGGGGCCGGTAATGTTGGCGTAGGTATCAGTCCCAACTCCCGGGGTAGTATCATTCCATATTTCATTAGCATCTATCTCGGTTGCTGTCGTTAGAGCAATGAGGGCGGCGGTATTGCCAGTAACCCCGACTTCAATTGTTGCGGTGGCCCCCCCCAGTAGGGTTGTACAAACGCCGAAAATCTTTAGTAAAACCTCGCCCGTGACATTAAAAATCGTCAGGGGGTCTTTTGCCCCACCATCATTTCCCCTCTCACCTGCAGTTCCACCCAAAAACGGGCCAGGTTTACAAATCGCCACATTGAACGAATCTAAAGCTATATGCGCTTTTCCACTGTCGTCTAAAATCATTTTCCCAATAAAAAGGAGAGGTCTTTTCGCCTCTCAATTCGAATAATAAACTCATTATACACTAGCTGGGGAAGGGGTCAATGGCAACAGTTCGTCCTGGAGAGCCTCCAAAAAACTTATCCACTTAGTTTCTACGAGCTTGTCGATATTGAAATTTTCCACAACCCAATCCCGACACGCTTTGGCCACCCCGGCCTCGTCGTTTTTAACCGCCTCGTATGCTTTTTCCATGCAATCGTAAACAGACTTGGGGTCTGCGACATGAACAAAACTTAAATCAGAAGTAAAGCGTTTGTGCATAGTCTCTGCGATCCAGCCCGTTTTGCCATCAATCACCAATTCCGGCATAGACTGGCATCTTTGCACCACGGTTGGAATCCCACATGCCTGTGCTTCTATAATCCCCAGACCGAATCCCTCCGTTTGTGAGGGATGAAGTTGGGCGTTACAAGCCTGATATTCAGTAGCAATAACGTCCGAGGTTGAATTAAACATCGAAAGATAATCATCCACAAAGAAGGTTCTATTAAGTATTCCGAGATGGTTGGCATATTCTTTTATGGGGAAACCCCCCTGGCCACGTTGTTGGGTATGAAATAATAAGGCCGCCTCCGGGTGTTTATCGTGGAACATCTTAAATGCCTCTAGTGCTTCCTGATATCCCTTACGCGGTGGGTTCTCTTTGTTGGCTCCGACCATCGAAAAGTAGAAGTTGTCTGGCGGTAGGCCAAGTTTTTTCCTGGCTTCCATTCTGTCTCCAGGCTTGAATATATCTACATCGGTCCCCTCGGTAATGAAGGTTGAACTAAACCCATGTTTAAGAAGTTGGTCATAACCAAACTTAGAAAAACACATGATTTTGTAAGCATAGCGGAGTTTGTCTAAGACGTTGGGGGGGATGGGTTCCTTATCGACTGGAAACCAGGGGATAAATGCTGGAATTTTGGATAAATAACTTGGTTCTAAGACCCACACATCTTGCATCGAAAATACGACATTGGCTTTAAAATCCCTACCATGGAAATACATAGCATCAGATCCCCACGGTTCTGTCATTATGGGGTAATGCTTCATTTTTAATCCCTTAAACTTGGGATTAAGATGAGACGGGTATTCTATCTCCGCTGGGCCGCCTTGAACCCCGTAGAAGGCCGACATGGCAACAGGCCAACCATCAGCTATTAATCTGAACAACAGATCCCGCATTTCGATTGAATAACCACTGTTTGCATGGGGCGCGTTTGATGACCAGAGAATTTTTAAATCTCTTCTCTTTGTCATTTCATTTTTTTCAATATCTGATATTCTTTTGGCATCTTTCATGGTTTTACAAGCTCGGATATATATTTAGATACTTCCTCCGAAAACCTAATTTTGTAGTTCATTTTGTTAGCAATATTTCCCCCCGCGACATGCCAGCAAACTATCTCCTTGTCTTCATCTTGGGGATACTCCTCGTTTTTGGGCAGAATCAATTTCCCATCTCTTAAAATTACGTTGGGCTCGAAACCCTTAAGAGCAAGCCCATGAAACTTATTACTGCTATCCAAGTGCTTTGTCTTATATGGCCCACCGAAATCTTCACCCATATAGAAAATCATAATGTTTAGGAGGTCTTGTTCGCGGTATTGATAGTTATTGAAGTGGGCCGACATGCATAATTTTAACCAATGCTCAACAAACGGCTTGGACTTCATAACAACAAAACCGCAGTTGGCATACATTGTCGGGGAAATATCTAAAAGTCTGACTGGATAAACCTCGTCCTCCCGAGGATTACTGTTTCTAACTACGGCGACATCAAAATCTCCCTCCCAAATATGGTCTAGGTTTCCCAAAATAATCTGGTCCACATCCAGCTTACACACCGCGTCGTAATCCCGCAGAAGTCCACTTGCTATGATGGGAGTAGCTCTATAGAAGAAGTTGGGATCTCCCAACTGGTTAATCTTGGCTTCGTCTATGAGAATTAAAGGGTCTTTGGTGAACTTGGCGAGAGAGTTTTTAAGGCTGTCATAATATTGCATGTTCACTCGGTCTGCGATGGTAAAATAGCAACGCTTCATTTTTTGTCGGGGTCCAAATCGGTAACTAGAGTTTCTGTCGTCAGAATCGCACAAGCAATACTGACGGCATTCTCCAGCGCACTTCTGACCACTTTAATTGGATCTATAATCCCAGAGTCAATCAGGTTTACCACCTTTCCGGAAGTTACATCTACTCCTTCCGGATATCCATGTCCCGCCATTTTCTCCCTCACCTCCGCATAATCGAGTCCAGAGTTCTCTATCAACCGCTTAAACGGGGCCTGGAGGGCCGTTTTGAGTATGAGAGCACCTAGAGTACCTTTGGGGGGTGTTTCGACCGTTTTAGAGGCTTCCAACAGGGCAATCTCGCCGCCAGCGACGATTCCTTCTTCCACCGCCGCCTTAGTGGCGTTTTTAGCATCTATGACTCTTTCCCGCTTTTCTCTAATCTCGACTTCCGTCGCCCCCCCGACATTTATTACTGCCACGCCTCCCGAGAGCTTGGCCAATCTCTCCTCTTTAATATCTGCATCGTATGGGCTATTGGCGTTCTTAATCTGCTCTCTCAAATCTTCAATCCGCTTCTGAATGGCTTTTTTGTCTCCCCTTCCGCCCAAAATTACCGCCTTATCCCTATCCACCACTACCTTGTCAGCTCTTCCCAATTCAGTTATATCCACTGACTCAATCTGCCTGCCGGCGTCTTCCAAGACAGAGACTCCACCCGTTAAAATAGCAATATCCTCCAATTCGTCTATCCGCCTGTCTCCAAATGCGGGGGCCTGAACGGCCACAACATGTAGATTTCCCCGTAACTTATTCACCACAAGAAACTGGAGAGCTTCCTCGACTATTTCCCCCGCGAAGATAACAATGTTTTTACTTTTGGTTTCTTTTAAGAATTTGTCCAAAAAGGGGACTAGTTGATGAGCGTAATTCAATCTCCGGTCCGTCAAAAGAATGTATGGGTCTTCTATGACAGCTTCGTTGGTTTCTCCATCAGTCTGGAAATAAGGTGAAGTTGTGGCGTATCCCCTGTCAATTTCCATTCCTTGCTTATAAGTGACTGTGGTTTCATAACTCTTGCCATCCTCCACGCTTATCACCCCATCCTTACCAACCTTTTTAAGGGCTTCTGCCACCAACTTGCCGATGATTGGGTCAGCGGCGGAAATGGAGGCCACGGACTCGATCTCTTGGTCGGTTTTGATGGGTTTGGCCATCTTTTTAAGTTCTTTAACCACACGCTTGGTGGCTTCTTCTATTTCCGACTTGATGAGCATAGGATTAGCTCCGGCGGCAATATTCTTAAAAGCCTCATTTACCAAGGCCTGGGCGATGATCGTTGAAGTTGTTGTGCCATCGCCGGCTATTTCATTAGTCTTCATGGCCGCCCCCTTGAGAAGGCGGACGCCCATGTCTTCATGGACATTGGGGAGGTTGATGGCCCGCAAAACACTTACTCCATCGTGGAGTATAGTTGGCGGGATATCTTGTCCAGGGGCTTTATCAACGGCGACATTTCTCGATCTAGGGCCAAGGGTAGAACCCGTAGCATCAGCACCAATATTGATCCCCCTTAGGAGCTTGTCTCTCGCCCCTTGTCCAGAAATGATATCTTTTATAAACTTTGACATTTTATTCGTAAACCGCCATCAAATCCGCGAATTTAACCAATCTATATTCTTTTTGTCCTTCTTTGACGTCCTGGCCCGCCCATTTGTGGTGAATAACAATGTCTCCCGGTCCCACCGAACAAGTTTCCATTTCTCCAAACACCTCATAATGAATAATCGGAGCCCCAATGGCCACAACTCGACCTTTTGACGGCTTCTCTTTGGCTTTTTCTGGCAAGGCGAGGCCACTGGCCGTCAATTCCTCTTCATCCATAGATTCAACTAATACATATCCCATAAGGGGCTTTAAGTTTGTTTTGGCCATTCCAGCTCCTTTCTTTTAGCAAAAAATAATGTGTTTTTGTCTACTCTATACTGTTTTTTGTCTCCCTCGTCCCAGTTGAAAGACAACCACATGTTGTTTATTGGTAGCCACTCAAGATCAAATCCCTGATCAGCTAGTATCATGGGGATATATTCAGGTATTAATGTCCCAAAATAATGCGCCTCTCCAACAATATAATCTATTTTGTGAGCGACCTTTCCAAACGCCTGACTTGGAAAGACGATGTATTCGGCACCCTCTGTATCCATTTTGAGTAAATCCACATGTTCTATTTTTTGTTCATTCACAAAATCTTCTATAGAAAGAAGTCTAACTTGCTCAATCGGGGGGCCACTTCCAAAAAGAGACTCGGCTATGGGATCGTCGTTGTTGGTTCTTAGCCATTCAAAGTTAGTCCTCGCTGCCAATCCAACCTGAAACGGTTTTATGTTTGGGTATAGTTCTATGTTTTTCAATAGACATTCATAATTATGGGAACTTGGCTCGAGTGCATAGATTACCTTGGCCCAATCCTTAAAGAAAATTGAGGCCAAGCCTATGTTGGCCCCGCAGTCAATAATGGTCATGTCCTTTTTCACCATTCCCCTTTTGTAGTGTTCGCCCACCAAAACTTCAGCTATTTGGACTTCGGTGTTTTCTTTACTGGCCGCCGTAAAAAAGAATGTTTCTTTATCGTCGTTAATCTTGGGGTGTTTGAAAGTTAGGCGGTTCATTTTCGTCTAGCACAAAAAATTTCTGGGTCGTGTTGAAAACCGGTTATTTCAAAGCCATTAGTTTTTAGAGCATCTTTAATTTGGTTTGGATTCCTGCCGCTCCATTTGTGTGTTTCGTAGAGAATTGTGTCAATCTTGGGAGCTACCTTCTGGAATCCCTCCGAAGAAAATATCTCTGTTTCCGTTCCTTCTATATCTAGTTTCATAAAATGTACCCGCTCTATCTTCTCATCTTCAAAAAGTTTATCTAGGGTGATGGCTTCTACTACTTCACTATTCTTTCCCCCCGGCCAGGTACTCATATGCAGACTGCGCATGGTTTTGTTGTCTACTGGCCCCCCAAATGACATTTCCCGGTTTTCTATATAGATCGCCTTCCTAATAGGCTTGACGTTAGTTATTTTATTTACCTGGAGATTTCGGTTTAGAGCGTCGAAGTGCTCCCATGAAGGTTCTAATGATATGACTCTTTCAAAAGCATGGGAAAGAAACATACTTACCAGACCAATGTTCGCCCCGATATCCAATTCCAGGGTGCCTTCTTTAATTAGGGGTAGAAATGTCTGGAATATCCTATCGTGATAAATATCGACCATCTGGTGTCCGATCCAGTTGTGTTCCAGTTCTCCGTAGAAGAATATTGCTCTTAAATCGTCAGGTGGATTCATAGTTTTCTCAAGACTATTGTGAAATTATAACACAGTTCCCTTCCGACTGTTTTCGCCCCTCTTGAACTCCGTTAATGGAGAATGGTATTAGCCATGCAAAAGGGTGTAGTTGCCTACACCCTAATGCCACTACTATCAATGTCCGTTGTCAAGCGGAGATTATAGCAGCTGTGCCCACACTTAAACCAATGTCCCTCACGCCCGCGGCCGTTCCCGAAAACACATTATTCTTGTACATACTGGCTCCACTTCCCATTTGTGTGACGTTTACCGCCGCGCAGTTCTGGAAGAGAACCGGAGTGTCTGCTCCCGCTGCTCCGCTGTATACGGAGGCGTTCAAAGTGCCGGACTCCACGTTAATGAAGCTGCAATTTTTGAAAAGCATGTACTCAATATTTCCCGTACCACCGGTGAAGAACGCATCAGTTGTAGCCTGTGCGTCCATAACGAACACGCTGTCATGGAATTCCGCCCTAGAGGGTCCAGCCGTCCCAGCCAAATTGACCAGCGGGGTTGGAGCCCAAGAGAAGTTTCCGATCCAGCAACGATCTAGTCTCAAGCCGCGAATACCAGTAGCTACATCACCCGCCAACTCAAATATGGGCGCCGTTCCACCAGCTGCCGCAGCGTTGTTGTTTTCGATGGATACATCGTGTAACCACAAATCATGCGGCGTGCCAGAAGAGGCCGTCCCAGCCCTAAAGGTAGCAGTGATAGTACCAGTCGCAGCGGTCCCTGAAGTTCCGAAGAACTTTAGGCCGCCGATTTCGCAACCAGCACCAGATACCAGGACCAATTCAGTGTCATTCACAGTTGCCGAAGCAAAGCCATCAAAAGTTAGACCATTGTAGGTCAAAACCCCGGGCTTAGACCCCAAACCCAACACGTGAACTCGATCTTTGTTCAGATCCCAAGCCGTCCCCAATCTCCGAGCAGTTCCACCATCAGTCGGAACAACTAAAATATAGTCATTCCCATTATCTTCCGCAGCATCAGTTGCCGCCTGAAGGGTAAGTTTAACAACGGAATTACCCAAAAGATCAGTTCTTTCCCTGTGATCAGAATCGTTTTCAGAAGAAACCCAAAAAACCTCACCATTTGTCACAATACCCGCATTGCGGATTTCGGACAAAGGATCAATCTTGTAGGTTGTAAAATTTCTAAAAGAATCTCTCATAAATATACCTCACCCCCTATCCCCATACTTCTTTTTGATATAGCGAAGCATGACAATTTTTTGTGTCGGAGAAAGCTGAATGATCCTCCCCAACTCATCGAGAGATAGCCTCCCATATTTTCTTCTTCTTGAATTGTTTTTATTCCTTCCCACATATTTATTATAGGGGCATTAATTGGCCCTGATTAGCCATCTTATTTTTCAACTTCTCGACCAAGGCAGGGTTAGCTTTAAGTTGTTTAACAATCTCTTCTCCCCTTAAGTAGGCGAGGTGCCGCCTGCCAAAGTATTGTTCAACGGTAGATACCCCCTTGCCTTGAGACACATTCTTTAGGTATTGGGCAACAGCTCCGGTTCTTTCTGATAACTTAAACTTGTAATCCCTTTCTCTCTGACGGTCTTGTTTGTCATTCCACGCGTCAACCTCCGCTATTACGCGGGCGTTGTGCTCGGGAGAAAATCCCGGATCACCATAGGGTTTCTGCTCTAAGAATTTAAAGTCCTTAGGTGAAATTGTGGTTTTCTTTGCCATGCGGGAGGGCGAGCCTCGAACTCGCCAAGTGGTCTAACCACGCTCCCCATAGATGGTTTGTTGATGCGCGCGCACCTTATCAACGCACAAACCATCCAAAAGCGTTACGCAGACTTACGAGTCTGCTTTCCATTTGCCGCTGGGGCAAGACAAAGGACGTTTACAAACCAGTGCATTACTGCCTGATATTGAAGGGTGTTCTGCAAACGCAGAAGACCTCCGCCCGATGGATCCTCCATCCAGCTGACATCGGAGACCTGACAGATTTTCCAGGTAGAGAGGTTGATTAAGAGAACCTCACCATCCGGAACGTCATAGTCCCTAAAGACACCGACAACATTTCCGCCTGCCGCGAACTCTAAACCCATCCATCCGCCGAGAAGATCTGCTTTATTGACAGTCCTTCTCATGGCAGTCAAGAGATCCCCATATTTTCTATTGAGAGTCTTGTTGACCAAGATGATGTATTTGTCGTTCTGATCGGCGTATTCCTGTACGTCGCCATCCATTGTTTCTAGTCTTGCGAGTGAGAGTGCCTCACTGATAGAACCGAAACTTGGAGTCCAACCTACAGTGTTGCGAGCTAGACCTGCATATGTGCTTGTACCCGTTGTTGAGGAAAGAGCCGCACGAATACCCAGAAGTTCTGAAGTACCCGCACCTGCGCCTCCACCGTCAACGATGTAGATAGAATCATCTGCCGCCGTCACGATTGCTGTAGGAGCGCCGGAGACAATAGAAGTACCAGTTACTCCCGTAAGAGTACCAATTGCCGCGGCTGCTGTACCCACACCAACCACCTGATCTACTGCGAAGTATTTAGTAGGAGAAATATCTCCGTTAATAGTTCCGTAGTAATCTAAAGCCCGACCGTCGTCGATTGTACCGTATCCAGCCTCGGCAGATGCGATTGCTTCAACAGCGATCGTACCTGTTCCGACTGAACCACCGGTCGTGCGCACCTTGGAAACCACACCATCGCCTCCACCGTACAGCTGTCTGTTCACATGTCTAGCGAAATCGTTAGAGAGTTTTTCAGATTGAGCTTGTAGTGTGTTTTGAACTGCGAGAGTATTGCTTTTGGACGCATCGATTGCCAACTTCGAGATATTCAAAGCGCCGGTTATTATTTCGACTGAAACAGTCGCCCGAGAGGTATCACGACCACCTGAAGAAATGACAGTTCCACCGTCATTAGCCAAGTTAGCCACTCCACCGTGTCGAGTTGTGTAAACCGGAGCCAAAAACTCATCATTCATAACCATCGATTCGCTATCGCGTTTCAGCTGGTCGAGAAGAATGGTCTTTTTGGGAAAGTTATCCCGAACATAAGGCAACATAACCTCTTTCAAGGTTGCTGTTATATCCGAAATTAATAAGTTAGCCATTTATTATTCACCACCCCTCTGCCTAATTTGGGTACGCTGTAACGTCGTAATTAATCCCAAACGGCAAGTAAGACATATATTTAGACCCCCTGGCTGCGAGTTAACGAATCACGAATAGCCTGGCCAAGGTTTTCTCTGGTGAGAGGTTGTGGGGGTGGGGGAGCTTTAGCTCCCGCTGTTGGATTGTCCTGGGTTATAAATCCACTGGGTTTAATCTTCTTTAATTGTTCCTCTTTCCACTTGTCAATCTCACCCTCATACATGAGTTTGTAGGCTTTTTCTGGACTCTTTACTCCATTTTCATCCATGTACTTCAATAGGTCTTCAGGGGTGGCTTGCGGTTGACCCTTTTCTTTGGCTTCGCCTAAGACGCTTTTGACATCTTCTATCAATTCTTTGGCTGCTAAAGCGTTGGCTACCCTTCGATTGACCTCGCCATCAAGTTGATCGTCGGTTACTATTCCCAAATCCTGGGCCTGTTTACGAGCCATTTGTCTAGCCTCTTCGGGTGACAAATCCTGACCTTTTTGAGCCTTTTCGTTCAAGTCCTTCTGTTTTTGCTCTTCCAAAAGTCTTGCTTGTTCAGCCTGCTGCCTCTCAAAATCGGCCAGTTTCTGGGACTTTTGGGTATAGTCTGGATAAAAGTCTTTGATTGGCCTATTCCACTTGGTCTCGTATTCCTGCGCCGTCTCGCCCAAACCAACCAACTTAGTTAGCTCCTCCTGGGAGTATTCCTTTTCGCCTATTTTTACTGGGGTTGGTGTTGTGTCGTCCACTTTAGGATCCTGCTTATTAAAAAAATCGTCTGGCATAATTGATTGTTCACCCCCTCTCGTCTGTTCACTAGGAATTAATGTAGTGAAGGCATAAAAAGAGGCGCTCTTTAAAGCGCCCTCTCAATGGCTCTGAATATATTATATCACATGCCAACACCAAGCAAATTGCGCCATGATATACTTGTCTCGTGTCTAAGATACCGGTCAAGACTGTAGACAAGCTTTTGGAACAAGCCAAATTTAGAGAATCGTTTAGAGTACTACCCCAAGGAAAGACGTTCAAAGACCTGTCTACTGTAATCATTATTCCCATCCCCGGCCCCAAAACAGAAAAGAAACACCTAAATTGTAAAAAATGCAAAACTTTAAATGAATATGAGGCTTGGTCTTTTTCTGGTCTTCACCCAATCTTTGTGGAAGCGTATAAACGCCTGGTTCGACCCATGAATGTCCCAGTAATAGAGATGATGCCTTCCGGGTATGAAGTTGGAGATGCTTACAACCGCACGATTGAGATGGTTCTATCCAACGATTCCTTGAAGAACTTTAAGTATATTCTAACCATCGAGTACGACAATATAATTCCGTTCATTCCCAACACTCAAGGCCCGATGATAATGCTTTATGAGACGATGGAGAAAGGTTTTGATGCTGTGGGGGGGCTTTATTGGACAAAAGGAACCCCCTCTATGCCCCTGATTTATGGTGATCCCAAAGAAGGCAGAAAAGCACCAGCTGGAATGTTTAAGGTAAGGATGGATTGGAAACCCGGAGATATTGTGGAGTGTAATGGAATGGGAATGGGATTTACACTATTCAAAACTGAATTGTTTAGAGACAAAAGAATCAAAAAGCCCTGGTTTGAGACCGTAAATGCCCACAAAGAACAGGGGCCGGCTCTTTATACTCAAGACCTCTCCTTTTTTGAGAAGTTTAGGGAATTGGGCTATCGATGCGCAGTAGACACCCGTGTAAAATTGGGGCACTTAGATTTTAAGTCGGGAGTTATCTACTAATATGCCGATTTTGTTACCATTAAGTGTTCTCGATTTTGACTCAATTATAGACATGGTGGCTTGGGATGGCAATTGCACCCACCCCGCGGGACATTGTTATGGTTCGGACGGGGGAAGCGGAATACCCGAAAGCCTGAAAGTGCCCACGGGCCGAGGGGGAGAATTTGAAATATGGCAATTAAACAAACAAAAGACTGACATATTAAGGAAGCTAATCACGCTTAGGTGTCAGTACTGCGAAAAGTATTACATCTCCCACGATAAGGTGGATGTTGTCGAAGAACCATGAAATTTGAGGACTTTTCACCCACCCCACCCGAAAAAGTCTTGTTGGTAGCAAGTCTGATTAAAGATAGAGTGATTTGTGATCTGGGAAGTGGGGACGGAGCCTGGATGAAAGAAATGTCGGAATTTGCCTCTAAGGCTGATGGAATTGAGATAGACCCCAAATACACCACCAGTCCAAAGGACTTTTTCGATGAAGACTTATCTGGGTATGAAATCCTGTACATGAATACAAATGATGATGGTGGGCAAGAATTGGGAAAAAAACTCAAAAAAGATAACTGGCGTGGGTTGGTAATCACCTACGGCCAGCCATTATTCAAGGATCACCAGCCAGACGAAACCAGGGAAACATTCCTGGTTTATAAATTATGAAAAAGAAAGAGATTAAAAAAGACCCCAAGAAGCTAGATTTGGCCTGCGGAAACAATCTACAACCAGGCTTTACCGGGGTGGATTTGGTCAAAGATGGAACCCAAGCTGATATCGAGTGGAATCTATTAAAGTTGCCCTGGCCATTCAAAGATAATTCAATTAAGGAGGTGTTTAGCTCTCACTTCCTGGAACACATACCACACGGTGATGGTTACAACGATCCCTTCTTTGACTTCTTTAACGAGCTGTGGAGGATATTGCGCCCTGGGGGGACCGCAAGGTTCGTTACTCCCTATTTTACATCTGTACGGGCCATACAAGACCCTACACACATGCGTTCAATAGGGGAGCCGACTTATTTTTATTTGAGTAAAGAGTGGCGGAAGGTAAACAAACTTACACACTATCCTCTAATATGCGATTTTGAATTAGTCAGTGCTAACCATGCTCTAATGGAAGAAAATACCGGCAAGGCTCAAGACGCAATAGCGTATCAGGCTATTCATTTTTGGAATGTGGTTTCCGACCTTCAGGTAATAATCAAAAAGCTTAAGCCGAAATAATGATCATTGTGCTGCATGGAGACCCCGTAGCGGCCGTCGTGGGCTTTACTATCTCGTTGGTGGCGATAGAAGATGGGAGCCCCCCAGTTGAGACACTGTATACTCCGTAAACTGGTGGTCCCCCATGAGTTAAGTTGTGTGTTAATTGCCCCCCCCTAAAGTAATAATAGGATTGGCTCGAGCTGGAGTCGAGAAAAGCAAAATACCAATTACCAGGGGTGATATCCTGAGTTGCCGACGTGGCCAGAGTAACCCATGAAAATCCATTAACAAAATTTAGGAGTCGGGAAGCGCTATTTGCCAACGAAAGGGTTCCGTCTGAAATGGAATATAAACCAAAAGAAAAACTCACCGACCTCGCCGTTGTCCCCACAGCCGAAGCCAGGATATAGATATTGTTTAAGGATAGACTGCCGGGCATATAAACATTGCTAATATATAAAGATTTAGCCGTCATTTCTCCCACCCCGTTGTTGACGGAGGGGCGTGAATATAAATTGTCAAATATATTTATCCTTGCCATATTTAAGCTGACAATAAAATCATCGGGGTTGCCAAAGCATCTAGCCCAGTTATGTCTAGGTCAGAGGTGGCATAACTCCCAGGTAAGGCCGCAGTTGAAACTGACATATTACCATGTATAAATCCACCCGGAAAGGCGTTTGCGGGATTTATTAGAGTTGAAAGTCCCATCAAGGATACGGAGGAATTACCAGCCGTCGAGGGAAGAATACCAAACCACCACGTACCCGGACTTATGTTTTGTGTAGCCGAAAAATCTGTTATCGAAATCCACCCCCGACCAGAGGAAATGCTCTTGGAAACCGATCCGGAATTGTATAAAGAGAGATTAACACCAGAAATAGAGTAAAGACCAAGTGAAATAGAAAACGTTTTATTGGCGTTACCCTGATCAAAAAATAGGTTAATCGTCAAGAGAGACATGCTGTCCCAGACTTGAAATGGGACAAAAGAGAGACTTCCATTTATCATCGCAATAGAATCCGCCCCATGTAAAAAGAAGTTGCCGAGAAAGTTTAGTTGTCCCATATTAAGCTGTAATAATTATATAAGGTTGACGCATAGCGTCGAGTCCGGTTATATCTAAAGAGCTTGTAGCAATACTTCCCGGCATGACAGATTGGCTAACCGTAACTCTCCCCATTAAAAACCCCCCGGGGACATTATTGGCGGGGTTTATGGAGCTATTGTTATAAATAGACAGCGCACTATGCCCACCCGTCCGTATATTAAAAGCAAAATACCAAGCCCCGGGGGTGATATTCTGAGTGGCAGATGTTATTAAAGAAATCCAAGAAATTCCCCCATTGCTTGCGGCAAGAGTAAAATTTTTACTAGCGGAGTTGGCTAACGATAGAGTAGAACCATTAAGTGAGTAAAGACCAAATTGAAGGGTGTGGTTTTTTGAGGTAGCCGTTTTTGAAGAAGTGGTTAAAGAGATTAAGACCACTGGATATCCCAAAGAAAGGCTTAGGGGAATGTTTACGGCGTGAAACGAGAGCGTGCCATTGCTGTATCCCCCAAATTCTACCCCCCGATGTCCAGGGAAATTCTCAAAGAAATTTATCTGTGGGCCAGTGGCGGCGGATGAGGTAGCAGAAGAAACCTCCACTCCGACTCCAAGAAGAGTTATCCATGACATGATTTAGGGACTAACCCAATAAGTTAAATTAAAACTGGCCGTTCCCGCATTTATCAGGTATGCAATAGTTCCGTTTGCCACCGTGCTGTAAACGGGATTTAAGTCACGAGCGATACCCCCCCCAGGAGGAAACACTCCCCTGGTAATAACTCCCGCACCAGTAGATCCGGCTACGTTGTTTGTAATTGCTACTTCAGGGGTTCCCGAATGAACCACAACCGAAAAACCAGTCAGATAAGCAAATGTCCCAGCCCCCACGGGGGCCAACAGGGTTCCCCAAAACGCAGCCGCCCCGGCCGTTCCTAGTGTATGACTAGTTAATACCGCACTTCCGGCGGGAGTATTATTTAGTTTGACCGTTCCTAAAGACAATACGCTAACTACACCTACGCCCGTTGTTGTGCCGGCAGACTGGATTGTGCCAGTCAAGATATTCACAGAGCCGTTCGTAAGATTAGAAACAACACCCACCCCAGTTGTCGTACCCGACGATTGTATCGTCCCGGTTAATACATTGATTGAACCATTTGTCACATTGCTCACTACCCCCACCCCCGTGGTAGTACCACTAGATTGCAAAGTACCAGTGAGAATATTTATCGACCCGTTAGTTAAATTAGAGAGAGTCGTCACCGTAGAGAGAAGGGTTGTCGTTCCCGATGCTTGGACAAAGGTACCAGCATTAACCATGGCGACATTGGAAAGAGAGCCCGTTGTGACTGTTCCACTGTTGAGAATAACATTAGACGTTCCCGCCCCCACCTTCACATATTGGTAACCAAATTGGTCAAAATAAGCGTTCACCCTTTGGGCATCGAGAACTGCAGTGGGTTCTGCCGTCCCCGCCTTGCCACCGATTTTTGCGGGAAAACCCACATCTGAAGCTCCAGCATCTGTATCGCCCGTAACGAAGAGGCCCCCACTATTTTCATGTATCAGCAACGCTCTAGCCCCACCACTGCCATCCTCTCTTGCCCCCGCGATTACTAGTTGGGGCGTTGTCAGAGCTGCGTCTTCCGCAAAGATGGCCGAGCCTAACTTTGTGAGATTAGCGTTGACAATTGTGGCTGAATTTATTGTCCCCGAATTTAGCACTCCAACCGTTCCCAGAGTTTGTTGGGTGCCAGTTGCTATGTTCACTGTAGTTCCCCCGCTAGAACTGGACACGACCACGGTTCCCACATTCAATGTCCCAGAGACCATTTGTACGGTGGTCGTTCCAGAAGCTCCGGAGAGGTCTTGGACGTACATTGCGCCGGTAGCTGGGTTTACGCCAATGGGTATAACTTGTGCTGTTCCCCCCGTATCGGCTGTCCCAAGCGTACCAACCACCCCACCAACACTAAATTGTTGGTTGTCGTCTACGTGTGCTCCGAATGCGCTCATTTCTTTTTATCCTTCCATCCCTTACTGGGATCTTGAAGTAAATCCTTTTTGACTTGACTAATGAAAATAAATCTTCTTCCGGGCATTCCTTTGATGGGTTCGATTACCTTGCCCTCAAGATTTAAGGTGTTAAGAAATTTGGCAAAGTCTTTGTCAAAATCATAAACATTAGACCAAGCCTCACCCTTTTTAAATTGCAGGGTTAAATCTAAAAAGACGTTTTCTTCCATATCATGCTTTCGCCATCTCTCTAGCAATTTTAACATGGATTTTAGAGTACTTTTTATCAGACTTTTTATAGTGGCCCGATTTCTCTTCAGCCATCCATCTTTTGGCTATGGCAGGGTGTTTTGCCCACAAAAACCTGCGCTGGGCACTACTTTGAAACGGCACGATTGGCTCCTTTCTTGGCCTGAATTTCTAATTTCTGCTGTTCTAACTGTTGCTGTTGAGCCTCCTGTTCACGGATAGCTTCTTCATCAATATCTATACCCACTTTCTGCGCCATTTGAACTTTCCCCTCGGCAGGAAGATCCTTAAAAGAAATCGACTCAGATGGCTGTTTAGCTTGGGCATTGACTGTGGCTTCTCCCTCCGCCCCCTTAGCGTCTCTTAGAGCTTCCAGGGTGGACACTTTGCCCTCTTCTATTCTTTGTTCGGGCGTGGGCAGGATACCGCCCTTAACCATATCGCTCATCACTTGAGCCACCGCCACTTTGATTCTCTCCATCTGCTGATCGGTCATTTGTCCTTCAGCTCCATATTCATCCATTGCTTCCATAATCTCGCTCGCCGATCCAAATTGATATATTTCAAGTAATCTCCCAAAGTAGGTTTTAATAACTTCAGGAGACACTAGACCGATTTGAGACAACTGTACCAGATAATCTCCCAATTCTTTAGCTGCCGTCCTTTGTGCCTCTCGTGTGTAACCCAAGCCAGTTTCTACTTCGATATCGACCCTATAATCACGCTTGATGGGAATGGCATCAAGGGGTTGGCCTTCATCGATCTTTAGCTCTTTTCTTTTCTGGAGTGCCGACGCTCCAATGATATCGAAGTATTGTGGTTCTCCCTTTTCAAGATAATATACGGTTTGGGGCTTCACAAAGTAATCATCGGCGTAGTCCAGCATCTTTTCGGCTATTCTTTTGACGGTTCCCTTAATTTTCTCCATAGAAATGGATAGGTTGGAGAATTCACTCTCCTTCAGAGACTCTATGGCGGCGTTTGCTTTTACTCCCTTGGGGAGCTTGCCAAGAGCAGACGTGGTTACACCCTGTTCTTCGATTAATCCCTGTAAAAGTTCCATGAAGTTAAATACAAACGGGGGGATGCTGGCTAGAGGATTCTGAATTGGAGGGGTCGTGTTGTATTTGAATACTTGTCCACCCGCCGCATTGTTGGGTTCGGTGGGTTCTCCGGATTTCACCGACCATGACCCCGTAACCATAGTATGCAAAAACCTTTCTACCCTTGAAACCACCAAATCTAATGATTTGTTTTGATGTTTTAATCTTTCAATAAGTGGAACTTGGTATATTGGGCCGGGTTCAAACCTCAAATCGACAATCGGGTATCCTGGTAGGTTAAGGTAGCTGTCTTTTAGGGTGATATTCCCCGCCGCGAACACTTGTCTAATAACCATGTCTCCCTTTTTATGTCTCTTTAATATTTCTCCACCGTCTTCCTGTTGACGTATCCTTCCCATGTTGTCGTCATCCAGGTATTCCTTAACAAACGCTTCTTTCTCGATGACCGTAGCCGTGGAATCAGTCCCCCCCAATCCGCCATACCTCGACTTGGAGTAGGCCTCTTTGATATCAGAGGAGGCGTACCTATTGTCGGGGTTGATTTGCATTACCCGTTCTAGTTCAAACCTCTCGTCGGCTTTTATTTCGGAGATTAGTCTCGGTCTGCTTTTAATGATATGGGGACAATCCTCAATCTCGTTTAATGACCCGTTGAGATGGACGTCAAAAGCATCAAGCACCATGTCGTTTAGAGTTTCCCTTACTGGGTCAGGCCAAATTTGAATAAAAGAAACTCCATGCTTAGCCGTAAGAAGAATCATAAAAGCCAGCTTCTCGATTAATCCCATGCTCTTAAACTCTTCGCTTACCCAATGACCCGAAGCCTTAGCTATCCTTTTAGCTTCTTCGAGAGCTTTTTTGTATTCGGGATTAGGAGCCATAACCGGCTGGCCCGTATTGGGATCTTGGGTTGGAATTTGAGGAAATTGAACGGAAGATACCTTTTCGGGATAAATGATTGGTATGAAGTTGCGGGAGGTCAGTAAATTGGCTACGCCCCTTATTTGTCTTGATGCTTTGGGAATCGACCGCATTGGCGCCCAAATTGTAGACGCCTGTGATAAATCCACAATCTTGTTTTGAGTGCGGGACATATACCTGAAATGGTAGCCATCATCAAAAAAGTTGTTGTCGTACCAGCGTCTTTCAAACGACCAGCGGAGGTTCTTGTCAGCCGTCATCATGTCATCCACGGCCTGGCCTATTTGTTCCTTGCCCAGTTTATTAGTTGAGTACTGATACGAATTAGCCATGAAGCATTTCCTTTTCTATCAACTCGGCAAACTTCTCATCGGAGACTTCGCTTTCGGGAACAAGATCGGGTGGTTCTACCTTGGGAGTTTCAATGGCTTTTACTTTTTCCGTTAATTCAAGATCTCTAAACTGTTCAGGGGTTCTAGCCACTAAGGCGTTAATCAACTTGCCAACCTCTTTATTTTTCTCGTATACATACCAGGCGTGGTATCCCAACACCGATAACACGATGATGGTCAAAAGTATCTCAATCACGCTATCTCCTCCCCGGATTTCCAGTACCCGGTATTTGGAATCATATACGATTCGGGGCCGTAGATTCTTGTGTCGGCGTATTTTAAGTATTCATACTCCCCGGCAATAAACTTGAAACTTAGAGGCACTCCACCCACAGACCATTCAAAGCCATCGGGCCTTATATCTTTGGTGGCCCAGACTTTCAACGTAGAAACTACTTCTGGGATCACATAACGCTTTTCGATAACAAACTCTAATCGATTACAATTTAATGGTCTGCCTTCTTTTAGACACCTCGCCCCTTCTCCGCATAAGATATACTTCCCATCAAGAAGAGCCCTTTGCATGAGATCGAAGCTCTCGAGTAGGGCAAAGTCGAGCTTTTCCCGACTAGGATTCACCCCATTCGTGCCATTGGGCTTCGGGGATTTCAAGATCTGTTTCTTGAATTTGGTCTTTGATTTGCTTTTCATAGCTTAGTCTAATTAATGTTTTTGGTTTCTCTGCCGCTTCCCTAATTATGGGATTCAGCCTCCAAACTGCCAGCGCGTGCGCAATAACAATATCATCGTGGAAACCCACTGGTGCTTCATACCTTACCCTATCTGTCGTTTCAGATATATCATAAGTAAAATTGGTGAGCTCCGTTCTGGTTTCAGGAATGTTCAGCATGTGAATACGACCCATTTCGATCCAGTTTGATAGCTTTTCAATCAGTTGCCGCTTCTGGTCGTTAGTAAACTTGATCGGATCTACCGGGACACCCATTCTTGCCAGATCCTCGACTATCGGATCACCCAATCCAGTAGCATCTATGACCACGCTTGCTGGCGAGCCGTTGATATCTTTGTAATATCTGGCTATTCCAGCTATCCTGGCCTTCTGCATCCCCCAGTCTATTTTGTTAAACCTATCTTGGTAGACTTGCCTGTTATTACCGGCGTCATAAACAGCTAGTACGGTAAAATCTTCTACCTTGGCCAGGTCTACTCCCATGACATAACGATGGTTGGTATACGGCTTCTGGGGCTCGGCATCCATAATCTCAAGGAAGTTTCTGAATACCACTCCGGTGTCCTCCAGAAAATTGGCGTATATCTCTTGCTGGATAACCCGATCCGGTATTGAGGCCATATCCTCGCGGATCAGGTCTTGCTGGATAAAGGGGTTATCAAAACTGGTAAAGGTAAAAAAGTCGTAGTTGGGTTGATTAACATCCTTACCACGTTCGGACAGTTGGTAGAGTAAACCCTTACCCTTTGGCGTTCCGCCTATGACCGCCTGACAGGGATAGTCCCAAAACATCGGCCGAATGGCGTTGTTCCAAAGATATTCATTCTTCAGAATAATACCGGCTTCATTTAAGAAGGCTTTGTCATAACCAAACCCCTCCATTGTTTCTGGGGTATCGGCACTGCGAAAGTCGATGTAAGCCCCGTTAAGAGTTATCATCTTGGCTTGCTTTCGCCATTCCCACATTGTTCTTGGCAGCTTGTTAAGGTGCGGTATAAAGTATCTCTCGATATATTTGTCAATGTTTGAATTGACAACGTCTACCCAAAGACCTCTCTTAAACTTTCCTTCGAGAGCGCTTTTAATGAAATCGTTAGCCGCTCCCTTGGTCAGTCCGAACCTCCGACCCTTGGCCACTATCTTGTACCTGGCCGGGCTGTCGAAGATCGACTGCTGTTTGGGAAAGTTTAAGATCGGCAACTCTACGTCTATCATCTTCGTTTAATGAGATTATAAACCTTATCGGGCCGTGGTCTTCGCCGGTAATCTCCATTGCTTTCAAGTCTGGGATCGCCTTATCTAAAACTTTGGCTGCTGACGCCATCCTGACTGATTCTTGTCGAGAATGCCTTGCCAGATCAACCAATATCTCCAACATTTCTTCGCTAAACTTTGAAGTCTTCGCATATATAGCCGACCTTGGTATAACCCCCCCCTTACTAGATTCTCCGTTGTTTGTTTCTTCCATAAAAAAACGGGCTCTTAGCCCGTCGTCTCAATGTCGGTAATTGAATTATTATACCACAACTTCTTTATCTGCTTATTAGATTAATTATATCATCCCCAAGGTTTGATTTAGTAAAGATATCTATCAGGTGGCCATTTCTTCCTTATTACTGTTTGTCAACTATCTTCTCATTGTTTATACTTTTCTACAAAATTATCAATATCGAGCATATCTTGACTCCGACTAACAACGACCTCATGCGGCCAATCCCACCATTTTATCCTAAGTAGTTCTTCGATTTGCTGTGTAGTAAACCTGTATCCCCTAACCGTTGCACGGTTACCGTGAACAACAGCATATGGGGGTACGTCCTTATCGACTACGGCAAACGCACCAACGATCGCCCCGTATCCAACGGTCACCCCGCCCATGATTGTTGCAAACTCCCCTATCCAAACATCGGATTGAACAACAATTGGGCCTTTATAAAACCCGTCGTGTCCCCTTGTACCCAAAAATGCATATTCAAAAGTCGAGACAAGTTTCCTGTCCCTCACGCAGGGGTGATTGTCTACTTGGTAAAAATGGACATTTTGGGAAGTGGCTGAGTATTTTTCCAGTGTTATAAAAGAACGGGGGGCTTGTCCTCTGTCTGTGAGTATTATTGGATCGGGGGTTCTGTAGGAATTGCCATCGCTCATATCAGCGCCTCATCTCAATAATGTCAAGAATGTCGGCTTATTATTGACTATCATTTTCTGAACAATATCTGGTACTTCTTCTTTATGATTTGGATGTATCCCCACAATGTTTAGTGATCCTAGATAAGCCTGGGCAAGGCCGCCGTGATGCGATGGCCCGTCCGCTTTATATGAGTCATCTCTCCCACTCCCCACCAACTTAACTGGAATCTGCTCACCGTGTAAATACAACCCTATGGTTTCAGCGGCTCTAAGATAAAATGAGGTAATTGTGTAGCAAAATGGAATTTTTCCTTCTAATGCTAGGCCCACTGCTATTCCGAGAAGACTTTGTTCAGCGGCTCCGACATTTTTAGCTCTCTCCGGGAAGTCTTGCATGATTTTGTCCAGCATCCCGAACCCGAGATCGCCCGCCAAAAGCCAGATATCTTTGTTTTCCAACATTCGCTCGTAAAGACTTGCGGCGAATAAACCGCGCTGACTCTCATGTGGTTTACCGAAATTAGGAAATTTCAAGAAGCTCCTCATCCCCAGGTTTGTAATGAGCCTGCAATCCAACAGCCCAGGTTCCCAGCCCTGGATCGGTTCTCCTTATTTCAACCGGGAAGCCCGTTGCTCTGATTTGGGCTTCAAGCAAGTCCACATCCACAGCTCGATAGGCTCCGAATCCGTTGGCGTTAAGGTAGACTTTGAGATTGGTGAGGCCTTGCTCCTTGGCAATCCTAAGAGCCTCCCAAATAGACCCTTCAGCCGCACCCCCATCAGAAACCAAACAATAGACATTTTTAGACCTATCGGCAAGCGCGATACCAACAGCCACCGGAAGTCCTTGTCCCAGACTTCCAGTCGATATGTCGCACCCCCCCCTCTTGTCACAGTGAATCCCATATAATTCGATACTCTTTTCCGCAGGAGTCCCCCCGAAATTTTCCAGTACGACAGCGTGGGCGAGGTGGGCATGTCCAGCATCAAGGATGAATTTTTCTTCTGGCTTTTTCCTGGCATAGATTTCTTCAATTATACCAAGGGCCGTTAGACAAGAGCCAACATGAGATAAATGGTGGCGAAAAGAAATATCAAGTATTTTCTCTCGATTGTTCATGTTCCCTCGCCAAACAATTAACACACAAAATTAACCTTGCCAGTAGTGTTGGGCCATCTCCACACACATCTTGTTCGACAACCGGATATTCCTTGCTCGGTCGTCTATCCTCTTGTTCAATAATTCCACAAGTTTTACATTTCGAGTTATAAATAATTTCTTTATTTGTCATTTTGTTTCCCCCTGCATATTAAACATACCCCATTTTCATAACAACCCCGGTTTTTAAGCCCCATCCCCCTGTTGATCCAGTGACCTGGACATTTCCTAGTGAGTCTTTGTAATTTCCTAGCTTCATATTTTTGCCGGTCTTTGTCGTTCATACTCAACCATCCCCTGGATGGATTGTGCCAAGCCAATCTCCGGCTTCCATCCCAATTTTAACATTTCCCCATTGTCCACAACCCACTTGTCATTGTCATAAGGACGCATAGATTTCACCAGTTTTACATTCGCCTTCTTTCCGGTAATTGCCTCCACAATCTCCAAAACCTCTTGGTTAGTGGTACAAACATTGCTTGAGACGTTAAACACCCGTCCTGCAAGCCCACGTGCCCCCTGGGACAACAATAAAATGGCACTTACCACATCCCTGACATCCACGTAATCGTGGGTGGGGGCTGTCACAAATGGCATTTCAGTTCCATTGAGACACGAGTCAATAAGTTTGGGTATAAGTCTCGCAGCAGCTTCTCCCAGCCCCGTTACCGTAGATGGGCGAATCACCACAATCGGTAAGTGGAGTTCCTCTGCGAATTTTGTCGCCATTTTTTCTAGTAATTGTTTACTAAGGGAGTAATGGGTCTGTTTATCAATCAAAACCGACGATGATGAAGTAAATATAATCGACTTACAATCTGGTGAGGCTGCTTGGATAGCTTTAATTAAGTTTATTGGCCGCATTACATTGGCTCTGTATATTTCATATATATCCCCAGCGTGTCCCGACGTGTTTCCATAAGCCGCCAAGTCCACCACCCTGTCAACCTTAGGAACGTACTCACACAGCCTGTCTCCCCTAATTACTTCCTGCGAAGAGCGTTCCAACTGTGCCGTCAACCCCGACCCCAAGAATCCCCGTGATCCGCTCACTAACCATTTGTATTGTTCCATAATTTACCTCCCTCCTGAACGAAATCTGTCCACATAGACCGCATTGGATATACATGTTATCTCCCCCGATTACCGTCGTGCTGTTTTCGTCAAATCTTCTAACCGCAATTCTTCCGTCTGGCAAAACTTGAGCAAGATTCATTTTCAAACCCCTTGATTCACAAGCGCCGCATTTAATTAATAGTTTAATGTTCATAATGTTTTCTAGCGGCGGCTAGTCCTTCCGGAGTACCAATGTCCCAATAATCGCAGTCTACGTTCATGGAGTGATCTGGTTGCATCCCGGGATAATATATAGTCGTTCCCATATGCCTTTGGGTCTTGACACTAGAAACCCTGCCCGAGCAACCTCGCCCGACAATCTCGGACAAGTCTAGATCGGTAATCGTATCACCGTTCATGGTTACCAATAATTCATCGGGGAACCAACTTCTAACTAAAGATATGGTCGCAAACTCTCCCATCGGTACTGGCTCATATAGATATAAAAATCTCTGCCCAAAATGCTTCATAACTACTTCTGGAAACAGATGCAGGTTAACTACAATCCTCCAAATTCCATGTTTATTCATGTGGTCAGCGATGTGTTCAAGAACGGGCTTTCCACAAATGTCCACCATACACTTAGGCTTATCCTTAGTTTCTTCTTTCAAGCGAGTTCCCCGACCCGAACACAAGATCAGACCAACCATCAATCTATCCTCCTTACATCAAGCCCGTTAAAATCCCAGTCGTAATCTATCCATTTAATTCCCAAGCCATCAATCAAACTCTGTCGCTTGTCGGGATCTATCATAAATATACAGTAACCCCCACCGCCAGCACCGCAAATCTTTCCTCCCCAGACTCCCAACTCTTGAGCCTTCTTATAAACTTTTTCAAATTCTGAGTTTCCAACGCCCCTATTAGACTTCTTTTTTAAAGTCCATGAATTATGCAACAAGCGACCCGCGGCCTCAATGTCTCCGTTACCAATAAGTGGTACGGCTTCGGTCACAAGTTTTTTAATTTGGCCCAAATAAAGCACCTGCCCTTGAGATAATTTCCTGAATCCCTCTTGAATATTGGGGTTTTTTCGGTTGAACCCTAGATGAAATAAAACAACAGAGCTCGACAATTTATCCAAAAACTGTCTGGACAAGGAAACAACCACTACTTTGTCTTTTGTAAACTCCATACCACTGACCCCACCAAAAGCGGCACAATATTGATCCTGTCTCCCACCATATAGCCCCAATCTTTCCACCTCTATTTTCCAAGCCAGCTCAGCTATGTCGGTCCGGGTCATTGCCAAATTTCTCATTTTATTTATTGCTCCCACAATAGCTACCGTCGCAGCCGCGCTAGATCCAATTCCACCAGTAATAATCCCATCGAATCTTTGTTTGTGACCAATTCTCAACTCCCCAAGGGCGTCAAAAATCTTCCCAACAAATGGGTCGTGGTCAGAAATATAATTGAGTTCATTTGATATTATAAATTCCTGCCTGATATTTATTGCCATGTTTAGACAAAAGCCTCCATATTTGTCAGCAAATTCTGGCAGATCAGTACCCGAGCCGAATAAACTTATACGGCACGGTGCGAGCGACAATATTTTCATCTCAATTCCCCCCAAACATTTTCTTTTCAACGGCCCTCACCACATTATGCATCTGGCTTAACTGTTTTTCCTGAGTGTGAGCCGTCGTTTTCTCCCCCCTGGGCCAGTCTACTATCTCTAAGTCTTGAGTTTTGGCTTGAGCAATTGCCAATAAACAATTCCTTGATTTACCGCTTGTCGAAAAAACGATGAGAACATCCCCAGGTTTTCCTAAGGCTTGTATCTGGCGCTGAAAAATCTCACCAAAGGAGACATCATTAGACCATGCCGTTAAAAATGAAGTATCAGTTGAAAGAGCGATTGCTGGTAGGGGGGGTCGGTCTAGTTCAAACTTTCCCATAAGCTCTGCGGCCATGTGCTGGGATTGCGCAGCGCTTCCCCCGTTCCCACAAATCAATACTTTATTACCATTTTCAAAACACTTAACCAGAAGACTGACAATTTCTTGAGCTGTCATTAAAACCCATTATACCACCCCACAAAAACGAGCGGGGAAGGTATTAGCTGCCCCGCCGTTTCTCAACGCCCCATCTGTCATAAGGCGTTTAGCTCTCGGGTGAATGAGCCGTTACCATAAACGGCCCAAGGCTTCCACCCCTGCTGCTCCCAAATGGAGTAGGCACAATCTACGTTGCTTTCAGCAACGGCCAACTCTCTAAGAGAACAGCCAACTTTACCAAAATGAACTGAGTTGATCTGGAAAATTCCAATATCAACCGTCCCATTCTTATTCGCGTGAATCGCGTCTTCTTTCATTTTAGACTCGGCCCTGGCTATCGCAATGGCAGCCTTACAGTCATACGCCCCCCACTTCTCGCAAATATATTTCTCAATGGGGAGACTGGCGCCGTCCAACGGCTTCAGCTCATTTATGATCTGAACTACCGTCTCCACCCGTGGCTCGCGCTTAATGACAGACACCGGCTGATTTACCTCAATAGTCATCAGAGGCCTAAATACGAACGTATGGCCGTCAAAGAAGCCCACAACGCCCCTGAGAGCCATGTAGATACCGACACCAACCAGCCCCAACACCAGCGCCCCGCCAGTTGCTTTCGCCTTCCAAGATACCCCCCGCTTCGCCCCCTGGATGGGCTTTAACAAATTTGGTAATTTATTTATGTTCATATCTATCACCTCCTGACTACCCTACTACTACCCTATCAGACCTTTTTGTCCTTGTCAAGAGGCAATTCTTTTATATAATTTTTATAAGCAACCAAGTAATCAATCCCAAAACAGAACAGGCACATGGAAAACTCCCTGGGTACTCCCAATGCTTCCAGCTCATCATAGTAACCATCAAGAGTGGGTAACACCTTCTCCTGCCAAACAAGCGACTCCTTCTCCTGGGGGTGATCCTTTGCCCACGCCGAAGCGGAGTGGAGCTTGAAAAACAAATGTTTAATTTTGGGAAGATTCATAAACAATCAAAATTGAGGTAAACCCCTCACCTTCAATGAATTGAGAGATGGAAACAATCTTCTTTCCCGCCATAAACATATTTACCTTAGCGGAAAAGTTCTCAATACTTTCATCCTCCTCCATTTGAATAATTTTTATCCTAGTTGTTGCCATCAAAAATCACCTCCAATTTTCGTGAAAACCTAATAAGAAGTCGGAGTGGTACTGGAGTGGTAATACCCTAAAGGGTATACCACCAGTACCACTCCGCTTTATAGGCCATAGGGGTAGTACCACTCCGAGTACCACTCCGAGTACCACTCCAAAAAATAAATGTGGATAAATAGGCTTTTTGTCAGAAAAGTAGTACCACTCCAGAGTACCAGTCCAGTACCACTCCGAAAAAGTTGGAGTGGTACTAGCCTCAGTTTTTCTAATTAGCCTCAAAATCATCTTCAGTTTTCACGCTAGCTAACGTTCTGTAGTAAATATTATGACCGACTTTTTCCTTACTAATCTCTTTACTTTTAACCATATTTTTGACTACTTTATCCAGGTATTCGGAACTAATGCCGGCACCCATGCAAATATCTATCATTTGCGCGCGGGCTATAACTTCACTTTCCTGAAAAGCGTCGGCGAAAAATCCTCTAATCTTTTCTGATTTTTCATCGGCGCCAGCATCTTTCACCACTCCCAGATACTCAAACCCCGTCACCGTGGTTGATTGATCCACATTTTCTTCAACGACCATCCGAACCATAAACTTATCAAGCCTCAAGGTGTCTCTAGCCTTGGTTTGATTGATTGTCATCTCTGTTTTTGACCTGGCAACCTGTTCCAGCCGGAACTGGGTCATTGTCTGGGCGTTTATATTCGTGCTGCCCCGAGTGCGTTGCGCCTCTGACCTTCCATCTCCCTTGATAGGTTTCCCCTCGTGGTGGAGAATTAGGATGGCTTTGTGGGGAAAAATAGTACGCATGGCGTCGAAAAACTTTTGGGTTTCTTCGGCGGAGTTTTCGTTGCCAGCCATAAGATCAACGAATGAATCAACAATGATTAGGTCAATTCCCAGTTCAATCACATCTTCGTATAACGAATTGGAAAATTTAGTTGGTTGGCCATTCTCAACCAAGGCCAACTTCTCCGGGCGCTCCAGCCAAAAGATATTCTCTCCGACAATGCCCATCCCGACTATTCTTTTTGCCAATATGGGAAGGGGGTTCTCTTTATCTATAAAAAGGGTTTTGGCCGAGCGGGGGACATCAAAGCGGTCTAACCATTTTTGTCCAGTGGCCAAGGCCTGGGCGATCGACAGGGCGATAAAACTCTTGCCCACCCCCTCTGGACCATAAATAAAACAAAATCCCTCCATGTATATGACGTCCTTGATTAACCATTGTTGGAGAGGAAAGTCTCTCTTTGATAAGTCTTTAGCGCTTAAAAGTTTGTAGTCCTCCGGCTTGTTCTCCATCAGCCACCCGCCCTTTGTTTGCGCCGCTTGTAAAAGACCAATAAAATCTGCCCGCGAATGACCAGCGGCAAAAAATTCACAAATATCTTTACCTTCTGCTGGCAATGTAACAACCCTGGCTTCCGGCATGAGTTCCAAAAGTTTGGCCGTGCCTTTCCGGCCGGCGGCGTCGTTGTCAAGACAAATAAATACAGTATGGTTTTTTAATAGCTCTACCCACTCCTTAAGAAATGTCCCCGATCCACCCGTGGACGATACGGCGGGGATATCGTCTTGTTTAAGTCTTGTACAGTCCATCTCCCCCTCCGAGATGATCACATAGCTCCTCGCCGTGACTGCCCAGTAGTTAAACAAGGTGGCGTGTGTACCCGGCGGCATCCAGTATTTAGGCTCGCCCCGAAGACGGCGCTCTTTGATAAAGACTTCGATCCCATTCTTGTCTCTTATCGGAATACAAATTTTTTCTTCGTCCCACTTCCAGCCCTCATCTTTAACAAATTCTTCAGACAGGTTATGGTCTTTAAAATATTGTCGGGCCAGATTAATCATTTTGTTAGTTCTTCGATGGCTTGAACAAAGCCGCTCCCGGTTTTTTTGATATAGAAACTTATCGCATCCCCACCAACCGAACAGGCAAAACAATACCAGGTGTTATTTTCTGGGTATACCACGAAACTCGGCGTGTCCTCCTCGTGCCAGGGACAAAGGCCCACCGTCACCCTGCCTATTTTTCTTAACTTGCCCTCATACATCTTTTCAATTGGAAATTTCTTGGCGCGACCTATCCGATCCAGATGTTCTTGATTGTTATTCCAGCTTGGGCGAACTATGCGAAGAGGAGTCATGATGTTTACATATTATTCTCCCCAATGCAGGTTGTCAATACCCCCTTGACAACCCCATGACAGTTGTATTATCATACGAACATGAGTGATGAAGACAGGTTGGCCGAAGCCCCGGAGCTTATGAATTTTAAAGAAGTGATGAGGTATCTGGACATTTCAGAGTCCACGTTACACCGATATCTTCGCCACCCATCCAATCCCCTGCCGGTTATAGTTTTATCCCACAACCTGCGCCGGGTGAGAAAGGATCATTTACTTGGATGGCTCGCTGGATCATTTGAAGATAGCAATAAAGAAAAGGAAGAGAAAGGAGAAAATGGGATTTAAGAAAGGATGCGTTCCTTGGAATAAAGGAGTGAAAGGTTATTTATCGGGAAGCAAGCATGGGTATTGGAGAGGTGGCTTTCCTTCCTGCGAAAATTGTGGTGTCAAGGTCGCTCGGCGGGAAAGTAAGGTTTGTAAAAAGTGTTATTGGGATTTGGGATATAGAACAAAAGATAAAAAATGTATGGAGCGCATCCGCAAATCCCACGTCTATCGCGGCCCAAGAAAAAGCGCGACAGAATTACTGGAGAAAAAAAGATTTAGAAACCAAAGATATAAAGCGAGTAAAAGAAGTGCAATTGGCACACATACCTACATTCAATGGCTTGAGCTTAAACATGGTTTTAGTAATATGTGTCTCTGTTGCAAGAAATTTGAGCCGGATATAAAATTAACGGAAGACCACATTGTTCCTTTAAGTTTGGGCGGATCAGACTACATTGAAAATATACAGCCTCTCTGTCAATCTTGTAATACAAGAAAGAGCGCAAAAGAAATCAGATTTATTCCCATAGACGGATCTGATGGTTTCTTTCTGGCGTCTAAATCAAGGGAAGAAGGGAGGGATTATTTATGGGAAAATACTCAGTAAGTGAAGGCAAAGTTTTTGA
>Ga0208957_1000382_pt1 | contig 38652 bp, 37 predicted proteins | sample RifOxyA1_FD_184029 | JGI IMG/M metagenome (GOLD analysis project Ga0208957, IMG submission 184029) | Groundwater microbial communities from Rifle, Colorado - Rifle Oxygen_injection A1 (SPAdes) | ecosystem: Environmental > Aquatic > Deep subsurface > Groundwater | place: Rifle, Colorado, United... | reverse complement strand
TCTATAAAATATGTTCTTCCGGCGATTTTAAATTCCAGTAATTTTCTAAAAAATAAATATTCAAAACCAATCTATGGAGCAAAAGATGGAATTAAAAGTCTTAACTTCAAAGATTGGACTTGGCTTGAAATTAAGAATGATAAAGTGATTGATCCATATAAGAAGCTTCCAAAGTTGTTCAAAGATGTTAGCGATAAAAATTTTGAAATGTTGACTGAGGATGATGAACTGGCCAACGGTGGGGCGGCTTTAACCGCCTATGGCAGAATGCAATTTAGCGAAATGAGTGAAATAGAAAGAAATGAACTCTCGGCAGCCCTACTTCGTTACTGTGAGCTGGATACAATGGCCATGGTGATGATTTATGAAGCATGGAGAAATTGGGTAACTTGAATGTTTGATTTTGGAATTGCGGAGTACAAAGTCTTCCTCTAAGGAATTTCCTTAAGGAAATTGGACTTCCGTCTGTAAAGTTCCATACACTGCGTGCGTGCTTTGCCACTCAGTTACTAGCTGACGGTGTAGAGATGACCAAGGTTATGAAGATCGGTGGGTGGAAAGATATTAAGACCATGCAAATTTATTTGCGGCTTGCTGGAATCGATGAGCGAGGGGCCAGATTATTGCTGGCCTCTCATTTTAAAATGTAGAGTTTCAACATATTACACGGAGTTAAACCATGGTAGTATATTGCTAAAATCAATGGATAACACAGGGGTTTAAATGAGTGAAAAAATGAAACATGATTTTGATGCTTTTGTTGAAGAATCTAAAAAAATTAGAAAGAAGTCATTATCAAAAGAAGACATTGATAGATTTAATGAAATTGCGAAGCGAGCGGAGATTGAAGAAAACGAAAGTGAGAATGATCATGATCAAGATTCAATACAGCCGTAGGAAAGCAAGGCCGTCATGGTTCATGTGGTTGAGCATGTTGATTAATATCTGCTATCGGTTAGCGATGAGAAGAAAAATGATGTTTGAACCTTGTTTTTTTTTCGTATTTTTAAAAACCTGAATAAACAAAATAAATTTATCAAACTTCAACTGTTTGTTATTACTATTAAATATACAACATCTAGATAAGTTTTTTACGTGAAAAACATATCTTTTGTTCATAATTACTTCACGCCTTTATAACGATTACAGCTTACGGAAAATCAAGCGTTTTAGTTTTAATATTATTCTCATATTTAGAGTTAATATTACCAAATGTACTAATATAAGACAATTGTGTTATCTGTATGTCAACTATTTGAAAGTTAAGACATATGTTTTTTATTGTGTTAACTATTATGGCAAAAAAACTTGACATAAGGTATAGTGTTAACATGGATAAACAAGATATATCTGTTTCAGGATTAATAGGGGATCAAATAAATAAATTTGATCCTGGAACAGTATTTACATTGGATGATTTTTCAAAACATGGATCGCGCAAGGCCATTGCTGTGACTCTTTCACGTTTGGTAAAGGAAGGTATTATTAAGAGAATTAGGCGTGGTCTTTATATGGTTCCGAAAGAAAGTCGCTTTGGCACGATACCTCCAGATAGCAAGGCCGTGATCAAAGCAATTAGTAAGCAAGGCAAAAAAAGCTATCTTTCAGGTGCGTCTGCCTCTAATAAATTAGGGCTAACTACCCAAGTGCCAAATATAATAATATTGCGTGGTGGAGCTTCTGATTCCAGTATTGAAATAGGCGGGATAAAGATCGAAATAAAAGCTGGAAAATCACCAACGAAAAAAAATGATATTCCTTTAATGACAATTTTAGATTTAATCAGAGGGATAAAAATGATTCCAGATACCACGTTGATGGAAGTTATTTCTTTTTTAAAATTTAAAGTTGGTCAGCTAACAAAGAATCAAAAAAATAGATTAGTAACTTTAGCCTTTGATGATAAGCCAATGGTTCGGGCCATTATCGGGGCAATCCTTGATGAACAAAACCCCGAGATAACAAGCACCTTGTATGAAAGTTTGAATGTTCTTACCTCATACAATATTGGAGATACGGGGCTAAAGTTTGCAAAGAAATGGATGATCAAATGAATTTACATGAAAATCAAAAAGAGTTTTCTGAGTTGATAACTCTTACAAGTAGCTACTTTAAAATTTCTCCTGTTCTTGTGGAGAAGGATTACTGGGTAACACTTGCTCTAAGAAAATTGTTTGAATCTGATATGGCCGATCAAGTAGTTTTTAAAGGAGGAACTTCTCTGTCAAAGGCCCACAAGCTTATTAAAAGATTTTCGGAGGATATTGATCTCGCCATAATTGTTGATGAAGGGGAAAGCGCTGTCAGTATTAAGTCAAAGTTGAAAAATGTTGAGCAAGTTTGTACTCGTGATTTTGAAGAAGTTACTAGTGATCCTCGAATTTCAAAAAAAGGAAGATTTAGAAAGACTGTTTGGCAATTTTCAAAAGGAGAGCTAGACGGTAAGTTTGGTGATGCTGGAGAAAATATTCTTTTAGAGGTTAACTCATTTACGATACCTGAACCCTATGAAAACCTGCTGATTCAATCATTGGTTGCAGAGTACTTGAACATTAATAGTTATCAAGATGTTATTGAGGAGTTTGGTCTGGAGTCTTTTTCAATTGCAGTACTTAAGCTAGAGCGTACATTTGTAGAAAAAATATCAGCAATAACCAAAGCGAGTTATCGTTCAGAAAATGATAACTACAATTTACTGAGTAAAAATATTAGACACTTTTACGATTTGGTGAAGCTATTTAATAAAATAGGTAAAGACATCATTTCCGATAAAGAAAGTTTTAAAAGTCTTTTGGAAAAAGTGAAAATCGATGATAGGGCGATGGACTCAGTCAAGGAATGGTCAACAAAAAAATATGTGGATGCAGATATATTTCAAAAGTTCGATGAAGTGTGGAAAATTATTTCTCCTTCATACCGAGGTGTTTTCAAAACGATGCTTTATGGTGATGAGCTATTACCAGATGAAGCACAAATTAAAACCATAATTACCAAAATTAAAGAAGCTTTATATGATATAGAGGGGAAGCTTCTATCTAAATAAAGGCCAGTGCTACTTTCGTCAACTCAAGTAATCCGAGGGTAAAAGAGGCAGGAGAGGTGACTGAAAAAATATTTGGCCAATGCCAAAAAGGTTCAAAGTTTTACAAAAGGCCAAGATTTTTATTTATGAGATGGCTTCTAGATAGCTATTTACTGCAATTTTTGTAGTAAGTGTAACTGGCTTAAAATATTATATTATTTGTTGGATTAATACTTTGCTACAACTTTATGTCAAGTTTGTTGTAGCAAAAGTAAGAAAAAGTTTGTATTTACAAATTAGCTTGTAATTGCAAGATATTGTAATCATTGATTTACTATGTTTCGGCAAGAACTTTCTACAACAAAACAATGTAAATGTTGTAGAAAAAGTGCTAAAATAATTGCAATAATAATAACAAAAGTTTTAGCAATGGCAGCAAAAAATGATTTCGAATTTTTAAACTCTGAAGTCTGGTTAAAATACACTCAAGCTAGATATGTTCCCCTAAAAGACATTAAGTGGCGACTTGAAAAGCTTGGAATTGATAAAACGTCTTGGCCTAGATTACAGGAAACTATTGAGCGCTACAGGAAGGTTGGCGCAATACCATTCTCTTTAAAAAGTATCGGTGAGAATTTTTGGTATTTTCCCTCAGATAGTATTATTCAAAAAATACATACTATAGAATCTTTAGGAAATAAGTTATTTGATAAAATAGAATATCAGAAAACTTTCAAGGAAGAATTTTTAGTAAACGCAGCAGTGGAAGAAGCAATAACTTCAGCAATATATGAGGGAGCAAATAGTACAAGATCGAAAGCAAAAGCATTAATTGCATCAGGTGATCAACCAAAAAATAAAGATGAGTGGATGCTTATAAATAACTATCAAGTAATGTTGTGGATTAAGAAAAATGAACATCTTGAGGTTTCAAAAAATTTAATCTTAAAACTCCACGAGATTGTAACAAAAAATACTCTTGAGGGGGATGATGCAAATTATTGTGGAAAATTTAGAGATGATGTTGTTTATGTTGGCAAAAAACATGAAGGAATAAAGTTTGAGTTAATAGATGATGCCGTAAGTGAAGTGATAGAAACGGTTTTTACACATCCCAGATTTTTACATGGATTAATAAGAGGAATTTTACTTCATTATTTCATTGCTTATATACATCCTTTTTTTGATGGGAATGGACGAACTGCACGGACATTATTTTATTTTAAAGCAATGAAACACAATTTAAAATTTGTTGAATTACTGTCAGTGTCTGCGCATTTAAAGGAACATGGAAAAAAATACGAAAACTCATTTGATTTAGTAAAAGAGAATGATAACGATATTACATATTTTATTGATTTTTGCCTGGACTCACTAGTAGCAGCACTTAAAAAAGTGGAAGAGAAAGTAGAGTATTTAATAGATATAGGTATTTTAAAAGATGTTTATTCATTAAGTTATGGGCAAGTTTCATTATTACAGAAAATGGCCCTGAATAAACACTGTGCAATTTCGATAGAGCAGCATGCAGAGGCACTAGGGAAATCAAGAGAGATTTCCAGGAGAGAACTTAAAAATCTTTTGAAAATAGGATTTTTACAAGAAGTGAAGAAAGGTAAAAAATTTGTTTATTATATTCAGAGCAAAAAACTAAAAGAAGATGTACGTAAACACAAATTGGCGTAGTGCTATCAAAATTTGATTTAAAGAATTACATGCTACCTTCGTGTTACAAAAATTCTAATCATAGACGATGGTTCTATAGTCGTGGAGTCCACCATTGGGTGGGAGGTAACAATGAAATATCAAAGACGAACCAGCAAAAGTGTAAATATATAAAATCAAAAATCAACTAAGTATTTGTACTATCTAATAATGAAAAAAGATCAAAGTTTAATTGATAAAGTTCCTGCGATTTTGCATCTTGAACACTTGCTTGACACTGCTTTAAAAATTTAAAAAAGTTTTCTTGAATTTCTTTTTTAACCTCCGGAGTAGCTGAAAAGATCACACTGAAATTATATTTTTGTTCTGCTTTAAGTTTCTGTATCAGCTCTATCGATTTCATTTTTTGCATAATTTTATATTGATTAACAAACCCAGCATCATCAGAAAGATGTAAATTCTCTCGGATAACCACATACTTTCCCTGCGATCTTTCGATCACTTGCATTTTTTCTAATTTCTCTAAAATTTGATTTAATTTAAAATCGGAAATCAGCAACTCTTTACAGATCATTGCTGGCGAAGACATGAAGCGTTCAAGCGTTAAGGCCATATGAACAATTTGCATATCTGGATCAAGGTAGTATTCACTTAAATCTTCTTCAGGCAGATCTACGATATCCGACTGTAAATGAGTTTCTGATTTATTATGTTTTTTTTGGATTTCCTTGATTGAAACCAATAACTCCTTTTTTCTCGAAGGGAGACAAGTCAAATTCATTTGATAAACCAATTCAATATAGTGCATTTCCCCACTCGTTACTTCAAGATAACGACATGCCAAATATAATTGGTCAAAACTAAGATGCCCGTCCTTATTTAAAACTTTGGAGAGATATGTTTTTTGAACACGCGCCGCTTTTGCCATATCCTGAAATGTAAAATATGTACTTTTTACACGCTTATTGTATGCCAATAAATCTTTTAATATTTCCTTATATTCCAAGTAGTTAAATAAGTTCAAGAACCCTCCAGTTAACTTTTTATATAATATCATGTTAATTATTAATTATCAATTTATTGATCTTTTTTCCATTAGGTATTAATTTGCACCAGAAGGAAAAAAGTCCGGTAATTTTTTTCTTAAAACGAATAATTAACGCATGACGCTGTGATTATATGGTATAGCAACTTTATTAAAATTGGAGATACAAAAATGAAACTATTATTAATTTTATGCTTAAGTACATTCTATTGTTTATCGGTCTACGCTCTAGGTGGCTGGACCAGCGGAGGCGGATATGCTGCCAAAAGAGGCAACACCTACTACCTTTACGATTTCGTTGAAGGTCAACTCTACGATAATATTTATTTCAACCAACAACAAACTGATCAAATGCAGATCAATAAAAGACTTCGTTCAGTCATGATGCCACTTGGAGAAGAAGTAGTTAGACTGACTAACAAAAAAATCAATGAAATCTATATAATGGTTCCTGAGTTTGCTGAAATGCTGGTTAAAACCATTGAAACCTACCAATGGAGAACCACGGAATGGCAAATCCTTGCCGCCAATGATTTGGGCAATACCTACGGAAATCCGACGTCTGGAAATAACATCGAAAAAATTCCCATGGTGTTTAGGGACGATGCCAAAAAAGTAGCATGGATCGTTAAGGACATCTGGCAAAAGCTCAGTATCAATCAAAAGCTTGGAACTATTTTTCACGAGGCCATCTATGCCATTATGGCCGGCCAACTCGACTACCATACCTCTGAGTACGCCAGAGAATTGAATATTTATATTTTTGATTCTACTTTTCAATATCAATCAATTGAACAATTCATGGGGAAATTACACTTATTGGGTTGGAACAAAAATTGGTTAACCTATGATGAGTATATTTATTTTAAATCAAATGATTTTGCCAAGGAATGTAAAACCTTTAACGATCAAGTCGAAACTTTTATTTCTTCGACCGTTCAAGAATACGATAAGATTTATAAAAAATTGGATGCGCTTAGAACCACAATCTCCCGTTCGAAACATTTTTCTTCTTTTCACAGGACTACTGATATTATTAAGGCTTCTACATTATACATTAATGGTGTTAGATATTACTACCCTTCAATTGATGGTACTATCATCTACCATGTAATAAGGTACAGAACGTGTAAGGATACATTTGACTTACGCACCATGAGCAAAAGTAATCAAAAATGCCAGGACGAATACAAACAACCTTTTGCAGGTAAGGAACTTAGCTCTTTAATGAACTACATTGACCAAGCAAATCAATTAATCTTCAAGCTTAACAATCCACAATTTAGTGAGTACTGTCAGTTGAAGAATCGTTACCAGGAAAGTTCTCTGGAAATTATTAATAGATTTGCGACGCTGCAAATTTTAAACTAACAATTAAATTTAGGAGTTAATCATGAAAACTATATGCTTACTAATAGCAGGATTCTATACTTGCGCCCTAATGGCAATCGAAGGATATCAAATTGAATGTAATACCGTGACCGCTTGTATTCTTGAAGGTCCGTCTGCTTGTCAGTTCAAGGTAAATTCATCAGATAATAAAATGATTTGGAAGTATTCACTTAGATTAAAAAAGAAGGAATATTGTGTAGAAAAAAAGGTGGGAAGCCTGAGTGATTATCACCAAACGAATTTTACCGATGGGTGGTTTTTAAACTCTATAACTACTATTGATTCTCACACTGAAGGTGACATTATTTGGAATACATTTTACAGGGAGCTGGAAAATAAAACTCCTCCCCGTGGAGAAGTATTCATAACTAATTTCACCTCGGATGCTCTTTATAAAGCGAATGCAGAATGCAAAAACTCTCAAGAAGGGATTGAGGACAACTATGATAAATGTAATTAATTATAGACAAGAGTTTATTTGAAGGGAAAAACAGTGGAAATGTTTATGCAGGTAATGATGAAGTTAATTTCTTTCCTCTTTTTGCTATTTGCAAACGATAAAAAATCACAAACCCACGCTAGTTAGGGCAGCTAAAAACATAAATACAAAAAAGGGAGTTTGCAGACTCCCTTTGGGCAAGGTGTACTTGCACAAATAAGGTACCCTGGCTACCACAATTGACAATGGTTTCATGTATTTAACACTTGAACATTTTCAATACGAGGAACTTATTATTTTTTTCAAGTTCTTTAGTACAAAGGTTATCAGTTTTTAAAAAAAACGATAAGTAATCTCAATAAAAAGAAAACCTAAGTTTTTAGCAGGGTAGAGGAATATGCTTATTTGGGGCCCTTGGGCCCCGTCTTGTATTTTTTGAGGCGACCTCTCAGAGATTTTGTAAGAAATCGAAGCAGATTCCAGAAATTTTATTTAAGATCTAGCAAAGAATGAAAATTTCATAAGAATGTTGTTTGAGGGGATGGATTAAAGATAGCGTTTAAAATTCCTTGATTCCTATGTTCATAGCAATTTCTCATCACTGAGCCTTCGCAATTCTTTGATAAATCGCGGTTTTCTTTTTTCTTCTTTTAAATTGCTTAATTGAATTTGTAAAATCGCTAATAAATGGATCGAGTTCTTTTTTAGTCGCAACTTCAAATATTATTTCAAGTCCGCTACATACCGCTTGAACAACTTCTACCAGTGGATCTTTTTTCAAAATATAAATTTTTTTGGGAGTCGTATTAATCTTTGAACAAGATTTTTTAATTAATTCTAAAATTTGAGAGGATGATGGTAAATCTTTAGATGTTTCCATTTCAAGGCAATGTCCAGTTATGACATCCAGAACGACGTAAATGTCACATACGCCATCTTGTAAAGTATCAATCTCTTATCTATGGATAATCCAAGCATCGTTTGGATTTTTAATTTCTGAAAGACTCATATTCACCTCAGACAGAATCCTATAAGAATGGGAGTAAATTGTCATTTCTCTGTAATATTTTTTTGACATAAAAAGCTAATTATTGTTACGGTACTCTTACCGTTCAAAGATCTTACGATCGAAGAGATGATTCTTATAAGTGTACCAAGGCCTCATTACTGGGAGCGAGGAGAGCAGGCAAAAATTCTAAGGGCATTTTGTGATTCAATTAAAATTGGATCAATTAAGTTTCATACACTCAGAGCTTGTTTTGCCACTCAACTTCTTGGTGAAGGGGTTGAACCCATTCTGCTGGAATGCACTTTTTAATAATATCGGATGCCGAATTCTCAGCGCAGAGAGAATTAACACTTATTTATGCCGTCTTGTTCTTAATTCTCACTACAGAGGTAATTTCTTGCAAAACAACCAAGTTTTGCTATAATTCTCACTACAGAGAGAATATTGAAAATAGGTGACCGAAATGAAAAAGGTAATACGAAGTGATAAAGAATTGGCTAAAGCACTAAAGGAACGCAGGAAAGAGCTTGAGATAACGCAAAAAGATTTGGCCCGAGTATGTGATCTTTCTCATAATGGGATTAGCCGAATTGAGGTAGCTGATTCTGATATAAAACTTTCTACTCTTTTAAAAATGGGGAAGTTTTTAGGATTTAAAGTCGTTTTAGAGATGGATGAATAATGAAAAGTTTAAATGTATTTTTTGAAGATAGCTTGGTTGGAGTTTTTTCACAAAACGAAGAAATGATTCATTCATTTCAGTATGCCAACGCTTGGATTAAGAATGAAGAGGCCTTTCCAATATCGCTATCTATGCCATTGCAAGAAGAGTCATTTGGTAACAAAGTAACTTTGGCCTTTTTTGAAAACCTACTTCCCGAGGGGGACGTTCGGGCAATGCTGGAGAAATGGCACCATTCGGAAGGCGCTTTTAATACTCTTTCAAAATATGGAGAGGATTGTGCGGGCGCACTTGTGATTACCAGCAAAAAAACGCCCCCCAAATCAAAAACAAAAGAAGATAATTTGGAAATAAAGTTTTCTGAAATTTATAAAGCGATAGATGAAAGCAAAGGAGCAGTTGATCTTATTGCCGATAAGCATCCGGGCTATCTTTCAATCGCTGGGGCCCAAGACAAATTTCCATGTCTTTTTCTTGATGGGAAGATTTATTTGCCCAAGAGCGGAGAACCAACAACTCATATTGTTAAAACTCCAATTTGGGTAAGGGGCATCAAAGAGTCAGCTTACAATGAATATTTTTGCATGAAATTAGCAGCTCGAATTGGCTTCAATGTTCCTCAGGTCTTTGTTGTTGAGGGAAAGCATCCACTCTTTCTCGTTGAAAGATATGATCGGCGTCTAGTTGGAAAGTCGATGAAAAGAATTCATCAGCAAGATTTTTGTCAGGCTCTCGGAATTTTAAGCAGCGAAAAGTATGAGTCTGATGGTGGGCCTAGTTTAGAAATCAACTTTAAGCTTATGATTGAAACTGTATCAGCAAGAAAAAAAGTGGAAAGTACTTTTCGGTTTATTGATTGGATTTGTTTTAATTTGTTAATTGGAAATAATGACAGTCACTCGAAAAATATTTCATTTCTTATGATTGACGGCAAATATGAGCTTGCACCATTTTATGATCTTATTTCTACCGCTATTTATCCTACACTTGACTCTCGATTTTCTTTTAGGATTGGTGATGTAAGCTCCTTTACTAATATTGCTGCTAAGGCGGTGGCCAAAGAAGAAAAAAAACTAGGTGTTAAAGAAGGGATGTTGATCGAGAGAATGAATTTCATTTATCGTGAAATTTTAAATCATCAAGATGAGCTTATAAAAGAAATGAATAATGAATTTCCTAAGGCTAAAATCCATAGAAGAATAAAAGAATTGATATATGCTCGAGCTAAAAATTTTAGAAGAGCAGGATTGGATGTGAGTTAATTCCATTATCCCCAAAGAAGAAATCGAAGCAGATTCCAGAAAGTTTATTTAAGATCTAGCTAAATACTTAAAGATATGATTTAGAAGTTATTTATTTATTACATGATTTAAAAATAGACCACAATGAAGCTCGAAATTGGGATATATTCGGGGGCGTTAGATTATCAACACTTTTAAGCTGTTCAAATACACTGGTTGAATTAATGAGACATCTATTATGAAATTATTCAAATGTTGTTTTAGATTTTCTTTAGTTGCGATAGTGATGGTGACGACAATATTTTCAGTACCAGCATTCGCTGCGAGTATGGAAAAATATATCAGTGGCAGGATTGTAAAACGAATAACTTCAAAAACCAGACAACTGGATAATCGACAATTAATTAAGGCCAATGAACAAGATGGTTATCGTATTGAGATTGAACGTTTTATTGGGGGATATGCAGGTCCGCTCAATGACTTAACTAAAATTGAAAAGAAATTCGATGTTAAACTGGGAATTAATTTTACCGCAGGTGTGGTAGCAATTGGTGGTCGTGATGTGGCCAATCATGAGGAACTTACACAATACATTCAAAAGGATCCTACTGACTATCTGCAAGCAGACAAATTCGAGACGATGGTGACAGGTGAAACCTTTCAATACCTCTTTGAAGGCGGAATGATTATTGATCCTGAAATTTCAGCGTTTGGAATTTGGGGAGTGGTCGTCGGTGGATGGCAGGTAAAAATCGAAAAAAAATCCGTCAATGAAATTGAAGTTGAGGTGTACTTGGTTGATTCACAGATTGCCTCTTTTTATTTTGATAAATTCTCTACAATGATTTCTTATGACGTAGGAAGAAGAATGGAAGAGGGTTTTCAATTCGCTATGAATTTTCATGACCTCGAAGTAAAAAAGGCCTATAATAAATTTTTTAGAGGTGATATTTCCTTTGCTCAAAAACTTTCTAAAGAGAATTCGAACATTAAGATTAATAAAAAGACTAAACGCAGAATTCTTTTTTTTGGAACAGGCATTTGGAGTCGTTCTCCTTTTATTGCGTGGTTTTTATTAAATGCAAATCGATATACTATAAAAACTGAGTTGGAAGATTTTAATGTTGTAAAAAATCAAACTGATCAAACCTTAACGATGAGTTTTAAAGACGACTGTTCGCTGGATTTTTTGGGAAGTTATAGCTCCAAAATTCGCTTGGCCCAAATCACATCCTCGAATATAGATAAGAAAATTTATGCCAATGATATATGGTTAAATGAAACCACGAGACATAATAAACTTCCTCAACTTTTACAAGCTGCAATCAGAGATACCTTGCTGATTGAGTATTTTGATTTCAATATACCCAAAGATGTGGATTATGATTATGCTTCTGTTTCAATGAAAATTGAATACAGTGAAAAATTGATTGAACATATAAAAACTAAAAACGTCGATACTGATTTTTTAAAAGTGACAGCAATGAATAATTTAAATGAGGTATTTAAAAGTAAACTTAGAAGGGATAGTCCTGAACATATTCCGGGTTATACTCTTGCGAAAAAGCGAATTTATCGTAGTATTGAGGCGATTAATGAGGCTCAAAATGAGATGTTTGCTAGCTGTTCGGATGAAGCAAATGAAGAATGCTTTAAATCCTATGTCAATATGATGAAAAAAATCTATAAATCACCGGAGTTATATAAGGCCTGGGTTGAATATGCCAAACGGTGTGGGATGAATTTATCAATCACTATCGGATCATCCAATCTTTCTGGATATAGGGTTGATGAAAAATACCCCATTAATGAATTGTGTAGGGTTGAATAGATTTCTCACATTTTTAAATGGTGTATTTACTTCCATAGATATATGATTACGAACACAAAGAAATTATTATCTCATTCCAACTGATGGTGTCTGAGTCTTACTTTATCATCATTGCTATCATATTAATGAGCATTACCTAGTTCAAAAAAATTTTAAATTCTCTTCAATATAAAAAAATGCATCCCCGCTTTTTACCTCTTGTCGGCTATTACACCCTCAAAGGAGCATTTATTCGTAATTTTTTAGAAATAAAATCTAAAAATTATCAAACAATAATTTGTTGATTTTAGATAAAGTTTTTCATACTGGCTTTTTCATTTTAGCATATTTATAGGTATAATTGCCAAGTGGACTGTAAAAAATAGCGGCATTTGCTCAAAGGTGAGAGTCGTCGAACGCCTGGGGTAAGGAGAAGATGGTTGATTGGTTATTCTGCATTATGAGAGAAGTAACATAAAAATTACGTTTGAACTGTAGCGATCTAGAAAATAACAATTGAGGAATATAGTGTTTTTTACCTCTACTAAAGGATTTCATGATTACAGCCAAAGAAATACTAATGGGTCGAGATATTGACTATCCCTTAACAATGGGAATGATTTATAATTTATTTGACCTCCTACCCCGGGTAAATTGGGTTAGGTTTCAATATGGAAAACCGTTAATTGTTAATTCTGGCTATCGGCCAGTTGACATAAACGCTTCCGTAGGAGGAGCAAATAATAGCAGTCACACCCTTTGCATGGCCGTTGATTTTAAAGATGCAGATGGCGACTTTGCTTTGTGGTGTTTGAATAGTTTAGATATAATTAAACACGCTGGCTTGTATATGGAGAGTCCTGACTATACAAGGGGATGGGTTCACTTACAGAGCAGACCTACAAATAATAATCCTTTTATCCCTTAATCATATTTTTTAATTCGGGTTTCCCAGTCTTATTAGATTGAGTTGATAAGGACACCTAAAGCTTGTGATACTGTTCGGTCATTCAATCTTGCTCCATCTTGTCATCAATTTTACGAATATGATGTTCCAATAAATAATAAGTCTCAAAGAAAAAATATAAAACTCAGCCTTTTGGCAAGGAACCGGTTCATGGATATTGGCAGGAACTCGAAAAAGGGCCTGACGTCAAATTGGAAATTGAAGGCCTTGATATCTTAGCCTATGGAATAAGCTATCAAAAAGTTAATGGTGATACGGTAAAATTTAAAGTCAAAGCAATCAAAGACAGAGAGTATAGCGCGAAATCATTTAAAAAAGAAAATACATGTTACGCCGAGGCAACCACTTGCGATAATCTGCTAAATATCTTGCTCTTCAAACAGGGTAGCGAACTTCTTGAAATGGGGTATTCAAGCCTTTAAAATACCCTATTTATCCATAAAAATAGCCATATATATCCATATTCCTTGATTATATGGCTATTTATGGATATATTTATGGATATGGAACTATATAAAAAACAAATATTGATTAGTCCAAAGATCCTTAAATCCATAGCAGAAATTGATGAGTTCAAAGGGAGCTGGTCGTCTCTTGGTCAGCTTGCACCAGACAGACTGACATCGCTAAAAAAAATTGCAACGATTGAATCGATTGCTTCATCGACACGGATTGAAGGTGTGAAGTTAAGTGACTCAGAAGTGAAGGCCCTTCTTTCTGGACTTGATATCAACTCTTTTAAAAGTAGAGATGAAGAAGAAGTGGCTGGTTACGCAGAGGTCATGACTCTCATTTTTGAAAGTCACAGTGACATGTTGATAAACGAAAATACAATTAAGCAGCTTCATCAAGTGCTTTTAAAATTTTCAAGCAAAGATGTTCGTCATCGAGGAGATTATAAAAAATTAAATAATCATGTGGAGGCTTTTGATTCATCTGGTAAGAGTCTCGGGATTGTTTTCCAAACTGCTACACCTTTTGAAACTCCACTCAAAATGGAAAAACTTTGTCAGTGGTTACAGAAGACGCTTCTTGAAACTGACGAGCATCCACTTTTAGTTATCTCAAAATTTATCCTTAATTTTCTTGCTATCCACCCATTTCAAGACGGAAATGGCAGACTTTCAAGAGCAATCACCACACTTTTGCTTCTTAAGTCAAACTACGATTATGTTCCTTACTCATCAATGGAGCGTGTAATTGAAGAGAACAAAGATAAGTACTATCTTACGCTCAGAGGAGCACAGACTGAATCAGGTGACTCGAGCGATTTGCTTGTAAAATGGATTGAGTTTTTTCTTGATTGCTTAGTCACACAAAAAAATGTGCTTTCACGTAAATTAGAAAAAGAAAAAACTCTTCTCACACTTCCCAAGTTATCTGGGCAAATAATTGTACTACTCAAAGAGCATGGCAAACTTTCGCTATCTGAAATTGTAAAACTCACTCAGGCTAATCGAAATACAGTAAAAGTGCATTTATTTAAACTTGTATTTGAAAAACAAATTCAAAAAGAGGGTGTTGGTAAAGGAACTGTTTATTATATCTGAGCTGTTGGTTTGATTCAGTTGTGGTTTATCAAGTGTGGCTTCATGACCAATTATTTCTTTTATTAGGTATTGCTAGTAGGTAAATTTTCTTGGAAAATATAAATTGGAAGCCTGTACAGGTTTTTAATGGGAGTTAAGTGTGAAAAAATATTTTTGGTTTTTTTTAATTGTGTCTTTTTCTGCAAATGCTATAAATCCCATACAACTTTTTACAGTACAGCGTAGTAAAAATAAAAATGAAGTCCGTTATGAACTTAGGGTTGATGATAATTGTAAGCCTCTTGGTAAGGAACCGGTTCATGGATATTGGCAGGAACTCGAAAAAGTCAAGGCCTTCAAATTGGAAATTGAAGGCCTTGATATTTTAGCCTATGGAATAAGTTATCAAAAAGTTAATGGTGATATGGTAAAATTTAAAGTCAAAGCAATCAAAGACAGAGAGTATAGCGCGAAATTATTTAAAAAAGAAAATACGTGTTATGCCGAGGCAACTACTAAAATCAATGGGAAAGATGCTATTTTAAAAAAGGTTTATATTTTTTCTGTCGAAAAATTTTTAAAAGTTAAAGTTAAATATATCGATCTGATAGGAGTTTTGCCGGACGGTTCTGCTATACAAGAGCGTATGAATTTTTAAACAAGGGATCTGCTCACTAATTAGACAGGCACTCAATGATTTCTGGATTAAGGTAGTTAGAAAGTATCACCCTATATGCTGGCCGATAGTGTAATTTGTAATCCTGACTATGATGAATTGCCGGAAAATGTATTGGTAGAAATTGAAGCCTGATTTGTTCCAGTTCTTTTGCTGAATCCATATTGCCTTTTGTATTTAAATAAGAAATCACACTTAGCAAAGTTGCATTAAAAGTATCATCGGTAACTTCATGATTATTAAAGTATTGTGCGGATGTAATCATGGTCTCAACTAACATCTTTGCAGGAAGATTACATTTTTTATATGAGCTAAGATATAAACGATAAAGCGGCAAATCCGATGAGATTAACTCCAGCGGAATTGGGTCCGTTGGCAAGTCTTGGTTCATTTCTTCTTGAAGATATTGAATTGCTGTTTCGGCGTTCGTAATAAGGTGTCCAGGGCCTTTTAATGACTGGTTGATTAACTTATAAACGTCTTGAGCCTTCATCTTTGGATACTGCTGTAAATGCCAATCAAGTAGGGTCATATCAAAAGCGGCATATACTGAGATCTGCAAAGCGAAAAAAAATATAAGTGCTAATAATTTTTTCATAACTTTCTATCAATTCACGATTTAGATGTTTTAAATTTTAATATTTATAAATATATTATTCACTATTAGTGATAGTTTGGCTTGTTTTAAGAGAAAATTTGCTAAAGTTTATAAAAGGAATTAAGGAGGGATAATGTCGTGGAAAATTATGTAATAAGTCATGGCGGAGCGGTTTGCGTTCGCATAAACTATTAATAAACGAACGATGAACTTTGTTATGGAGTAAGTTTTATGTTAAAAAATAATATTGTTATTAGGAATATTGATTTTGATAATTTTGATGAAGTCATCGCTTGTGCAAAAATCCATAATAATATGCCAAATTCCTGGGATTCTAGTTTTATAAATACTGAACAAGATGATAAGTGGTTAGCAGATAAGATAGTTTGTCATAAGGATAATCCTGATACTCTTTATTTAGTTGCTATTGGCAATAATAACAATCTAGTTGGAATTCAGTGGACATTAGCAAGTGTGCAGCATAATAGGATGGTCGGAAATATAACATCTATTTGGGTTGAGCCAGGTTATCGGAACTCAACTATTGCTAAAAAGCTTAATCAAAAAACGGAGGAATGGGCTACTAAAAAAGGTGTTCAGATTCTTGAGGCTCATATTCATCAAAATAATTATAGGGTATTAAAATTATCAAAGATGATGGGTTATAAACCTTCGTTCATAAAAATTGAAAAGTGGTTATAAATGCTCAATAACTAATTATCACGGAAATCCACTCAGAGTAAAATTCTTTTGAAGGTGAAATTATGAATTTAAAAAATGTTTATAAGATTGAACGACTGACTAACGATCCAGCTATTGTGAGCAAGGTGGCGGAATTTTTATATGATGGTTTCGGGAAGTATTATGAAAATTCATCTATTAATGGATATACTCAAAGCTTATTGAAAAAGTTAGAAAATGATAATATGCCTTTCTACATGGTTTGTTTTGAAAATAATAATCCTATAGGAACGGCAGGCATGTATGAGAAATGGGGTGGAGAAGAGACGTATGATTTAACTCCTTGGTTTGGAGCTTTATATGTGATTCCAGAAAAAAGACGCAACGGAGTAGGACAACAACTTTTGAAAGCTATAGAAAAAGAATGTCAAAAACTAAAAATTAATAGAATCTATCTACACACGCCTAATCAAGCGAAACTTTATGAAAAGTGGGGCTGGAAAACGATCAGAGAAATTGAATTAAAAGATAGAATAGAAAAAATTATGGAATACGAAATAGTTGAATAGTTTCAATATAAATGCATAAAAGTTGTGCAAGAGTAATATACAACAAATGGTTTATGGATCGCTTACTAATTATGAGTTATGTGAATCCATTTCAACGAAAATTTGCAGATAAAAGATATAAAAATGATTTATCTTCGACGATGTAATGCAGCCCTAGACCAAGATTTGATAGATAATTATTTAACTTTTGCCTGGTTACAGTAGCACCTATTCCGAATAAATTATTCTCAGTTGGGATGATCTCAGTTTGATGCTCTCCCACGCCAAAAGACAAGCGATAATTTTCACTAACTTCTGTGCCAATATCAAATGCCCATTCATCGCCAGCTTTGTAAGTATAAATAAATGCAGAATTATTTGCGTAGCTTGCTGCTCGATTAAAAGTAAATCCAATCTGAAGATTAATCATCTCAAACAAATAATTAAAAGATAATGAAAAATAAGTGAGCGTGTATTCTGTTGGGGGATTTTGAAATCCTTGAAAGTCTCCTTTTGAAAGATCAAATAAAATTCTTGTATAACCCAAGGAGGCCCTAAAAGTCTTTGACCTATAGAAATTCCATTTTAAATTAAAATTATATTTATGCCGATTATCTAAATAAAAAATTGGAATGGTGCCAATCTCTAGCCTTTGCAAAACGCCTACAGATAAACTATTGATCAAAAAAGTTGAAGTGATACTACCACCGGGTGTTGTTTGGAATGATACTTGCCCAGGTTTTAAAGTTGTTGAGTTAATTGTTATGTGAGGATAATAAACTTCATCTGCAAAACAATGAATTGTAATCAGAGAAAATAAAATGCAAATATATTTCTTTTTCATAAGGAATTTACCTCAATTGAATTTTTCATTTTTTTAGAAAATGATATGTAAATATTTCTATTATAAGTTAATAAAACAATTGATCATAATAATTTTTCTGATCTTGGATTCAATAATTATTAAGAGAAAATAACTCCCGAGGCAGAGGATATGAGCCCAATTCGGTCAAGGTCGGTCAAGCCTTTTTCGAATTTAGGGAGTATATATCAGTTTTTCATGTCGCGAAGTCGAGTATCATTAACAAAATTTCATGTTGTTTTCCGTCTTTTTCTATATGAAGTGTGGTAAACTACACACTGCGAAATGAATTAAGACCAAAGGTTATTTTATGCTTTACAAATTTTTATTAGAAAACCAAAAAGAAATACTAGCACTTACAGAAAATAAATCTCGCGAATTAGCGGGAATTCTTATAAGTACTGCTCAGCTAAAAAAGGGGCTTCCAGTTTTTTATGCACAACTAATTACAGTGCTTAAACTTAAACAATCAAAGGTTGGTACAAGCATTAATAAAGGTGCGATGAGTGAGGCTGCTTGCGCTTCTAATGAGTCTGCTTTAGCAATGGCATCTGGACATCCAGGTGATGTTGAGTTAGCGAAATCTGCGGCTATTCATGGCGGTGAATTAATGGAATTAGGTTATACACTTTCCCATGTCGTCCATGCATATGGACACATGTGCCAGGCAATCACGGAAATCGCTGCTATTAAGCAACACTCCTTTACATCTAGTGAGTTTCACGATCTTAATCGTTGCTTGGATGTTGCAATTGCTGGAGCCGTTACTCAGTATCAGTCTCTTCGAGACCACAAAGACATGAATCGAGAAGTGGAGCATATTGGGATGTTAGCTCATGAATTGCGAAATTGTCTAACCAACATTAGCATTTCAATCCAGGTCATTAAATCAGGCACGGTTGGACTTGGTGGTAGCACGGCCAAACTACTTGATGATGATTTGAAACGTCTTAATGAAATCATTGAAAGGTCGCTAACAGAGGTAAGACTGCGAGTTGACCCAGAGGTACATACGGAATCCATTAATTTATTACAAGTGGTAGATCAGATATTAGTGACAGCACAAATCGATACTTGTTTAAAAAAACAATTGTTGGTTGTAAAAATTAATCCCAAATTAACTTTCAAGGCAGACCTTCAACTTTTTCATTCTGCCTTGTTTAATGTGGTACAAAACGCTATAAAATTTACTTCTGAAGGTGGTAAAATCGAGCTACGAGGAGATTTACAGGGCGAACACATCATTATTGAAGTTGAAGACGAATGTGGAGGATTGTCAGGTAATTCAATCGAACTTTTTACTCCATTTGTGCAGCAAAATGAAAACAAGGAAGGACTTGGACTCGGTTTAACTATCGCTCGGAGAGCGATTGAGTTAATTAACGGTACACTCGAAGTGTCTAATCTTCCTGGAAAAGGGTGCATCTTTAAAATAACTTTACCGTCGGTTGTTTGATTAACACGGTTTTGAAATTACTTTCCATAAGTTTGTTACGAGTCAAGTGGTAGGTTACATTGATTTTTATTCGGAAAATTTGGAAAATGCTCTAACGTTAGTCAAGCTGTTGGTGTAATCGCATAACACATTCCTTTTTAGAAGAATGTATTATGCGATAATTTGTTTTACTTAATAGGGGATGACCATCTCTTATTTATCGTCATCGTCGTCATCATCATCGTCGTCGTCGTCATCAGTTCCATTTTCTGAAATTTTTCCCCATTCCACTAAATCCTTAACTTGTTGGTCTGTTAAACAAACACTTTGGTGACAATTATCACCGGTAAATAAATTTCTTATTTTTCTAGCGCCCCATCTTTGGAGTGCTCCTAAGGTGTGGTGTCCTTTTACGTATTGATCAAATACAAGCTGACCGGGATGAATGGGATTTGGTGTAGGTGTGGGTGTAGGTGTTGGCACGGGATTAGTTCCATTTTCTGAAATTTTTCCCCATTCCACTAAATCCTTAACTTGTTGGTCTGTTAAACAAACACTTTGGTGACATAGATCACCAGTAAATAAATTTCTAATTTTTATAGCACCCCATCTTTGAAGTGCTTCCAGAGTGTGATGTCCTTTTACATATTGATCAAAGACAAGCTGGCCAGGATGAATAGGAATTGGCGTAGGTGTAGGCGTAGGCGTAGGTGTAGGCGTAGGCGTAGGCGTAGGCGTAGGTGTAGGCGTAGGTGTAGTTCCATTTTCTGAAATTTTTCCCCATTCCACTAAATCCTTAACTTGTTGGTCTGTTAAACAAACACTTTGGTGACATAGATCACCAGTAAATAAATTTCTAATTTTAATAGCGCCCCATCTTTGAAGTGCTTCTAGCGTATGATGTCCCTTTACATATTGATCAAACACAAGCTGGCCGGGATGAACGGGGTCTGGTGTTGGTGTTGGGGTTGGGGTTGGGGTTGGGGTTGGGGTTGGGGTTGGTACAGGATTAGTTCCATCCTCAGTAATTTCTCCCCATTCGACTAAATCTTTGACTTGTTGGTCTGTCAAACAAACGCTGTTATGGCAAAGTTCACCGGTGAATAAATTTCTAATTTTTTTAGCGCCCCATTTACGAAGATCTTCTAAAGTGTGATGTCCCTTCACATATTGATCAAACACAACCTGACCGGGATGAAGAACAATCGTATTTTTATATCCAAAGATGATTAAGTATTTTCTAAAGGCATCAAGACTAATGCATTGATAAAATGGCCATAGAGGACAATTAGGTGCGTAGTCAGTATCTAGGAAGTCAATATCCAACATCCCAGGGGTTTTATCATAGGTACCCGCTGACATATAAAAGGATAAAAATTGGTCATAATATAATTTACCATCTAGAAATAATCTTTCGGTTGCTTCTTTTGAATATACCGTTGTATCGATAGATCCATCCATGTGAAAGCAAGTATGGATTATTCGAAATTGCTTAATGTTTAAAATTGAAACACATGCACCAGATATGCCCAAACTGACTTCGTTATCTGTTGGCATTATGACTGGAACGGGTAATGTATCTTCTTCTTCATTTATGGAATTTCTAGTGAGAGTAATGGAATTGTTTTCACATTTCTTGGTTTCATTTTCCCAAAATTTAGAACAGGAATCAGTAGTGCATTTACTCGCTTGGGCTTTTATAAAAACATTACAATAATCTAAAAATTGATCTTGAGTACTAGTTGGTGCACCTTCTTTGACTTCTACAAAAGTTTCTGTTTGGTTTTGCCATTGTTTTAAAAATACATCATTAGCAAAACTCATTGTGCTAAAAGAAATAAATACTACGATAGCATTTAATATAAAGTTGTTTTTCATCGTATCCCTCCATGCTCAATATTGACGATGTGAATGATCATTTAAGAATTATAAAATAAAACTATAAGGGCCAATTTAATTTGAGTCAACGAAATAAATTTTCCCAAAACAGTTGATATTTACCCGTATTTCTCAATGGAAAATAAGATAAAAAATTACTTAATAATAGGTGTTGTGAATAACTTTATTTTTGAGACAACGCTTTGTATGTATTTATAAGTTTTTTAAATTCCGATGATGATCTGATATTTTTTAAATCTTCGTCTGTTTCAAAAGCTTGCCATTCGTAATATTTAAGTTTTAAGGCGGATTCAATAGCCGTGAGTGCCGCTTTAATATTATTTTTTCGACTATAATAACAGCCCAAATTGTAACAGGCTTCGTTGTTGTTGGCCTTGCATGATTTTTCAAAGTGAGGTTTTGCTTCATCAATTTTTCCAGCAAAGTACAAATCAAGACTCAAGTTATAACACCCATTGATGTCTCCCATATCACAAGCCTTAGTATTAAATTCCTTAGCTTTTACTTCATTTTTAAGGTTAGTATATACTATTCCGGCGTTTGCACACCCTAGCGCATATTTCATTTCGCACGCTTTGTTATAGAGCAAAAGTGCTCCTGTACTATCTTTACTTTCATCCAATATGACTCCTAAATTATTACATGATTGCGCATCACCTCCGGTACATGCCTTTTCAAATAAGGGTTTGGCTTGCTCACTTTTTCCCTCATCACTTAGGAGTAGCCCGAGGTCGCCACAGCCTGCGTAGTAATTCTCATCGCATGATTTTTTAAAATAAGTTCGGGCTACCTCAATATTTTTATTTTGTTTTTGAATAATCCCATAATTAGCGCAGGCCATCCCATATTTTCCTTCACATGCTTTTAAATAATTCGTCAGTGCCTCGTTTTTTTTCCCAGCTTTTTCCTGGGCAACTCCTAAATCATTGCATGAAGGTATGTATCCAAGGTCGCATCCCTTTGAAAAAGTAATCTTGGCAGAGCTAAATTCATTTTTTAAAAGATGTTCTGAACCAAGATTGAAACATCCTTTGGCACTTTTCAGTTCACAAGCTTCTTTGAAATAATTTATCGCTTCAGTTTTAGAATTTTTTTCATTAGCGTAGATGCCAAGATTTGAACAACTTCCACCATACTTATATTTACAACCCAGTATAAAAGCACCATGGGCCTTATCTTTGAATCCGTTTTGATGGTATAAATCGCCCATATTATGGCAGCCTAAATTGAATGATGATTGACATGATTTTTCGTAGTAAGCGATGGCGCTGTCTCTTTGACCGGCAAGTTCCGCACTTCTTCCAGCCGCAAAACATGAAGCAGTATGCCCGTTATCGCAGGCCAGTTGAAAATTGACCTGTGCCTCTTGGTTTTTTCCTTCGCCAAAGAGCATGTTACCAAGTTCTACACAACCCATAATATTTTTCAGATCACAGCGAGGAATTTTTCCTCCTCCGGGAACTTGTTGTTTCATATTATCCCAAAAAGCTTTTTCCGCCTGCTTTTTTAGAAGATCGGTCCAGTCAGCAGACAATAAATTAAATGAAATAAGAAAACATGATAGGGATAAAATGATTATTTTCATAATGAGTTTACTTCGCAAGAGCATCGTCCATTAAGACAACGGGCTACGCGCTTTTTTTTAGTAGGGGGCATACAATCCCAAACAATCTTTTTTTCCCAACTCAAAGCTTCCTTTTCAAAATCTTTGTGGTAACAAAAACCATCACAAGCAAGCTCAGGAGCTATTTTGCAATTGGAATCAATGGTGCATTTTTTCCAAATTTTTGGTTCTTCTGATGCATAAGTAGAGATTGAGAGAGTTGCAAGCAAACAAATAATATATTTCATATAATCACCTTGTGTTTTAATTTTATCCCAAGAAGCAATAAAATCAAAGTTAATCCTAATAATATTCCTACGGTTACATTTTGCACTTATTGTGTTTAAATAAATGACAAGCTTATGAAGGAGATAGTATGAAGGTGATTGCAATTAATGGGAGCCCTAAAAATCAAGGTAACACTAACCGAGTTCTTGAGATTATGGGTGTGGAGCTGCAAAAACAACAAATTCATTTTGAAATTTTACACGTAGGCAATAAAGTGATCAGGGGATGCAGTGCCTGTAGTATTTGTAAAAAAAATCAGGATAAAAAATGCAGTATCAACGATGATCTCAATTTAATTATTCCAAAACTTATAGAAGCCGATGGAATTATTCTTGGCTCGCCTGTTTATTATTCAGGAATAGCTGGAACTATGAAATCTTTTTTGGATCGCTTATTTTATGTATCCAGCGCAAATGGTAACTTTTTTCGCCATAAAGTAGGAGCCTCTATTTGTGCAGTTAGAAGATCTGGGGGACTGCCCACTTTCCATGCTCTAAATAATTATCTCACTTACTCAGAGATGTTTATCCCAACATCCAATTACTGGAACGTAATCCATGGAACCGTTCCAGGAGATGTCGAACAAGATGGGGAAGGAATGCAGATTGCTAGAGTATTGGGGAAGAATATGGCCTGGCTACTTAAAGTGGTAGAAATTGGAAAGCAAGAAATACCAGTACCTGTAGCAGAAAAAAAAGAGGTTACTTGTTTTGTGAGATAGCATACTACTTATCTGATTAGCTATTTGATTTCATAGGTTTAGCTCTAAACCTGCAGCAATTTGTCATAGAGATTCTGAAAAAAATTACATGGTTTTGATTTCACGCTACCGCATTAAGCGATTTGTTGTAATGTACCTAAAACTTTTATGGTTTTTTGAACTTATAAAATTTTTTGTTGGAGACGATATGAAGATCCTTACCACATTTTTTTGTACCTTGTTTATGTTTCAACTTTTTGCCTACGATACAACCGGATGCAGTCCACTGGTTTCAAAAACTATCAGTAGGGTTACGGCCAAAGGAGCTTCGCTGGTTCTTACTTCATTTAAGTCTCCTAGAAATGATTGTTGGAATAAAGCAAGTTCCGGATTTAAGATAGCATATTCTTGGAGTCAAAACGTATCAACATCTCAATATACTCAAGTTGGCTTTTGGATAAAAGTTAATGATATCGATTTTTATTTAAACAGCGATGCTATCAAGTGTACAATTAATAATTCTTTACACTATTCTCACAATACAAGTGGCGAGCAGGAGTATCGTTGTACGGCTTCGCTATTTTATTTAGTTGGGCACACTGAAGTTTGGGATATTGAAATTGCACCCCAAATTGACGGATCGTGGGATACAGCAGGATATAGTAACAATTATAAATTTTCTTTTTAAATTTTTATGGATGAAATAACTATTTTTATAACATAAAGATTATTTTTTTTCTTCTTTCTTAGGTACGTCGAAGATAACTTGCTCAAGCGCTTCCACAACTTTTCGATATTGTCCGGCCTTATAGATTTTTTTTAGGTTTCCGACGTACTCTTCTCTTCTAATTCCACCTTTGGGAGGATGGATACATACATCGACGTATTCTTCTACAATTTTAAATACAATGGCCATGGGGGAAATGTTGGGATCAGTTGGATTATCGGAAAAACCAATTCCAGTTTTCACACCATGATGTTGTAGAATAAAAGATTCTGCCCCATATGGTACGTTGGGATATGAGGTAATTAATTCTTTGGCATCTCGAGCATGATTTTTTACTTTATTTTTTAACTCATCACTGATTTCAGCTTTTTCCAGTCCGCTGTTAGTTTGTATTTGGCATAAATCATCATCAGGGATGGTTATGTCATGGAAAAAAGCCATAAAACATATACTTTCTTTTTGAGACTTGCTTCCCCACTCCATTTTGGAAATCACGTTGGAAGCAATGATGGCAATCATAACACTATGTTTATATAAATAGCCTTCTTCTGATTCAGATATGATCTCTAAAAGCTTAGTTAAATCTTTAGAGCTTTCGGTGAGTCTAAGCATTGAACCAATGGTCGTTTGGGCCATTTCAACGGCCCTTTCGTTAAGTCCGGAGGTGGCTATTAATTGTTTCGAGTAGGAAAAAGTAGCGCCGGTGGCATAAATTCTATCATTGTCAGTCATTTCTTTTTGTAATACCCCTTGAACGTCGCTGGAAAAGCTCTGCGCGAATTTTAAACGATTCTTCTTTTTTATATATAAAAAATGACAACCTTCAATTGCTATTTGACGTAACATAGATTTATCAATTTTATCTTGAGCTTTATACAAAACTTCAAATGTACCATCCTCACACTGTTTCATTATGTCGATAGGGGCATTGTTAAGTATGAGTAAGGTTTTAGTTTCGAGTGGGAAATAATCTGGCAATTCTTGGCGTATCATGTTTTGAGCTTTTACATTAAGTAATTTCGCAGATGTTTTAATAACCGTTTTCCAGTCGCTAGGATCAATCATTTGTACTTCGTTATGAAGTTTAGGATTATTCCCCAGTAATATAATGGGGATTTTCAAACGATTTGAATTTACATAGTAATAAGTTTTTAAAATCGTGTTTTCCTTGCCTATCATATTTTTACATATAATAAGATCGACTTTTTTATTCCTTTTCAAATATTCGACCAAGTCATCGGCATTATACTTATTAACAACTTTCGTAGCCGTATATATTTCAAGGTTTAGAGTCAAGAGCCTCTTAAGCGCAGGACCATCTTCAACTAATATGGTGGTTGTTTCGGGAGGAGGTAAAATTTCTTCAGCGATGTCGACTTGGGGCGTTTTTTCTTGATCTTCTTTTTTTGATTTCATAAAAATAATTATATCAACTACACTGAAAAATGGAAAATAAAAAAAGCCTCGGGTTTTAAATCCGAGGCTTTGTTCTTTAGATCAAAAAGTTAAACAAAAGTCTTTTTTAAAAAATTAGTGAATATAAGCGCCTAAAATCATCATAGCAAAAAACAATGATTTACCATAACAGCCTTCTCCGCCCATTTTGTAAGAAATTGTTTCGCCAGCGACAACAGTTGAAAAAGTAGGGTTAACCATATGAGAGTCATTCATGGATTCAGGAACGACTTGAATAGATACCAGTTCATCATTGATCATTAATTTGATAATTCCGTTTGCAGAGTCAATACCAGCAAATTCAATTTGAGTCTTGTATTCAACACCGTCTTTGGTATGGACAATTGTCCCACCAAGTTTACCATTTTCTTGTTTAGTGAAAATAGTTTTGATAGTTAGTTCGTATTTTCTTACGATGAGTTCAGCCACACCTGCAGCTTCATCAAAAAAGCCCCATGCTACATAATCTTTAATGGATCCCGCCATGGCGTGGTCATATATTTTCATATCAATATTGGTACCACGAATATTGGTAAGTTCCTGACCTTCTTCTGCAAAAGAAGCAAAAGAAAAAAGTAAACAAGCTACTAGCATAAGAGTCTTTTTCATATAATCTCCGTTGTAAAAGTAAAAAAAAACTGTACTAAAACAATATACAATTATTATCCCAATTGCCAACATCATAAAATACTAAAATCAAAAAAAATTATTAAAATAGCAGTCGCTATCGACGAGATTAAGGCTTTTGTTTGAAGATATAGAAAAAAAGAACTCTAAACTGAAGAAATTTACACAAATCAAGAGATTATAAGTATCTGGTACTTCTTGTTTTTATTAGATAGAATGATCATGAATTTCATTAATTAAAGGAATAGTTATGACATCAGGCTTAATGAAAGCACTTCTTAATACAAGAATGCTTATTTGTATTTTCAATGGTTTTACTGCCGGACTTCCACTATATTTTTTGTCCCAGATGATACCAGCATGGCTAAGAACTGCGCAGGTAGATTTGAAAACTATCGGTTTTTTCGGATTGGTTATGATTCCTTATTCCTTTAAGTATCTATGGGCCCCGATTCTTGATCGCTATATCCCTCCTTTTCTTGGACGCCGCCGAGGATGGATGCTTATAACCCAAGTTTTGCTTTTCGGTGTTATGTTGTCGTTGTCTCTTATGAATCCTCAGATGAATATTCAGATTATTCTATATCTAGGGCTTCTAATTGGGGTTTTTTCCGCAACTCAGGATATTGCTTTGGATGCTTATCGAAGGGAATTACTGCCTGATGAGGAACTGGGACTTGGAAATTCTTTTTATGCCAATGCTTATCGAATATCTGGTTTTATCCCAGGGGCGCTAGGTCTTATTCTAGCTGATCACCTTTCTTGGAGTTGGAGTTTTGTGATTGTTTCTTTATTTATGTTAGTTGGTATTATTCATACATTATCTATAAAGGAAATAACTCAAGATATTATGCCACCCAAAACGCTTAAAGAAGCGGTAGTCGGGCCTTTTAAAGATTTTTTTGCCAAAGATGGTGTGAAAACAGGACTGTTAATTCTTTTATTTCTTTTCTTTTATAAATTTGGTGATGTGATGGCCACATCTTTGATCACACCTTTTTACATTGATGTTGGCTTTTCCATGACCGTAATTGGAACCGTAGCTAAGATTGTTGGCTTGTGGTCAATGATAGTTGGTGGATTTTTAGGTGGGCTTCTTATGTACAAATGGGGGATAAATAAATCCCTGTGGATTTTTGGAATCGTGCAAATGATAACTATTTTGGGTTTTTCAGTACTCAATGAAATTGGTCCTAACATTTGGGCCTTAGGGGTAGTGGTTGGACTTGAATATTTAGGAGTTGGTCTTGGTTCGGCGGCGCTCATGGCTTTTATTGCGCAAAATACCAACAAAAATTTTACGGGAACGCAACTGGCATTGTTATCTTCATTTTTTGCTATTCCTAAATCTTTTGCGGGAATACTTTCAGGAGTTCTCATAGAAGGTGTTAAAGACAGCGACGGCATATTCTTTTTGGTTTTAGGAAATATGAGTGGAGTTGGATACACTTACTTTTTTTATATCTGTACCGTCCTGGCGCTGCCTGGAATGATATTGCTTTGCTGGGTGGCTCCTTGGGGGGCGAAAAAAAAATAAAAGGATTGCTTAATCATGTCTGCAACAACCTCCATCAGACCCAATGCCCTGGTGCTTTATAAAACTCATCCCGCTAGGGTGGTGAAAGTTGATGCTAAAATTGAAATTGAACTACTTGAAGGTAAAATTTTAAGTGTCCGCGATAAAGATATTACAATGCTTCACCCCGGTCCTATCACTTCATTGGTAAAATTAAAAGATCTTCCTGGTGAGATTGAAGCTGCTTGCGAAGTGCTTGCCGGTGAGACTGTGACTTTAAAAGATTTAGCGGAGCTGATCTATAATAGCTATTCTCCCGAAAGTGCTTGGGCCGTATATAAGTTATTACAAGAAAATCTATATTTAACAGGAAGTATCGAATCGATACAAGTGCGCACTAAAGTGGGATATGAAGAAGAAAAAGCTGCGCGCTTGTCTAAAGAGAACGAAGCCATATCTTGGCAGGCTTTTCTTGATCGAGTTAAAGCGGGAGCTTTGACTTCTGAGGATACTTCACGATTGCGTGATCTAACTGATTTTGCCTGTAAAAAAAGCGTTGGTAGTCGTATTTTAAAAGAACTGGGAATGCCTGAATCAATAGAGAAGGCGCATGCTTTATTATTGAAATTGGGAATCTGGGATAGCACATTTAATCCCTATGTTTCGCGTAACGGTTTTGGGTGGGATGTAACATATCCGACTTGCGGTGAACTTAAGGCTGAACTTCGCAGGGATCTTACTTACCTTGAGGCTTTTGCTATCGATGATGAAGGAAACACAGATCCTGATGATGCCATAAGTATTGAGGGGGATAAGCTATGGATTCATGTGGCGGATGTCGCTGCGTTGGTCGTCCCCGATTGTCCCATGGACTTACTAGCTAAAAAGCAAGCAGCGAATCTTTATCTTCCAGAAAAAACTATTCATATGCTTCCGCCTAAGGTTACTGAAATTTTTGGACTTGGTTTAAATGAAACTTCCCCGGCCCTTTCTTTTGGGGTGACTCTGGATAATAGTGGGGCCATTAAAGAAGTGGAAGTAGTTATCTCTACGGTTAAAGTTACCAGACTAACCTATGGGCAAGCGCAAGCGAGGCTGGAACAATCGCCGCTAAGGGAAATATTGGCGATGACCAAACTTTATCGTAAAAATCGAGTTGCACACCAGGCAAGTCAAATGGCATTTCCTGAAGTAAAAATTCGAGTTGTAGATGGAAAAGTGGATATTACAATATTACCCGAACTTGATTCTAAAGAATTGGTAGCGGATGCTATGATTATGGCAGGAGAAGCTGCGGCTTGTTTTGCTATTGATAATAGCATTTTATTTCCATATGTGACTCAACCTCCTCCTGAGCAGTATGAAACACCAAATGATCTGGCTGGCATGTTTATGTATCGAAGAAAACTTAGGCCAAGCGAAGTAAAGTCAAGTCCTGATGTACATAGTGGAATGGGACTTACCCATTATAGCCGGGTTACTAGCCCACTTCGTCGCTATTTAGATTTAATTGCTCATCAACAGTTACGTGCATTTCTCAATAAGAAACCAATGTTAAGTGAGCAAGAACTTATGAATCGAATTGGGGCTTCTGCCGCTACGATGGGAATGGTTGCAGCTTGTGAACGACAATCCAATCGTCATTTTACGCTAGTCTATCTAATGCAAAATCCAAAGTGGCGGGGGAAAGGGATAGTGGTTGAGATTCGAGAACGCTATTGTATCGTTTTAATTCCATCTCTGGCCTTTGAAGCAAGAATAACTGCGAGCAGGGCGGTTTCGCTTAATGATGAACTTAATTTAAAAGCTAACGGGGTTGATTTAGCGGAGGGTATTGCTCAATTTAGAATTGAGTGATATTTTATTGATGAATCAACTTTCTTCTTAGTCCGTAATAAAGTGGCTGGGTGATAAGGTTATCCGCCATAAAAATCATCATAGCTGCTGCATATTTATGGATGAAATCTTGTCCGTTATTCATACAAATTGACCTAAGCATGAGGGCACTGACCAAAACTGTTCTGGAAATTCCAAAAACATCCCAATAACGATGATAAACAAAGCGATCCCATCCAGGTGTTCCTAATCGCAGCAAATCACCGGCATTTTCATTATAAAGCTCAATAGACATGGCCTCAATTAACAATGCTTTTTGTTCTTCGTATTCGGATTCTAAAATAGAATCATTTTGAGTAGATTGAGATACCTTATTTTTGTGATAATCCAATAACCTTTGGCTGCTCATTTCTACCATTTGCTTGGCTATTTTCTCATCGATCTTATTTACTTTAATGATAGAAATTAATTTTTCCAAATCCTGACTTTTTTGGGGATCGTTTAATATTGCGTCCACTCTTTCTTTGGCTTCATCTTGATCAACCCCAAAAAGTAGACCATATATTCCCCCATTTAAAAGCATATCACCGTAGAGAATACTATCTTCAGCTGTGTAGAGAAAATAGCTTTTGTACCACTTGGCCAGTATTGAGTCAGAATAGTCTGCTTGAATTCTTCCGATAATAGAACCGATCACTAAGGTGATTCCAATATCCCATCCAATACGCATCATGGCTTCTTGATCCCAATCGCCATCATAAAAAGCAAAAAAAGATCCAGCTGAAATCATGGATTGCATACCAACTAACAAATAAGTAAATTGCTTACCTGCTGCCGAATTAAAATGGTTGGGCATTTTAGAGGTACAGGCAAATAACAGATTTTGGTAGTTTTCTTTTTGTTGCCTGCTCATTATTTTAGCATCTGCTATGTTTTTTTTAGTATCAGCATTTTTGCGAGTGATTGTTAATTTATCAAAATTTTTTTGGAAATGCTTAATATAAAAATTTTCACTTTGGTCCTTTAATTTTAAAAATTTTGAAACTTGTTTAGATATTTGACCACGATATTCTCCAAATATTTGATTGACCGCAAGTAATCCGATCTGTTTATCTTCAAAGCTTAAGTAGTGGAGGAAATGAAGATAATCAATCAGAATTTGGGATTCTACGTTATGCGAAGGAAGTCCGTCTGGAAACCTTTGTTGGAGTATGATCAGATCATCAGCATGGATTTCTAGTTCTTGAAAACTTTTTAAGTATTTGTTTGAAATTTCATCGGGGATATTGTGCAAAGTCAGTGATTTGAAAAGCTGATCAAAGGATTCACCACTTTGGGAAATATTGTTTAACCGGTAGTGTACTCGATTATTTTGGATAATTAACAACTCACGAAGTTTAGCGTTGTCGAATTGCTTGATAAGTGTTTCGACTTGGACAGGACTTAAAATACCTTCCTCGATTGCTTGATTAAGTAGTGTCGCCATTTTTTGTGAGGAAGAAGCGTTTGTCCTAGGGAGTTTTGCTAGACGGTTGAAGAATTTTAATCTGGTGTTTAGAGAAAATTTTTTTAGTGAGTGCCAAACTACAGGTTGGGCAGATGGAGCGAGAAATTGTTTGATTAATTCTGTACAAGGCTGGGTATTAATGGAAGCGATTTCTCGATTGATGGTTAAAACTTCTGGAGAGAGAGGCGCTTTTATTGTTGAGCAACTCGCCATTAAATCAAGCAGCATCAAAATTAACATTACGTTTTTTTTAGTAATAACCATAGACTCTTTTCGAAAAAAACGTACCAAAGATTTAGATGTTTCTAACTGATTACAACTGTGGGGATGAATTTAATAATAATCTAAATTTGCTTGAATTAATTGTAATGATTCCGCTATATTACGTAGAATTCATATCATAGTTCTTTTTCAGTTAGAAGAAGATAAAAAGGTTCAACTTTTATGTCCAGATAGAATCTTATTTGACGGCAACGGAAAATCTTAGATAAGATTGTTTTACTAAATTATAATATATAAAAATCAATTTGCAGGAGAAGTTATATGAAAAGTTCATTTATAATAGTCTTTATTTGTGTATGCGTTGGTATAAGCTCTTCATTTGCAGACACTTTCGTTGATATTTGTAAGCGTGGCAGGATTGGACTAAAAATTAAACAAATTACCGGTGCAGCAAGTTGTAAACAAGTCTCATCAGAAAAAATGGCTGAAATTAATAAACTTAGCCTTGAATATGAGGATATATCTTCTATCGGTGATTATGCATTTTCAGGTTTGATTTCGCTGAAAGAAATTAATCTTTCTTCAAATCTGCTGAAGTCAATTTCAAAACATACATTCGCTGGGTTAATATCTTTGGAAAAGATCAATTTTTCTTATAACGATATAAGTAATATTGAATTAAACGCGTTTCAGGATTTAACATCCTTAAAAGAAATTAATTTGTCATATAACCTCATTGAATCAATTTCAATATCAGAACTGGGTCTTTCGGAAAATGTATTAATCAGAGGTGTTGCGATTAATCCCTAGTTTTTGTATATTTGCCTAGAAGGCAACTACATAAAGCGCGTAAATATTCCATTTGATATTTTTATAGACTTGTTAAATAAAGAAACGAGCGATTTTAGATTTTCTTAGGAAAAATATAAGCAAAAAGGAAATAAAAAAGATAATAAATGTTACTAATGGGATAATCAATAATGGACTAATTGCAACTCTAGAATAATTAAAAATTGTTAACAAGAGCGGATGTATAAGATAGACCCCAAAAACCATTGGGGCAAGATCCATATAGATTTTTTTTATTTTATCAGATTTTATTTTAAAATGTTTTGCCAGCATAAAAAAAGATATCGATTGTAAGAAGGTTGATAGACTGAAGTAATCATAAAAAAATTCAACAAAGCGTCCAGATATAGAACTGAGATGGTAAGTCATATGAATGGTGGTTAACGTGCTAAGGAAAAAAAGAAGTAGGCAGCTAAAGTACATGCTTTTAGTTATATTTTTGCGATCAAGGTAATATCCAAGTAGAAAATATTGCAAATAATATAGATAACTTTTAAAGCTAATTGATATGAACAGGGGCAAGATGGAAGTAAAGATTAAGCTAAGAAAAAGTACGGACATTTGAAAATTCCAAGGTACCGATTCAATATATTTTTTAGCCAAAGGGTATATAAGATAAACACAGATAAGAGCATAGATAAACCATAGATGATAAAATTGAGGATATAATGCTATTTTCCAAATTTGGTTAAAGAAATTGGTATTATTATTTAGGTAGTATTGATTCCACAGGAGATAAATTATTGACCAAAAAATTAGTGGAGGGATTAGCATTTTGAATTTTGCTTTATAGAAAGTCCATGCAGATGAACATGGTCGGCTTAGATAAAGGGCCCCTGAAATCATAAAAAAATTGGGTACGGCCATGCGGGAAAATGAGTCAAAAATATTGGCAATATACCAATTAGTTAAGGGGATTGAATTAAATCTGTAAATGTAGGGCATCGAAGTATGCAATAAAATAACCAAAAAAATTGAGAGGACTTTGAGATAATCTGGCCAAAAGAGTTTTGAATTCATTAGTGTAAATTGTATGGTGACAAATAGTAAATCGCAAGATGATTTAAGTTTTTTTGATATTTCATGTAGCGTTTATTGTCCTTAGGTTTTAGAATAAGTGATGGTATGAAGAAAAGACACGTATTGAGATATAAAAATATTTTGCTGGCAATAACAAGCTTAATCGTAGTGGCTTTTTATTTTCATAGACCATTTCTTTATTCTAAGGGTGAACATTATTTTCCTTTTAAACATTTTGACGAGATGATTTACCTTGCAAAAGTTACCCAGATTGCCAGCGGAAACTCACCTGACGGAAATTGCATACTCAATCACCAGTTTGATGATAAAAAATCACTATATCCAATTTATGCAGAAAAATTTTTAGCGAGTATCTATAAAATCTTTTCACTCACCCCCAGAAGTTTTCTTCTTTTACTTTCTTTATTTTGTCCTTTGCTGATATTGGGGGGACTTTATATGCTTATTCGTAGTTTTAAGCTTGATCAGTCTTATAACATATTTCCAGTACTCCTTGCAGGGCTACTAATGACTGGCGTTTTGTTTCTTAAACCCTATCTTATTCCGTCGGATTTCGGGGTGTACATTTTCCCATTTGAACGTTATCTCAATCCACTGTTAAACGTTATTCCGACTATATTTTACTTTGCTAGTTTAGTCAGACTATTGGTAAGTGAACGACCCAGTCTTAAATATGTTGTGCTTACTGGGTTGTTTGGCGGGGTAACTTTTTATACCAACGCTTATTACTATCTTGTAAATTCAATAGTAATAATTTTATTCTTTATATTATCAATCGTTTTGTGGCGTAATAAAATTTTATCCTTTCTATATGCAGGAATTATTAATTTGTTGGTTGCTAGCCCCGTCATCTATCAAGTCTTATGGGGACCTAAAATTGAGTATGCGCTGGAAAAAATGTGGGTGGTTGGTCTTTTACTGCCCATTAAAAATGTTGCATATCTAACCCATAAAGGAATGATTTTCATCATTTTATCCTCTTTGCTTTTGTTCATTTTTAATAAGAAATATAAGCAGGTAAGCCTTTTTATCTTAATTTTACAATCACTGGTGTATGCTCTTTCCAATCTATCAGTGGTATTTAATAAAATATTTCTTACTTTGCATTTTCAGTATTTTAATATCATAACGTTTGTTTTGTTTTACATAATTGTATTAGAGATATTCAAAGAACGCATTTCAGGTATAAAAATATTTCTTAGATATTGGAACGTGATTCCGTTGATACTTTCACTACTCATAATTCTAATGTCACTTAATCAGACTTTGAATGATAAAACAAAATTAGATGGAATGAATACAATCATTGAGAAAAGAGCTAGTCTGCTCAATTTAATTGGAAAGAATTATTCCAAAAAAATATTTTTAGCTCCCCTAGATGTCTCTAGCATGATCTTGGCTCAAAGTAACGTTCAACTTTTTACCGATCGTTTTATGAATTTTTGTGATTTGCACCCCGAAGAACTGCTGGCTAGAAATATTTTAAATTTAAAAATATATCAGGGGGAAAATTATATTATCAATGAACCGTGCGAGTATTATTGGCCTTGGGCGGGATTTATAACTGATGAATTTAAAAAAATAAATACCAATTGCTATCGATATAATGATTATATTCAAAGCAAACTTGCTGAGTTCAAAGTATCAACATATCAAACGAAACTAGGTCTAAATCATTGGTCAATTGATTATATATTACAGGACCGGCATGCTTTTTTTGACCAGACACTGATGAATCAATTGTTCCAAACTTCAATTATAATGGAAAATCAATTTTGGACTTTATATAAGGTCAACAATTTAGTTTCGCAGTAATGCTATATAAAAATTATTTTCTGGAAAAAAATCATTTACTGTAATAAACTTTTATTACAACCTCAAAAGAGTAAAATCATTGAAAGTATCAATAGTTATTTCAGTTTATAATGAAGCTAAGTCTTTAGAGCTGTTTTTTAAAGAGTTAATATTTCATACCCAAAATCTTGGTTACGATTTTGAATATTTATTTATAGATGATGGAAGTACTGATCCAAGCTTAAAAGTAATCCAAAAATTAAAAAGCCAAAACACCCATTGTCATGTCAAAGTAGTCAAACTTTCAAGAAATTTTGGACATGAGGCTGCGATGATCGCAGGGATTGATCATGCCACCGGTGATTGTGTAATATGTCTTGATAGTGATCTCCAACACCCCCCAGAACTTATTAAAGAAATGGTGAAGGCATTTGAAAAAGGTGCGGAAGTAGTTTTGATGGCGAGAAAAACTAGAATTGATAGAAATATATTTTTTAGCCTGCCTTCCAAGATATTTTATAACCTTATTAACCTAATATCTAAAACCAAATTTGTTCCACAAGCATCAGATTTTTTCTTGATTTCTAAAAGAGTGGCCCATTTACTAAAAACAGATTTTCGAGAGAGAACCAGGTTTATTAGAGGAATTATTCAATTTATGGGTTTCGACCAACAAATTATAAGGTATACGGCAAAATCTAGAGTGGCTGGGGAGAGTAAGTATAATATTTTAAAACTAACCTTACTTTCATTTTCAGCAATTGCCTCTTTTTCTCAAGTTCCTCTTAAGATTGGTTTATTGGCAGGAACCTTAACGGGTTTATTTTCTCTAGTGGTCTTGTTTTATACAATTATTATGTGGTTTAAAGGATTTCCCCCTGCTGGTTACACTACCACGGTAATCTTAATTAGTTTTTTATTTTCCGTTTTATTTTTATTGCTGGGGATTGTAGGTGAGTATATTGGCTATATTTTTAATGAAACCAAATCTCGTCCAATTTATATTGTAGATACTATTGATGAATAGAAATTTGACCACCAAAATTGCCTTTGTTTTAGACCAAATACTTCCTCCAATTTTAAGAGATCAAAAATGGTTTATGTGGCCTTTATTTCGCATTTTATTTGATCAAAAAAGTGCCAAGATGTTTATGCAATTTAAAACCCAAGCACCATTTTTCAAGGATGGTGACTTTGATAACTGGTATTGTACTTTAAAAAAGGCCCATATCCAAAGACCCACGGATTTAAACGATGATTGTCTAAAGCACATAATAAAAAATATTGTCGGGAAAAAAATTTTAGATATTGCGTGCGGTAGAGGTTATTTACTTAAATGTATTGCGCAAGAAAAAAGCCGACAATGTTACGGTGTTGACCTAGATATTAGTGCTGAGTTTACTGAAGAAAATATTATATGGCAAAAGGGACACGTGAATTTTATTCCGTTTGAAGATAAGGCTTTCGATACAGTCATTTGTACTCACACACTGGAGCACATCTTGGATATTGAAGGTGCTATCCGTGAATTAAGAAGAGTCTGTCGTAAAAGGTTAATTATTGTAGTGCCTAAACAGCGGGAATATAAATATACTTTTGATTTGCATTTACATTTTTTTCCCTACCTTTTTAGTTTTTTAAAGTTTATGAGAAATAAAGAGGCTATTTGTCACGATGAATTTACGGATATTTATTATCAGGAAGATTTGTAGGCAACAAGCATAATGAGTTTCAATACTTTTTTAGAAATATAATGTATTATTTAAGTAATATGTTAAAAATATTTATCGATGCAGATGGTTGTCCGGTCAAAGATGAAACTTATAAAGTGGCGGCTCGTTATCAATTAAAAGTGTGGGTAGTGGCCAATAAATATATGAATATCCCACTTCATCCTTTAATCGAAATGATGGTGGTTAATGCAGGACCTGACGAGGCAGATAATTGGATTGCTGATCATATAGAGGTCAATGACATTTGTATCACCAATGATATTCCTTTGGCTGATCGATGTTTGAAAAAAGACGCAAAAGTTTTAAATACACGAGGTGAAGAATTCGATGAAGACATGATAGGTAATGCCATGGCTACGAGGGATCTTATGAAACAACTTAGAGAAGCAGGCCAGATAATGGGGGGACCACCACCCATGGAAAAACGGGATCGCTCAAACTACCTTGGAAGTTTGGACCGGATTATTCAAATGATCAAAAAAAGGACTGATAAATAAACTGGAGACGTTATGATGAGTCTAACCAATTTTAATCGAGTTATCATGATTGGTTGGTTATTAACCTTGATTGCCTGTTCAGTTACATCGATACCGGCCACAAGTAATTCTAGGGTGAAATTACAACATGCCTATCAGCTCATGTCAGATGGAAAATCGCTGGAAGCGCAAAAACTAATTGGAGAAGTTTTGAAAGTGTCAGAACAAGTGGGAGATGTCATGATGGTGGCACAGACCTATGCGGTTTATGGGGATTTATATAAACTTGGTAAAACTCAAGATGCATTGAAACTCCCTGACTTTAAGCAAGCGGCTATATCTTATCAGAAAGCTGCCGAAAATTATCAGATTATGCGTCACTTTCTAACCGAATCTATATTCTTGTGGACAACCGGTATTATGCATTCAAATGCTGGTGACAAAGACTTGGCTTGTGATTGTTTCGATGAGGCGTTAAAAGTTTTTCGACTTGATTCAATAGATAGAAACAATATTAAGGCACCCGAAGCCTTGCCAGAACGGATTGGATTCGAACAAAAAAAGGTTGGTTGTATCTAAGTTGTCGATTAACCACTTTTTCTTCTAAAAAAGGTTTTTCTCGATCTATTAGGTTGTCGATTATCAATAATTGCTTTAGCCTTGCCTGGAGACAGTATTTGAAAATTTTCAACATTTATTGAATGATAAGGTTGGTTGGTATTAAGAGGGATCTTCTTTTTTATTAATTTTTCAATTTCTCTAAGGAAAGATCGCTCTT
>Ga0208957_1000381_pt1 | contig 38686 bp, 61 predicted proteins | sample RifOxyA1_FD_184029 | JGI IMG/M metagenome (GOLD analysis project Ga0208957, IMG submission 184029) | Groundwater microbial communities from Rifle, Colorado - Rifle Oxygen_injection A1 (SPAdes) | ecosystem: Environmental > Aquatic > Deep subsurface > Groundwater | place: Rifle, Colorado, United... | reverse complement strand
ATAACTGGTAAAATGAAACGCCTGCCACCGACCTGTTTTATCTGCCTCTGCCTTCTTATATAACTTCGAGGCATGCCTCGGGTCCTTGGCCTTGCTTACCCCCTCTGCCTTGAGTGACGGCGGCGTAAATATAAAGACAGCCGTACCATCATTATCCAGTAACATCGGCTGCCCTACTTCTTGCCACGCATCTTCGTTCATTAACTGGTACTCCTCCAGTATTAACAAATCGGCGTAGTCACCCCGTAGCGTATTAGCATTCCATGCTGTCTTCGCTTTTATCCTCTGCTCTGTCCCCGTAACCTCAATATATTTCTCCGTCTCATCCTTCTTTAATGCCCCAACCTTTATGGCATCCTCAAACGCCAAACATACCTCAAACCAAAACTTGTTCACCTGCTCCGCTGTCGGCGCTGCATATAGTACCCGCTTCGGCTTTACCCGCCCTGTGTTATCACATGCCACACACCCCTCCCCCAAACATGCGTTACATATCCCCTGAAATGCTAATCCCGCCTTTATACTTACCGCTACTGTCTTCCCCCATCTCCGCCCACTTTTGTTTACCTGCCTCTTCGCTACACACCGCACAAACCGCTCCTGCCCCTCCGAATGCGGCCTCGGCGTCCTCACCTCTACCTCTTTTATCCCCCCCTCTGCCTCTTCTTTTATCGCTTCTACCACACCTTCACCCCTTACTTCTCCCCCCCTACCCTTCCCACTATAACTTTATGTTAAGTCGGAGAATTACTTTTCAAAATTAGTGTAAAAAACTCCGGGTATACTATCGTAACGGGGTAGCCAGGGATTTACACGACCACCCCTTTCCTCCTAACGTAGTAGGTACTGATGCTACTCGTATCCTTATTATACACTGTCTAGCCTCATTGCTTTCTTAAGAGAGTCGAGCCACTCTGCAGGTGATGGTCTTGCATCTTTGCGTTTACGTCTTAGCTCCAAGTTGCAACCATGACACAGCACTCTAAGATTGGCGAGGGTACTATCATGACTTATTGCCCAGGGGATGATATGGTCAACAATCCAGCCTTCATTACCGCAAAGCTGACAAGTATAGTTATATCGCTCTCTGACTACTTTCTTTAAAGATTGATGTTGGCGGTAGGCTTTCCCCCCGGTTGTTCGGCTACCATCTTTATATGCCATTCTTCAACCTCAGCTACGCACTATGTTTGTTATGTACGAATATCTAGCCTCAACTCACACTTTACTTAACATAACGACTTGACATTTTTAGTTATTGAGGATTCTCTTCCTCCAGGTCTATGCGCTTTCTATCCACGAACTTGTTGACCAGGCTCACATGCCCGACCAGGTGCTTGGACGGTGCATACATCCCATGCATCCTAGCAAGCTCACGCAGAGGCTCAATTGGGTTTACCAGTTTGATATTCTTAGTAATAATAGGATTCCCATCACTGTCTACCCTGTGTCGGTGATAATATTCGGTGGCTGCCTGGTGGTTGGGCGTGTCCCTGGTCAATGAGGGCTGCCCGGTGGCATCTAGGAAGTCAACCAGGTTGGCCCTGGCGAGGGTTGAGAGGCGTTGTTTAATTTCTGTTGGTTGCATGATAGTTTTCTCGACTAAAGCGAGCGTCTTTGAGCTTAATAAAGCTAATTTTCTCTCGTAGAAAGCCTTAACATGATGGTTGTTTATGAGGAGTAATGATGCGTTTTGGGCCGCACCATCGGGTAAATAGCCGGCCTTGATATAAGCTTCAGTCTGGTTCATACCGGCAAGTAAGTTCAGAACGAAGAGGTGTTGTCTGGAGTTAAGCCGGTCTTTAGTGGTCATATGACAATTATAGCACAGTAAGTCAAGTAGGGTATAGGACTCAGGTTGTGGGGATTAGAGGAGGCAGTATAAATCAATCCAACGTAAGTCCTATACCAGGAATAGACGGATGGTTGAGTTGATATAATACGTAGAATAGAACTATCCCCCTACCCCCTTACTAAAGCTAAAAGATTGCAATAATGGAACAAACCAGTTATACTACTTATTAAAAGGAGTGTAAAATGGATAAGAAAAGGACTAGAAACAAAGCAGAATTAAACTTCATTGAATTTTCCACAAAGCACGGATGGGAAGTAACTAAAAGGGGATGGCCTGACTTCGCATGTTTCAAGGGGAGGCGGTTAGTATTAGTAGAAGTCAAGAAAGCCAGAACCATCCATCTCAAGCGGGAGCAAATGAGGTTAATGAAAGCTCTAGCTAAACGAGGGGTTGAGTGTTATAGATGGTCACCGGATGCCGGCTTTGAAAAGGTCTTACCAAGAACCGGAGTAATATAGGTTTCCCCCCTTTCGTCAGTCGGTCAGAAAATAAATATTAAAAAGGGCTTGACAGAGGTAAGAAATGGCAGCGTTAATTGGGTATCTGGAGTACGGTCACCATGCAGGAGTAGTCCATCGGTTAGCACATCGGGTTATCAGTTCACAACTTGCCACATGGGAAGGCAGAATTGACACCACTTTGGCAAGAGACGGTAATTTTTACGTCTCGGTAAATGGCAAGCAGATAGCCGAGGGGAATCTCAATGACAAGCGTTAGTATAACAACTTCAGGAGAGCTTGACTAAACAGGAGGTAAGAGAAATGGAATTGGTAACTATTAAAAATGGTAAGGATTCTTTCAAGGGATTAGTGATTGATAAAGTAGAGGAAGGCGAAACTGAATATACAGTCGCAGTAACAGAACATGGTGGTATCTGGTATTGTGGCAACTGGGTAAAGGATAAGTGGCATTTCCTCAGTGAACATGCCTTCCATGAGCGATTTCCTGTATTAGCAAGGAGCACATTAGATAACCCAGAAAATCTAAAGCGGATAAAACAGGATTTAGATTCAGTTGGGTTACTTAGTTTCTAGCCTCTACCACTGACGAGCTGGCAAATAAGATAAGGGGGATAAAGGAATGACAGCGACACTTAAAAATCATAGCTGGGCTATCACCCATTTTATAGAACAGGCTAAAGGTTGCGCCGATAGAACAGTAGACGGGGGGAGACTAAAGGCTATGCCGCACCTAAAGGGCACTTGCCATATATGCCTACATTATAAACCTGTTGCGCACATACACAATGACTCGCCTATTTGCAATGTTATGAAGCACCAACATTGTACTAACTATAAAGGGAGGAAAGTAGGGTGTATTACTGGCAATAAGGAAGAGATTGCGTTAGCACTAGCCAAACCGCATCAAATAATCTGGACAGGGAGAACGTAAGCCACTAAAATAAAATTAGTGAAAGGAGAATAAAAATGAAAGAATGGATTGAAGACATTGAAAAACTGGGAGCTTGCAGGAAAGCACTAGAATGGGCAAAGGATTATCCTACGCTAAAGGAGGCCTGGGAGAAATGCGAGCGGGGAGATTGGATGCTCTGGCTTGTGGGCAAATACTTAGGAAGCCCCCGCTCTGAAAGGCGCAAAATCCTTGTGCTCGCTACATGTGAATGTGCCAGGTTAGCGTTACCGCATGCGACTAAAGGTGACACTCGACCTTTGCAGGCGATTGAGATGACAGAGCGGTGGGCCAGTGGCGAGCAGGTATCTATTGAGGATATAATGAGGGTAGCCGATGCAGCCTATGCAGCCTATGCAGCAACCAATGCAGCCTATGCAGCCGATGCAGCCTATGCAGCAGCCCATGCATCCTATGCAGCCTATGCAGCCGATGCAGCCAGGGCAGCAGCCCATGCATCCTATGCAACCTATACAGCAGCCTTAAAACAATGCGCCGGTATCGTCAGGAAGTATTATCCCGATGCGCCAGGGAGAGGTAAAAATGACAGTTAAACTCACGTGCCCTGAATGCGGTAGCTCCCAAGTCGCCAATAACCGGCGTGTCTGGCACAAAGTACCACCCCGAACCGGTAAGGTGGTTGAAGTAATGCAGATGCGGTGTAAGAACTGCAAAACGTTCTTCATCCCCAAAGGGTTGACAAGAGTGCTATAATAGTAATGTCCGTCTCCGCTCAGAATCTCTAGGTTTGAGAGGCAGGGTTCACCCTGAAGGGTTAAAAGCTCTGCCTCTTTTCTTATATACGTGTTATTTCTTAAAAGAGGGGTCCTAGGGGGGAATATATATATAGGGGTTAGAAAATCCCTTTTTCTCACGCTTGGCCACGCTTGTTATAACCATTACAGGTGCGTTACAAACCCTTGTTATAGTTCCGCCAGTTAATTTCCTTGGCGGGTATAAATCTTTTATAGATACCTTGTTTATTAGGCGCTCTAATTAACAAACCTCTATCGTATAATCGTTTTACAATAACTCTACGTAGAGTTTTGTCTCTCCTGTTTTCAATACCGAGATCCCGGTCAATATTAAAATAGGCGAACCAGCCAGTAGATTGATTTATCCAACCGGTTATTTTCTGAGCCGATTCGCTTTTAGGTCTCATAATAGTCTCACCTGGACTTGAACGAGATGCGTTCCTTTTTTACTGTTACAGTGTTTGCAAGCAGGCACAATATTATCAATTGTATCTACTCCATTCTGAGCAATAGGCATGATATGGTCTTTAGTTAGTCTCTGTACTTGTTTACCACAATAAAAGCATCTATAATCGTATTTTGCTTGTAACACTTGCCATTCTTCAGATGACAATTTAGAAGTAGGTCTATATTTGCGTTTAGGCTTTTCCCGATATTCCCAATTGGCATAGACATCGCAAAGAACAGGATAATAAAGAGCACCAACTGAGCCATGTCTGGCAGCCAAAATGTCTAGCTTATCCATAGCCTCATAAAGACCAAGCCCGTTAGCCTTTAATTGCTCTAAAAACTCTTTGACTTCCACAACGTAATAATAGCATATCATTGTAACGCTGTCAAGCTAGTTTGACGCCATTACAGTTATAACAATCATTACAGTTATAACAAGACAAGGGCTATTGACAAAGCGGTGCTTAAGTGATATGGTAGTCTTAAATAAGGATGTTGATGATGGGGGTGATGAATGGCAGAGAACCTTTTTAGAACTTCAGACACCGGACTTGCTACCTTTCTAATTAGTCAAAGTATGCCGCTTGTTTCTATTGACTACACTCAACCCCGCTATGAGTATGCCTTTAATGACACGCCAGCACTCAGAGACCTATCCACAAAATACCTTATCGGCAATGCCCTGGTAGACCCGGCTACTTTGTTGCGAATTAACAAGAAGTTGATGCGTATTATCCATAATCAACTTCAGTGGGAGCAAGATTAAATGCCAAAGCAGTTGTCTCAGGGTATCGTGGAACAATGGTTAGCTCTAGGCACTGGTAATTTCAATGTCAGGGAACTATGGGCGGACTTAGATATTCAATCGCCTGAAGGCAAACAGCATTTAAGGGTCATCCTGACCCGCTTACCTGTTAAGTCATTAGGCTATGGCAACTATAGGCGTATAGACAATGAGCTTACCGAGATACCCTGGCAACGAGCAGACCCAGGTAACATCGTCCCCTTGCTCTGGCCCTTTGAAATCCACAAGTATGCCTCTATCTACCCTAAGAATGTCGTTATAGTCGCCGGCAGTAAACAAGAAGGTAAGACCACATACCTCTATGATTTTATCAAACTCAATATGTACAACTTCCCTATTGACCTCTTCAATACGGAAACCGGGCCCGAACAAATGCACGATAGATTCAAAGATTTGGGTATCCCGATAGATGCACCATTCAAAGTTTACGAGCGGTACGACAACTTCGCAGATGTAATTAACCCGGCCCACATATCCGTTATAGATTATCTGGACTTGAATAATGAGTTTTACCTGGCTGGCGCTGAGATAGATGCCCTATTCCGTAAGACCAGCAGTATTGTAGTCATCGGGATGCAGATACCCCCACCAACCGAGACGATAGTAAGAGGTGTTAAGAAAATAATAACAAGGGATTATGCCTACGGTGGGGGCACGACTGCTAAGAGAGCCTTTATTTATCTGTCACTCAGCAGTCATAGGCTAAAGATAAAACACGCTAAGAAGCCGGCTCAAAAGAATACAAACCCTGCAAATATGACCTGGAGCTATGAATTTGATGACAAAGGACAATTCTGTAATATACAACCTTTTTATGGAGATGAGAACTTTTAATACGTACCGTGCTTCCGCTTCTCTAGCTCTTCAATCTTGCCGAGCAGGTACTTGATGCTCCGGGTGTTCTCATCCAACCGTCTGAACTCTTCCTTGCTCATGTCGCTGTGCCGGTGTATGACCTCTTGTGATTGAGGTTTTTCTTCTTTCTCAAGCTCTCTATAATAAGTTGGCTTGTTACATATTTCACAATTAGAAGGTGAAGCATAACGTATCATCTTACCATTTATCCAGCGAGGCGTTCGGATAGTCGGGTCCTCGGGGTATAAATGTTCTTTACATTCCGAACAACTAAGCACGGCTCCTCCTTCCGTCACAAATCCTTAGCGGGCACTCTCTTTTCACTATTTATTAGCCTCATAAAATGCTCTGGCAAATCCCGGTGGAGTGATAGCCCGCCTCTTTATAAGGCTTACTCCAAGCCCCAGTTCCACCGCAGAGGTCAAGAATTATCTTATCTGAATTATTCACTTCCCCCCTTTGCTTTTAGCCTCATATCCATTGCAAGAATCGCCTTTCTGCGCAGAGCACTACCGCAATTGATTGTTTTCTGGAATCTGTTTCGGCAGTCTCTCACTATTCCTTGCCAGATTTGTTCATCTGTCATATTCGGGCGTGACGTTTCTATTAGTCCCATCTTTATTCCTCCTTTGCTTTCCCGTCAAGTAATGTTGCTAACCTTCCCAATTTTTCTTGTCTAACCTGTTCATAGAGCGCAGGTTCATCCAACATCAGCTTTAATTGTTCTAAGCACAATTCAACATCAACAGCTTCTTCTAAAACTTTACTTACACCGATTCGGTGTCTGCGCCATTTTTGGATAGCATCAATGAGTTCGGCGCATTCCTCAATAACCATATCTAATTGTGATTGAGTACCCCATGCTAACCACGCCGTTCGCATTAGTTCTTTATATGGTTTCATTTATTCGCTTTCCTGCCGTTAATGGCGTAGGCTACTGTTGACTTGGTTTAAGTCTTCTATAGATTGTTTCTTTAGATGTACCAAAATATGTAGCAATTTCCTTTATAGAATGACCGTTCTTTACCATTAGTTTTATCAATTTTGGGGTGACTTGGCGAGTGCGTTTATAATGGTCATTAACAGGCTTTAAGGTGTTTAGATATTCGCTAACCGGTATAAGTGTAGCTGTTTTAGGACTCCAGACAAAGCATGGTTTTATTTTTTGGAATATCTCTAAAGTTTTTATTTGTGTAGGTAAAAGTCGCTCGGTTACGGAAGTTTTAACCTCTACGAATATAATATCCTCATCTTTGCGGCAAACAAAGTCTGGCATGCCGTAATGAAATAATTCCCAACCTTCTGCCTGCATTTTATCAATAAATACCTGCTCTGTAGCTGTTGTCATCAACTTAACTTGTCCTCCCTTTTCGGACAGCTTTAGCTATTAGCTTAGATACTCTGCTAGGATGTATCCCCCAGAGTTTAGCAATTTCCACTTGCTTGACACCAGCGCGGAACATGGATAAAGCTCGCTCCGGCGTAGCGTCTAATGGTCTCTTTTGTTCAATTTCTATCTTCGGCATTTCAGACCTCCCATAAGATAGACTATCATAATTATCTACTCCTGTCAAGCACTTTGTAAAAAATAATTGCGTGGGGTATTGACAAGTTCAGAAAAATAGTTTATACTCTTAATTACCTAAGAAGGAATAAAGCAATCTACCCGCCGTCTGTCAGGGTAATGGAAGGGAGGTGAAACATGGCAACTGAAACTAATATCATAAAGGTAGGGTATGCAGATGGTTTCTTCGGGGAAGCCCGCAAGTATGAAATAGTAGGCGAACTCAAAGCAGGCGGGTATGTAATCAGGAGTATGCCCACAGTCTACTATGACTCCTTCGGTAAGTCCTATCTGCTAACATATCCTGCGGGGCTTGGGATAATCTCTACACTAACCGACATTCACGAAGAGATGTTTGATGGCAAAGAGTTTGTCTGGGTGAATGTAAAGGAAGTGTCTCCTGAAATCTGCCCTGTCTGCCAAGCCCACAAATCCAACTACAAAGAGGCTATGGGGCGTGATTGCTCTGAGGAACACGGAGGGTAAAGGGATATGGGCAGAATGACAGCATTGGAAGAATATAACTTTAATAGAAGGCGTGTAAAGAGGCAGAAAACGCTACCTGTAGTGAGCGAAGCCGAACTAGAGGCTACCAGGAGGATAGGGCTGATTAGAGATACATTGATGTACTGGCGCCCCAAAAAAGACAGTGACGGTAGTGAGTTAATCCGTGACATGGCATTAAGATTAGCCACAGAAATCTATTGGATAGCGAAAGGGGAGAAATGAAACCCACAGAAGACAAAGAGGCGATGCTTAATAAGGAAGAGTTCTTTAGATTGCATGAGGACTTCTTCGGCAAAGGTAGTGGCTCATGTTGCGAGATTGATGATTCGGACTTGTGCTTTAGAGTAGCCAAGTCTCAACTGTTAAAGCTGGAGCGACTTGGATATACTAGAGAGGGGGTATCTAATGTCAAATCTAAATGAACTCAAAAAGCTGGCAGAGGAAAGAGACAAAGCTGAGGCTCTAGTTCTACAGATGCTTCACTGGCAAAAAGGGATGCCTTTTGAGCCGTCTAAGAATATCTTGGACCCGGAATTGGAAGCCAGAATACAAGGGAAAGGATAAACTTGCGGTGAATATACAGTCAAACTTAGTGCCCCTCAAAGAGGGAGAAACCTTTTACCTCATAGGATACCGAAATGATAATTACTATCCTAAAGAATGGAGTCTTCAATTTACCAAAACATTTAAGACTGTGGAACAAAAGTTGGCAGACAAAAGAAGTGGTTGTGCCCACTTACACCCTATAACCCGTTATTGGGAATTTAGATTGGAGGATAAAAACGTGGAACAAGAAATTAAAAATTTGACGGAAAAGCTACAAGAAAGAAACCCGTCGGTAGATGAGACTTATAGCCCTTATACCACGAACGCAGTCAAGATAGCGAGTCTCGCTTTGGAATCATTCTCAGGTAGTTTACTCCATAAGGCGCTTGCCATTGCTGAAGCTATCACCGAGTTTGAGAATGAACTTCTGAGCAAAGACCATACACCTGAGAAGTAGAGAAAAGAATTAAGGGAGTAGGCTAGATGAAAATTGATTATTGCCCGAAGTGCCACAAGGCTGGATTGAAATATGCCTCTAATCGGGATGAGGCTTTGAATGGTAGATTCCAATATGAAGTTAAGATGATTTACCCACCTGAAGGCTATGGCACAGCAAAGTGGTGTCCTCGCTGTAAGGAATGGGTTAAACCAGAGAATCATCCTTACATCGGAGGGAGGGAAAGGTTAAATGAGTAAGAAAACTTTTTGTGATACCTGCAACAAACCACTCAGTCGCAATATGGTGACTGAACCGCTTGTCATAGAGGCTAATGGCTTCAAGATTTTCGTAGAGGTCAAGCCGAACCCGGATATAGGTAAGGAAGACCTCTGCTATGACTGCTTGATGAAGGAATTGAACCAGAAGCCCAAGCGGAAATACACCAGGAAGCAAATACAGGGAATTTTAGAAGGAGGAAAAAGATGAAAGTAATTCTTATCGGCGCTGACCATAAAGCGGAAGAAGCAGGAATTGAGGTTACTGTTGAGTATGATGGTGAAGATACCTGGACATTTTCTTCTAAAAAGTTCAATTTCTCAATTTCCGATTTAACAAAAACGGCATTTTTCTTAAAGGATGAACCCAACGCCTTAAAGAAGGAGTAAGGCTGGGATTGGCTTGCTGGAATGAAAGGGCTAGTTGCAGGAGCCTGAAAGTCTAAGAGCAATAAACGGGATGGTAATTCCAGCAAGCCGAATAAATAAAGGAGAAGTAAAAGATGACCACAGAACAAAGAGTAACAGTAACACAACAAGGGCAAGTAGGAATTATCTTGCCACCAGATGTTATCTTGGAGGAAGCCAGGATAGCAGCTAGGGCATTAGCCGATGTGGTTTCAAAGAAAAAGAAACCAGTCATTATGAACGGCGAGCAATACCTAGAATTTGAAGACCTACAGCTTCTAGGGCAATTCTATCACTACACAGTAAGGACAGGCGATGCTGTGCCAGTTGAAGTTGACGGCGTAAAAGGTGCTAAAGCTCATGCCGACCTGATTGATATGAGAACCGGCCTTTATGTGGGGGGAGCGGAAGCCTACTGTATGCGGGATGAGGAACACTGGAATACCCGTCCTAAGTATGAGTGGCAAGGCGAAGGCGATAACCGCAAGAGATTCAAAGTCGGCGATGATATTGTACCCTGGTTTCAGTTAGCTTCTATGGCACAGACCAGGGCAGGGGCAAAAGCCTTCAGAAATAGACTGGCGTGGGTAGTGGTCTTGGCTGGTTATAGACCCACGCCGGCGGAAGAAATGACGGAGGGGACTGTCAGTGAAATGGTTAAGGAAAGAAGGACAGTAGATAAGTCTTCGCATTATTGCCCTGTCCATGATGTTAATTTCTTTAAGAGTGGGCGGATGAAGAATTACGCCCATCCCGTAGAAGGTACTAAAGAATGGTGCAATGAACCTGATGAGACTCCCGAACCTGCATCACAGCCCGCCAAGTCAACGGCAAGCCCTACGGAAGAGAAGACTGAGGGGAAACCACCTGATAAAGTTAAGAAGGGCAAGAGAGACACTAAGTCACTCAAAACGATTGAGCAACTAGCCCATGCTTTAAGAGATGATTTTGGTCTGAGTTATGCCGAGCAGTGGAAGGAATTAAATATCTCGGACTGGAATGGATTAGCGGTTACGCCGGCGGAAGCATACATACAAATAGCTTCCGCCAAAGAATAGGTCATTAACAATAGAATAACTTGCTGGATATTCTGGAAGAAATACACCCCTTTGGAGGTTTATCCGAGAGAGGGATGGGCAACTGAATGCCTGATTGCAAGGGACTAGCCTCAGAACCAGCAAGTTGCCCAAAGCCGAAAGCGTTAGTTACAACGCAAGACCGAGTGAGGATGTAACAGAAAGAAGGCGGTAGGCAGAGGACAAGCCAGCCACCCGAAGTCGTGAGATTAGGGCTTAGGAGAGACAAGCGTGGAGGCATCCTAAAGGTCATCAAGCTGGCAGGAGAAGTCCTGAGCTAAAACTGATAGTGCTGTGCTTCTGCTTGGCAATCAGTAATCTCAGGCAAGCTCAAGGCGAGGGTGTTTAGTATGCTTAGCATATACACGCAAGCACGGAGGGTGTGCGTTCCAAAAGACCAATATAGGTCTGAGGAAACAAGTTAAGCCAGCCCTCCTTTGAGCCTCTTTCCATAAGGCTAGGGTATTGACTAAAAGGCTAAAAAGTGTTATCTTATTAGTATGAATACAAGATGGTGTAATAAATGCCAACAAGAAAAACCATTAGAAGAGTTCGGTAGAAATAGAACTAAGCCATTGGGCTACGGATATACTTGCAAGGCTTGTATAAGAGAATATTGGCGTAAAAGAGATAAAAGACCTGAGCGCATAGAAAAAAGTAAGCGATGGCTACATAGTGAAAATGGGAAGAGACATTATAGAGAATACCAGCGACAATATAAAGAGCGAGTTAGAGCGCATCAAATGATTAAGCGATTGATAATTAAAGGAATAATAAAAAAAGAACCTTGTATATTGTGCGGTGAGAATAATTCCTCTGCTCACCATCCGGATTATACAAAACCATTAGAAGTTGTATGGCTATGTCAGAAACATCATTCCGAAAAACATAGGAGAATTTAGCCCTCGTCAAGAGCCAGTAAAAGGGAGGAGAAAGATGGCAATAGAATCAACACATCAAGTAACAGAATATGAGAAGGGTTTTGATGCAGGCTACAAAGCAGGTATGCAGAAAGTAGCAGATTGGGTAAAGAGTAACAGTTTTGATAATAGCATGAATCATAGCAGATGTGCGCTCACATTTTACACCAAAAATTATCTGGATTTTCTCAAGGAGAATGGACTGGAGGGGAAGTAAGTGAAGAAGATTGTTATCTGTCCTCATTGCAAGGGTGTTTTTGATGCGAGTAATCTATACGATTCTCGGATTCGTGTCCAATGCCCCTTATGTGAAGACTGGATTTGGTTAGTTGATTGTCAGGAGGTTCACAATACTAATAAACTAACACAGGAGCAACTTATATCTCTATTGCAAGAGTGTGGGTTTCAATTTTATGTTGCTTCTGGATATTGGCGAGCACCAGACGGGAAGCGATTTAAGGAGCTACCTACAGACCTTAACAATTTATTTAAGTATGCTGTGCCAAAACTACTCCAAGAAGGATATAAAATTGACATCAGAATTAGGAAGGATGAGACAATGGTGGTAATAAACAAAGGGGATTTCCTTAGAACAGGAACCGCACTTAAACTTGAGAGTGCTCTATCCTGGGCAATCTGGGAGGTGATTCATGGCAATCCTATTTAAGACTAATGGTATTCACTTTGACAGCAAAGGTAGAGGCTGTAGTGCTTTCTACCTTGACCTTGTACATCATCCTTTTAGCAGAAAGAGAGGAATAAAACTTTTCTTACACCAGATTATTTCTGGAGTCAAATTACTATTTTCGGAGGTTCGCAATGCCAAATAAACTGACTGACATAGAGAAGGAAGGAGGAAATGAATCATGCTAAATAAGCTAACACAGGAACAGCTAAAAGAGTTCTGGGAATGGTGCGGAGCAAAGTATACAGACCCCGAGCCTTGCCCAACCTGCCATAGACCAGAAGCCCCCTACTGGATTATAGACAGCTTCTATTATGCGGAACTTACTGGGTTGTTAGACCTCAATAACCTTTTTAAGTATGCTGTGCCCTGTTGGCTGAAAGAATTTATGAAAAGGCAGCCAGAAATGGATGAGTATGAGAGCTTACTTTTTCTGCTTAAGAGATGGCTTATCCTTAGTGTAAATAAACTAGATGCCAACTCTCTATTCTGGGCAATCTGGGAGACTCACAATGCTAAATGAACTGACTGACATAGAGAAGAAAGGAGGAGAAAGATGGCAAAGTTACGTTGCCCTAAGTGCGGGGCATTTCTGTCAATGAGAAATCAAGTTGCCAAGTATTCATCTACAGCTTTATTTTTGAAATGTCAAAAGTGCTGGATACTGCTTAGTATTTAGTTAGGGAGGTGATACAATGCTAAATGAGCTAACAGACAAAGGGAAGGAAGTAAGAGAAAGGGTAGCCAAGTTGATTCCTTTTGAACAGCTTACTACTGCGGATTCCATTATTTGCCTCATTAAAGACTCCGGTCTTTTTGAGGAGGCTGAGTGTAGAGGGTTTGATGACGCTATCAATCTTATGTTGAAGACAAACGATAATACTTTTAGCATCAGGTTGCAGTCTAAGTTTGAAGAGTGGGCTAAGGAAAAGGGCTGGAAGTCGCCCGAAGAAATCACGAAACAGATAAATGAGCAGTTCCCTAAAATGGCAAACGAAATGGGCTATGTGAAGCTGTCTGATAATCAAGACTTACCACCAGTCGGAGAATATGCGGGTCTTTACAAAAAACAAGCTCAAGAAGATATGCTCAAAGGTGATGCAACTGGAGTCTGGAGAAAGGTAATACTGGGGGTAAGTAAATGATTACCCTTATATTGATAAACAGCACATCCGCATATTACTGGCAATCTGGTTATTGGCTAGGATGCGCTTTTTGCTGGAGATAAAAGCGGTAGGTCAGACTATCATAAATGCTGATGGTGAATGTGTGCTTGTGCTACCTAGTGACTTGCCACCAGATTCAATCGTGTTGTTTATAAATAAAGAGAGTGCAAAGAAAGCAATAGCAAAATTGGAGAAGGAATGACCTACAGTGCTGACATCCTGAAACTTAATCCTGAACTAGCCGATACGATTCCTGAAAAGAAGGTGAGCAATCCTCGCCAACGGAAGATTAACCCCTTAAAAATAACTGAGACTGCCTTCGCCTCGCAGGTTGAATATTTTTTGAATCTATACGGCTGGCGGTGGAAACACGATAGACCAGCTAGGGTATTACGGCGAGTTAAAGATAGATTCGGTAATATCCAAAAGAAAGAGATTTATGAGACTGCTTACTCAGGGGACAAAGGTTACTTGGATTACACCGCAACCAGGGGCGGGCGTTTACTTTTTTTTGAACTTAAAGACGAGAAGAAGCAAATGACACCTGAGCAAGAGGAATGGTTCAGGTTATTGAAAGACTGCCAGATTTTCGTAGACGTAGATGAAAATGGCGATGAGATTTATCTGCCAGAGGTATATCTTTTCCGCCCCTCTGATTTTGAAAGAGTAAGGGCAATTTTGAGGTAGTATAGTCCAGAGCCGAAAGGGAGGGCTAAGAGAAGTGGACACAGAAGCTAAGTTATGTCCCCAATGCGATATTTCCACCTTCGGTAATTTCTGCCATACTTGCGGGACTGTGTTGATACCGCAAATTAGCGACCCAAGATGTCCTTACTGTGGAGAGGAAATCAGTAAAAATGACTACTACTGTAGAAACTGCGGGAAGCGAATTGAGGAGGCAGAATAATGAGCTTTAAGGAATTCTATTACATACTGGCTGGGTTGGCCTTAGTAGCCATCCTGGGGATTCTGGTAGCACTTGTAGAGGTTATCTGGGAAGATTGGAAAGCGAAGAAAACAAAGAAAGGAAAGTCTAATGACTAATGAACAACCAAAGGTAATTTTATTTGGTAAGTGCCCTGTTTGTGGCTCAAAGGAACGCTACTGTGAATCTCTTGGGAATCAGGAGAAGGCGAGGGGGCACATGAGGAAGGAATTAACCTTTTGCCTCCAAGTCATTGATGGCGCTTGTATAGACAAGGGATTGGAAACTAGATTGCCAATGGGAACTAACTTGCCAGCTTACCGTATAACTACAGATATTTGTATGGGCTACCCGACAAAGCCTTGTGGCACAATTTATGTGACATCCATTACTGAGGAACAGCTAATCAAGAAACCGAACATTGTTCTCCCTGGCCCTAGAAATCTACCTTTTGGCGGTATGAACAAAGCAGAAAATAACTAGGGAGGAACTTCCTTTTTCAATTCCTCTTTGCCTAGTCTCTGTAGTAAATCCAGTTCCCCGGATTTCTTCAATCCATTGTTGAAAAGTGCTTGTCTCTGCGCCTGGAAAGCCGCTATCTGCTGGTCAAGGATAGCCAGTTGTTGAGATATTCTGTTTATTTCCTGCTTGACCTTTTCTGATTCGGCGTCCATATCTATTTCCATGTTCCTCCTTACACAGTGGCTATTGTTTTTACCGTTGTGCCGTTATAGTATTTCAAAACATTTTCGCTATCATCATACCAAAGTTCGCCTTCTACCGGACTATCTGTATCTGTCTTGAAAAGTCCTAGATAGCCACCGAGGGTTACTCCACCTTTAAGCCACAAGTCGCCATCCTCATCCAGAATCATAAGTGTGGAAGTTGCTGCTCCTACCCTAGCCAACCATGCATAACAATTACCATCAGCTACGATATTGGTCTGGTCTGTACCACTTAGTTGAGCTACATAAAATGTTTGTATTCCTATCCCAGATGCACTCTTGGTGGTATCAGCATTCATTGCCAAGAATCCTCTAAACTGCATGGCATAACCAGCTAGACCATCGGCGTCTTTCACACCTGTTATTGTAAGACCGCCAGAGGTAGCCTCTGACTTCATCATCCAGCCAAATACAGCAGTTTCAGCTATGAGAGTAGCACCATGAGCTACATCACCAGTAGACTTAAAGACAAGAACGGCATCGTCTGCTGTTCCCTGGTCTATTGCTAAACCCTTTGTTACAGTAGGAATAGTTACAAAGGAACTTGTACCAAGTAGTAACCTATCTATATTTAGTACATCTTGAGAATTCCAATCAAAGTCAGCCCCCGCTTGACCACTGAGGATTGTTAATACCTGCGCACCAGTCAGAGCAGCGATATTACCACTGGTAATCCTGCCGACAAGAGATTGCTCGCCAACTGTCAAGGCTACAGGCGTGTTGTCCGTAGTGGCATAGAGAATCGTGTGGGCGTCAAAAAGGGCAGCATCCAATGCGCCACTAGATGTCTGGTCTGGGGTAAAAGTAGGCCATGCCATTTAACTCACCACGTTTCCTTTAATAAAGCGTTCTACTCCATAGGCATCAATATAATGGAACTCTGTTTGGATTATTTTAATCGCCCCTATACTCTCTGCTGCTACATACGTTAAGGTCAAGATAGGGAAATTACCACCAACATAAGTGCCGTCAAAGGCTACCCATTCCTCATTTTGTGCTCCATTTACTTTTGGTGTGGTGGCACTTATTTCCCTAGAACTCCTTATAGCGAACCTTATATCACCAGCACTAAGTGCATTTCTTATAGCGTCTACGCCAACCGTGTTCAAAGTAAACACGTTCCAATCATTAAGAACCATAGCCGAACTGTTAATCACTGTGGCCAAAGCCGTTGTTCTACTGATGATTTCAACAAAGTCAGCAGCTACAAGGACATCTGCTAAATCTGCCCCAGAGACCATCGTAATATCAAAATTAGTATCTGAGTGGTCAGAAACGCCGTATAGTGAAATAGTTGCCCCTGTAATCACAACCCCTGATGGCACAGTAGATAAAGGGAAGGACATGCCAGCACGATAAACATGGTAATCCTCGGCAGGAGGAGCGTGATATATTTGTCCCATCCACACATAGTCATCATTATAGACTTCTGGGGCAGCAGCATTATAGCCGGCAACATACCCCATACCGTTACCATTATTCAAAAAGCCCGAATGACTAGCGTTTATTGCTAATGTCGTCATCTTTACCTCACGCTAATGGCGGATAAACAGGTATTATCATTAAGTCCTGAACGTGCCACTTCTGGACTATCCCCTGATTGATGTAGTCAATTATCTCATTCTGCCCCTTGAATAAAGTGATAACGTCATCCTGCAAAGCGTATATTGTGTTTATTAAATCCTGGCTTACTCCGCCACCTACTACTTGCGTTATCCGTTCCCCTGTTGTATCACCCAGTAATGCGCTGATACTCTGCATATTTAGTTTGCCGAAGCGGATGGTTAAATCAAAACGCCCATCGGTATTGCCTATTCCCAAAGCGCAGTTGAACTGCATATACTGAATATTGCCCACCCTGGAGTCGCCGTTTTCCCTGGAATCCGTTATCTTGATATAATCAAATAACTCTTGCCCGCAGTTCATCGGCACTACCGCCGAGCCTCTTTCCGCAGCTAACTCGTCTCGTTCTATCAGGGCAGCAGCTATTAAGGTAGCCTGGGCATCTGAAACCACCCGTCTGTAAGTCGTTCTTATCTTAGCTCTCAAGGCATAACTGGTGGCGCTTGTAGAACTTCCACTATATTGAGGCGCATGGTCAGGATTAGAACTCACTATCTCCTTATTTGGATTGACGAACCTGTGTCTTAAAGCCTTACTGAAAAATGTATGGTAGGTATCTACGTCAAGTCTAAATTCGTAGTCATAGGTTGTCCCAGAAACAGTAGGTTGGAAAATATGAGTCGCTCCATCGGCTTCGGCTCGTCTATGACAATGAGTATAAGCAAGGAGTTCACTTATTTTGCCGTCTCTGTTTTCATTTACCGCAACAGAGAAATAGTCGGCTGGAATGAAAGCGTTGATGATACTGTCATCATAGCCGGTATCGTAGGTCAAGGTCACGGCGGGATAGCTGGTATAGGGAGACAACGTAGCGCCAGCAACAGCATCTAAAAGTGTCTTTACTGTACTGGTATTTGTATCTTCCTGAGTGTATTTTGATACCGCCTTGTCCCCCGCCAGGTCATTAGGGATACCAATAAGGTACAGGCGGCAGGTCAACTGGGTTTCCGATGATAGAAACTCTTGTGCATCTACCTTCAGGGGCGCTCTTGGCGCATACTCATCCCCTGAATTGCCATCCATTTCCCATGTGACTGTACCATCGGTCTGAGTAACCCCTAATGCCGTTCCCCATGTCGGCTCAGTGGTAGCATGTGAAGCCCCCGCCACAGTACACCTGTACTGGTAGCCATTGATGGTATTAGGAATAACCACATCGTCAACCGAATAGGCTGTATTAGCTACCCAAGCTGAACGAGCAACGGCAGTATAGTAGCCAAAATAAATCTTGCCTTGAAATTGCTCAAAGTTGAGGTCATTCAGAGCAAAATCACTATTATCAAGCAATACCTCCGCTACCTCAGAGTCTTCCTCTATGGTAAGTTGGCTTTTAATTATCCGGGCCATGTCATAACCACGGGTAGTTTGCCCCGCCCGTGACAAAACAATCTTCCAGCGTGGCTCGTAAGCCCCGCCCGTGACAAACATTGCTTTTTGTGCCGTCAGAAGTGTGTTTGAGAGCGTTTGCATTAAAAATCCTTACGGCATTGACATACTCGGAGCAGTATCCAGATATTTTAGTCTCTTGAGTTCGCTAAGAGCATTGTCGTAGTGGAGTTTTCCCCACTCATACATATAGCGGTAAATATTCTGTCCAAAGCCGATGCGGTTGATATAGTATCGGGACTTGCTTATCGCTGCCTTCCCCGCTACCAGGTCAGCATAGATTCCTTCTAGTTTGTAATCCATCGTATTGCTGATAAAGCGCACGGTAGTATCATCCACAACCGCATCCGAAAGCGGTGGCCAGAAGGACACATCGCTCTCTCCACTGGTCAGTGTTCTCTGATAATCAGCAAAATAGATACCCCTTACACCATCAATTTTGAAAGGTGCTCCCTTCAAGATAATGTCGTTGGCAGTCATATCGTCTACATGGATTGAAGTTACTCCCGCAGCATAACCAGCCACTAAATCTACCTTGCCTAGCAGAGTAGTGAGTTTAGACAACCAGTGGAGCATAGCAAAGTAAATCCAGACCTCATCAGGAGCATCGGAATCCTTAGTGTTTGGCGGTTCTGTGTCTACTTTGAGACGCAGGATATTGTTTTCCTGCATTTCCCATTGCCCTGGTTTCAGAAAAGAAGGGGGGTCTTGCAGAATGGGGTACTCTATCTTATCAATGTAAAGCCAATCCAGAAGCCGACTACCTAAAGCTCCATCAAGTTGCTGTGGTGCTTCCAGATTGATTTCCTTGCTATCCGTGCAACCCTTATTGAACATCTGGTAAGATTCCCCGGAAACCATGATGTCTTTTGAAAGAGTCAACCGAGTAGCCGAGACATAAGCCGTGACTTGTGCCCATGTGCGGTCGGTCTCATTATAAATCCACTTGCCCACATCACCCGATAGGAATTGGTCAAGAGTGGTATCAACCAAAGCACTAGCCGTTGTTGCCGTTGCCGTTCCTCGTCTGCTTTCAAGATTGAACTCAGCCTTGTAGACATAGGGAGAATACTGAGCGATTTCTCTCTGCCCTTCAGTCATAGCTGGGTCAATTTCGGCAGTTGTAAATAGAGCGTTCCCAGAATCCTGTAATTTTTGCTCTATCAAATCCCGCATGCTGGAATAAGTCTCAGGATAAGCCATATCTCACCCCCTTATAGATTGAAACCACGAACCACAAAATCTCTGTCTGATGCTTGAGCTTGACTTGATAGAAGTTTGATAAACCTGACTGCTCCTATCTTGAAGATTATCGCTTTACTCGTAGTCGCTGCTACTGTCGCCTGGAGAACATCGGTATCAGCATCGCTATCAAGAAAATCGTAAACAGGGTAGTAAGTTCCGCCTGAACCCTTTGCTACCTGAACACTGATTTGAGTAGAAGTTATTGTTGGAACAAGAACCAACAGATGAGTAAAGTCATGCCCTAAATCAACCTCATCGGAGAGTGTAGTGCTGTCAGATATATCTATCTGACAATCCTTCCAAGCACCTATTTTGAATACCCCTGTATTTGCCATTTTATATTACCTCCTACATCATCCTTTTCTTTTTGATTGGACCCGAAGCCATGTCTCTTAATTCCTCTTCAGACATGGAATCCTTCATTTTACGACAGGCTTCTTCGGCTTCAGGACTATTGAACTTTGGCTTATCGCCCCTTTTCCATGCCAAAGCCATTCCTGCCATCCTACGCTGGGACTCGCTATATGGACTCATACCATCCCCTCCTTTGTTATTTGGTCAAGAGTTTTCTTTCTCTTTCCTTTTGGCACTTTCAAAGTCTCACTAACTACATTCTTAAGAGCTACAGTAGCCAATCGAGGTTCGGCTTTTTTAACTCTTTCCTTTTCCCCCGCTATCGCTGTTTCAGCTACATAGTCAACTTCTTCCTTTTCGAGGGCACCAAAACTGGGAATAAGAATAGGCAAGCCACCCGTTTCCTCAGAACCAATATAACGCCCCCTAGAACCACTGCCAAGCGGTAGATGTTCCCTTTCGTGTATTATTGCTGGTGACGGCATAGATACTATTTTACCACACTGTAGCGAGCAAGAAGGGCATGGGGCTGCATTTGGGCAACCCACAACACTACTTAACACCTCGAAGACTCCGTGACTAGAGCAAAAGTATTCGTATATCGGCATTCTATCCTCCAGTTAGTCCCTGCATCGCCTCTACTAGTGCAATGATGAAGGTAGTGTATGCCCCTAGTCCGCCAATACCATAGCCGACTTGCTTCCTGGAGAATTTGATAGTCGGGTAACAGTTTTGTCTAGTATAGCAAGTTTGTTGAATCGCCCGGACTTGCCTGGCTAAGAACTTCTCCGGCTCATCAAAACCCTTTATCATATCTTCAAATTCAAGGTCGTTTGCTATCTTATTGCCGTTTGTCATCGCCGTCTTCCTTCCTTAAAATCATTTCTCTCAGTGCCTCATTGGCTTTCTTTATCTCATCAAGAACCTCAGCGAGTTCGCTTTCGGCGCACCTTAGCTTGATGCACAAATCTAAGAACTTTTGCTCGTCTTCCTTTTCCATACTAACCATCCGAACATGCGGACTGCCAGATATTCAATCCAAGCTACGATATGTCGTTCCCGCCGATACTGCCATTCTGTGAGCATTGCCTCTAGGAAAATATCGTCAACTTGTTTACGACTTATTTTCTCCCCTTGTATCTTTTTGCTGTGGTAAAGCCAATCGTGCAGGACAGGACTCTTATTGTACTTTGACCAATACGGTAAGAAAAAGAGGAACTTGGGAATACTGGCAAAGTCGGTTTCAAAACCTTTCGGCACTTTGATTATATGCCTGCTGTTACGACTGCCAATGTGATAGGTAAAAGGACGCATGAGTTCCCAGCGTCTTCCACTTGGCATTGGAGAAACAATCAAAGCTGAGGTAAAGCTACTCAAAGAACTACCCTCTCCAATATTACTAAAACTAGGATAATCACCAAGATAAAGACAATAAATATTCTGTCAAACTTATTCATTTTATATCCTTTATGAAGCGTTCTATGCCAAGCACTATCACTCCTATTGATGCCCCTATCTCTATTCCGAGAATAACAGGATTATGCTCAAATACCGCAATGCCTGCATAGTTGAGAGCCATCCTTATGAACAGGTAAAGAGACAACGTTCCCCATCCTGCCAAAAATCCATCAGCCAGAAGTTCCTTTAATTTCTCCATTACACAGCCACTCCCTTCAACTTGGCTACACTGGCTACAGCTATACTATTACATTTTGATATGCCGGCTGCTGCTACCCCCATATACTTGGCAATGTTAGCCCAGCCTACTGCTTCATTTATATCAAGATTATAAATACTACCAGAGTTTTCGGAAGTCCCAGAGGTAGCGTCATAACTACCTGCATTACCCAGATACCTTAGTGTGCTTACACCTATGGCAACTGTTAGTAAATCCAACTGGTTAGTCTTGGCGGCATCACTATAAATCCCCATATCAAGGGAATCGGCATCCTTGATAAAGTCATTGTAGTAATTGGTGCTTGTAGAGCCTGTATAAGTGTCCAGAGTATCCACAGCCCCATCGTCTACCATTATCCTGATACGATTACCGCCTGTCTGGTAGACATAAGCACAGTAGATAGGGTCAGTGGCGAACCGGGCATTGGCGCTGTTACTGACCATGTGGATAGTGGTATAGAAAGCCCACTCGGTTACTATAAACTGGAAATCATGTGACCAAGTAGTAAAATGTCCTGCCGTAAAGTCTTTGGTAACATCGCAGTTGGAGTTTCTCACCATATCAGTGAAGTCAATCTGGTTTGCCGCTACAGTTAATTTACCACCAGCATCGGTCTCAACATAACCTGTCCAGTCTTGGTATGGGTCAATCAATGGAGAAGACAGACTTGATAGGTTAATCCTTTTTAATGCTTCGAGACCATCAAAAGTAGCCTTAGTACTCAGAACTTTTAATTGCTGGCGGTTGCCGTACATATCCTCAAAGATTTTCTCATCTGGAGGAGTATCCATAATCGTCTGCCAGTCTTGGATAGAATACTTCGCCTTCTGTATATTACCTTTGAGCCGAATATACTCAATCTTTAGCGGTCTGTCCGCTTCCCGATATAGTCCTCTAAATTTCTTCCACGCCCCCGACTCAATATACCGCTCGGTATCGGTTTTAGCCAAAGCACCAAAGTCATTATAGACTTTCCGCTCTTGCTCACGAAGCGAATAGATAGCCAGAAGTTTATCCACATTGAATTTAATCGTATTCGGATAAGTAATCATACCAACTCCAAGAAGTCCAGTGTCGGGTTGAAGTACATTATGTCGGCAGTATGTCCAATTCCTATAATCTGTACAATATCGCCTGAACTAGCGGGAATAGTCTTGGTCGGCGCTGCTGCGGTTGTATCAGAAAGATAGACCACCGAACCTACGGTGAAGTCATAGGAATCATCCCGTATCCAACCACTTGTCAGGAATAAACCTGTGGCGTCTTCAGCTATAGTAGCAAGAGCTATTGCCCATGCTGGGTAGGTTACGGTAGCATTAGTCGCCAGGGCCTTCTCCATCTTGCCGTCTGCGCCCTTATAGCAAATATCGCCAAAGACTAAAGCCGTACCGGCAGTCATTGTTACTACTCTCCCAGCGTAGGTATGGTCACTACTTGCTGGAATCGTGTCCTGGATAACCTTTGTCTCAGCAAGAGTAAATCCAGCAGCAGCAACAGCAGCCACAGCCTCAGCATCAGTGTATTTGGTATGATGAGCAGAGACATTGGCATTGTGGTCGAAAGCCCAATTAGAAGTAGGTGCTTTGGTCACTTCGCCATTAGCAGGTGAATCTTCAAGATGGTCAGTAATCGCTGCGGGCTGCTCTGTTACTTTAGTGGAAGCATTAAGAGAAGCATAACCACTGACTGCGCCCTTCTCGGATTCCAGTTGATATTGAGTATGGTCGTCATCCGTAAGACCATCTAAGGCAGCACCGTGGTCTATCTTACCCGCTTGTGCTCCTGCGGATTGATGAGAATGGTCAGCATTTTCTAGCCTGTAGCCAGTATGAGGGTCGGCAGCGCCAGCATGGTCAGAAACGGCTGTGGCAACTTCGACATCAGTCGCCAATAAAGTATCTAACTGTGCAGCAACTATCACCCCATCAGCATCTGGGTCATAGACAGCTTTGGTCATATCGCCTGCACCGCCAGCATGACTGTGAAGTGCTGTCACGCCGCCACCACTCAGTTCATCCAGGTTAGACTTCTGTGCTGAAGTCATCCCCTCATTGACCATATAGGTCGTCTGTAGTTTTTTGTCCTTTATCCTGGCATTATTTATCCGGTCTATCTCATCAAGAAGCCAATCAACATCCTTCTTGATTCCTGCCATTGCCTCTTTGATGGAGTTCATGTCATCTTGACTGGGAACAGAAGGTCGCGAGGATAAATCATCAATCCTGGAACTGGTTTGTTCAATCTTGCCGTTTAAGTCGCTTACTTTAGAATCAAGTGTCTTTTGTTCGGAAGTCAGGTTTTGAACCTCTTTATTATCTACAAGCCGAGCCGTCTGAATACTGGAACTCAGTTTGGCAATATCCTTACGTATAGAGTCCAGTTCCGAGCGCATCATCTTCTTGAGATTATCCGTTTCCTGGGCTTTCTCGGTAATCGTTTTTAAGGCATCAACCAGTTCTTTATTATCAACTGCCTTAGAGGGTACTTCCCTTTTGCCCTTTGTCAAATCTGGTGCTTCAATCAGTTTGCGCATAATTTACCTACACCGCCTGGAATCCTACCAGCAATCCTTTCTTGAAAGTGAATTTGTATCCGCCGACTGTTCGCTCACCTGTTAGTCCAGCATCTCCATCAGCCGATACGGTGCCAGTGAAGTTTATGTTGCCGTGAGTAGGGTGACTATGGGATGTGTCGGACTTACCAGCAAGCGCAGAAGTTAGTCCAGTTATAGCTTCAATTGAAACAGGAAGTAAGGTATCATACTGCCCCGAACCTGGATTATAGACATACAAACTACCGCTTTCAGGGTCTACTCTTATCCACTTCGTTCTGTCTGGGTTGGTATTTATCCACGCATCCTCTGTTTCTATACCATCTGCCATATTTCACCTCCCTTTAAATGGAGAGTTTGGTAACTCTCTTTGTTCATCCGCATATTCCTTTACTGCCTTTTTGACAGCAGAATCCTGCACCATCTTTTGTCTATCGTAAACCCGAAGTGGGTCGTTATAATCCAATTTCTCAGTGTGATGAATCCTGAAGAAGCCAATCTTTGAAAGAACTCTCTTGCACAATGTGGAACACAGAAGACAGTTTATCTCCTCAGTTTGGTCAAAGGATACCCTTCTGATTTCGTAAAGACTACCGCATTTAGGACATCTGTACTCGTAAATCGGCATGTTATATGTCCTCTGGTTGTAGTGGTTTCCCCCTATGGACTTTCGCCAACATCTCTGGATAGGGCAACTTTGGAGTCAATTCTGAATTGCCTTTGCCCCATTCTGGATTCTTTTTTATAATCCATGTTCTTTCACGATGAAAGCGAAATATCCTTACTTTATAGGCAATTTTTAATCCTTGCCTATCTCTAAAAAAGCTAAACTGGAATCCAAAATAAAAGCCTTTTCTCACTGTTTGGACGGAGGGAGGGGAATTACCCCCTCCCTCTACTCCTCCTATTCGTTAGCGTCAGAAGGTCTAAACGGATGCCCGCACTTGGTGCATACTGTTAGCCCTTCTGTCTTTTGTTCCACGTGTTCCTGACAAATAGGACAAATCTTTTTAGCCATCTTCTACCTCCTTATTCTATCTGAAGCATTATCATGGCATCGCCGTAGTTGCCGGAGTACATCAGGTAGCCGGCTCTTTGGTTGGACTGAGCATCTGTGTTGATGCCTTCATCAGCCATACGGATAGTGCCGTCAATATGGAAGATTACATCTCTATCTCTCGCTGCAGCACCAGGCCATGTGCTGTTTACCCATGCCCAGTGTGGCCCTTGCACCTTGCCCCAGAAGTAGTAAGCCGAAGTGATTGGTCTTTCAATACAGCAAGCGAAATGCTCAAACCCCTGCGAGTAAGCTCCGGCGTTCCTGATATTCCTCCAGGGATTCGGGTAGGCTGCCAGAGTACCACCAGCAGCGTAGGCATAGATGAATGGCTCTGTGACGTAGAGTTTGTAGGTATTACTGATTTCAGCATCACTCTTCCATATATGATGGAATACGTCATAGGTGCCAGAATTGGGTATTGCCAGATAGCCGTCCTGCCAGTAGTCCTTCGCCCTTGCGTTAGTGGCATCGGTGATGACCACGGTGGTATCGCCGACTGCGATTGCTGTAGCCGTAGTCTCGGCCACATCGCCTGTTACTCCCTCAAGGTATGTGTAGCGATTGATTTTAGCTGCCAGTGGGTTCGTGATGGCTGCCCCCGCCTTACAGAGACGATACAGGCTACCATTCTCGACCATGCCTTTGGCGCCAACATGGAGTGCTCTTGTCGCAGCATACTCATTGATAACTGCTGCGTAGGATAAAGCTGCTAAATATGGGAAACTCATTTAGATTACCTCCTTTTACTTCTTTCCTCCCCCACCACCCTACTTTTGACCGTGCTTGGTTCTCATGTGTCTTGCCAGACCTATGAATGTCTCGAAAGGTTGCCCTTCCCTGGGACAACCTTCAACCTGACAAACAAGGGGATTTGCTTGTTGGGCAGGCTGAGGTTTATCTGTTTCCGTTTTAACGGTCTTTACTGCCTCATTCAACTGCCCTTCAAGTTCCTTGACTCTGGCCTCCAGAGTAGCCTGAGATTCTTGATTCGGCTCTTCGCCCGGTGGCCAAAGCCTAAAGCCCTTCTTGACATAGTGGTTCATGTGCCACGCATCGGCTGGCAAGGGTGTAGTCGGGATATATATTGGTTCTTTTTTCTCCTCCACTTCACCGAGAGCAACTCGCCTTCTTATCTCCTTTGCTATTTCAGGAGTCAATGGCTTCAATTCCTTTTCTGTGCTCTTCTCAATGAAGGAAGTGACAGTCGCAGGCCGGTAATAGACACGTGTTTCCATCGTACGACCCTGAACGATGTCTCCTGGGTCATGTATATCCTGAAATGGTACTTGGGCTATACTTTGTGTCACTTTCTTATTACCTCCAATTTTCTATATTCGCTTATGAGTTTTCACTCATTGCAACGAGTTGTGATTCCAGTTCTCGGATACGCTTTTGTAGAAGTTCTCGTAGTGTTCCAGTTGAATGGTCTTTAGGTAGTAAGGCAACGAGATTTTCAGGGCGGTTATCGTCCTTGATGCCATTAAGGTGATGAATAAGATACCCCTCTGGAAGTGGCTGACCATGTGCTTGCTCCCAGACCAAGACATGCTCCGCAACATATCGGTGATGGTATTTATCTGCTCTCGGATGTTCTGGCATGTAAATATAGACATACCCATGAAAGCCTTTATATCTACCACCTTTCCAGAAATTGTTGCGTTCACGCTTGAAGCGACAGGATAGACATCTACCTTGCCCTTGCAATGAACCTCTGCCAACTGGCTTACCGCAATCAATGCAGTTGCCAACGAACCGTCTTTTTGCATCTGTTTTTCGCCCATATTCCCGATGTTTGATTGGGCGACATTTCGAGCAAAACTTTGCATCAGACCTCTTAGCCTCAAAGATTCCACCACAAAGTTGACATTTAGCATCCATTCTATGCCTCCTAGTAGGATTAAAGCAGAACGGATGCTATTAGTCAACCGCCTTACGAAGCCCATATTATTTCACCATCCTCTAACTGGTTGGTGCCGTAGCATCGAATAAGAGATACCTCATTCTTGTTACTTCTCTTTAGAGAGGACTGGTCATTTCTGCCAGTCTCTTGCAGTTTCCTGCAAGGTCGGACTATTTCTTCTACTTCGCAGTAGTCGGGTGTATAGTCTCTACACATTTTGTTTAGCACGAGATTCCCATATTCAGATGAACTTAGGGTTCCTCGTTTAGCCCGATTTGAATACGGCAAGTATCGTCTACCGTATCCCCCATCTTCCTCTACCATTGCGTAGTCGGCCACGATACCGATTTCCCAGCCTCTCAGGGAGTCATCGTAGACCATCCACGTATCCGGCTCCCAGCCAACCACATAGATAAAGGCTTCCTTTGAGTACAGAGCACCATAGGCATCATCGCTGGAGTCAATAGAGATGTTGGCATCATGGAAAACAGGTACGCCATTCATCTTTATGATACCAGCAAAGTGATTCTGGAGTACCGACTCCTGATAGCTAGCTGGCATGTGACTTGTCCCTGGTGTAGCGATAGCGTCCACGATGGTATTGAGGGTATGAGGATGCAGGACATAGGACATTGGCATAGGAGCGGGTTCAGACTGACCTATACACTGGGTAAAGGAGGCAGCAGCATAGCCGAGTCCAAAAGCGGTGTTGGCATTGCTCAAGCCGTTATCAAGACCAGAGTAAAGAGTCAAGCCGTCCTGGTCCATCTTTTTGCCCATACCGTTACCAATAACCCTGCCGGCAGCACGGGCTACATCCTCGGTAAACTGTTTTCTCAGTTTCTTGGTAACGATGACCTTGCATCCCGCCTCATTGGTAGTGTGGGTTGTGCCGGTGATACTTAGTGTCTGAGCGTTAGCCATGTCCACACCATCAATCAAGCCTTCAGCAGTAATCGTTCCGAACTTTGGCACGTAGTAGCTCTTTTCATCCTTACCCATTCGGTGGACACTGACGGTATTTTTGAAAACCTGAATTGGCTCATAGGTAAATCTTGCTGCTCCAATCATGGCCCTAGACCCAGCAGCCAAATCAGCAGCAGTTGTAGTTGCCATTTACTTATCCTCCTAGTTTAGATATTTTTATTGAATCTTTTGGCAGCCTCTTGATACTGTTCGTAGGAGATGTCACCATGAATAAATGCCTCCTCATAGTCCTCAAATGTTCGGAATCCCCTCGTTGCAGTACGACCGCCGCCAGCAGCCCTAGTTTGTTGTCCTTTGACTGCTGGTTCTTTTTCAGCACCTTCTTCCTCTTCTTTCTCTTCGGATTCATCCTTCGGTACGGACTTAGCTATCTGTTTCATCCGTTCAAGGTTATAAGTGGTTCTGCCATTTTCAGCCGTATCAGTACCTATCTGAAGGAGGAGAGTCGCCGTCATACCGCTTGACTTGGCTAGTTCATTGGCCAACTCGGTAGCCTCTGCTTTCACCGCCTTGTCTATAGCAGCCTGATGTTGAGTCTTCTCGTTCTCCAGTTCTGAGCGTGCTTTATTGACTTTTTCCCACTCATCTTCCGCCTGGTGCTTTAGACGGACTGAATCCACTAGGTCAGGTGCTCCTTCGGCAGCCTTCAGTTCTTGCTCCCTCTCTCTCTGTTTGAGAGAACGAATCGTGTTCTCAAGGTCAGAGAGGCGTCTACTCTGAGAATCATACTGTGTTTTTAGAGTGGTATGTGCTCCAAGAGTAGTCTTTAAGGTTCTACCAAGTTCCTTAGCAGCCTTTGCCTGACTAATCAGGTCTCTGTGTTCCTTTGAGGATAACTTTACTTCGGTATCCTCTGTTTCCTCGGTTGTCTCTGGAGTAGTTTCGTGGGTGGCTTCCTGAGTTGTTTCCTCGTCAGTCCGCTCCGCAACGATTTCGTCCTTTATTTTAGCCATTATTTATTAAAACCTCCTATTTTATTTTATTCTTAATGGCTGTTTTTAGCGTCTCATTCCTACCAGTTTTTCCTCTATTTCACGCTTTAATCTGTTTATTTCTTCTCTTTTCCCCGCTAATGTTATTCCAACTCTTTCGGCTTCTGCCATGTTCTGGTCTATATCATATTGTTCTATTGTCTTTGAGACAGCACCGATAATAACCAACCAAGCATCAAAATCGGGATGACGCCTTCTAAAGGCACGCCTTGCTTCAGCTTTAGAAGTTTTAGGGTCGCCTATAATATTGTCGTAAATCTGATAAAGCTGGAATATAGCCTTAGTTGGTACACGGCTAAAGTCTTTTTTCTGCCATTCGCCTTTATCAACCATATTTCTGTAAAACTCAGGGTGTTCAAGTAAAAACCAATCATCAGCAAACCAGTAATCCTCGCCGGTGGGCTTGCCTTGATACAGAATTTCGCTATAAGCCACGTAATCGGGCACTAGATGCTCTTGCCCTATGAGTTTCAGATAGCCTTCCCTTTCTGTCCTGGCTTTTCTAAACTTGGTATTGCGGGCAAGCAGTGCTTTTCTGGCAATAGCACGCTTATCCTCATCAGCGATATATTTCGGTGAAGTGCCCTTGCCGTAATCATCCCACTCATCAAACATATCCTGAAATTCAGAATAAATCTCGTCATACCGCTTATCTGGCACTTTGGCAAGGTCAATCTTATCAAGAACACCATCTCCCATGATTGTTGAATCGGTTAAAACCGCCTCAAGGTCGGGATTATCCAGAAGGTAATGCTCTTTGACAAACCCCTTGTCAGGAAGTTCGTAGAAGTCCACATATTTATCACGGAGGTTGTCAGTCGCTTCAGGTATCCGCAAACTATAGAAATCTCGTTGTCTCCGTGCTATGCGGTAGTCCTTATTTGCTGCCAGATATTTTGCCCTGGTATCACCCTCAACTTGTAAGGCATCGTAGGCTTTGTCCTGCTCCCGCCACGTAGCATTGATTCTCAAAACTGGTTCGTTCCAATCTTTGCCATCATCGGTGAGCATTTCATTATCTAAAGCCCACTTCCAAACATCGGGATGGTCAAGAAGCCAGACTTTAACCTCAGAACTGCTAGCCGTGAACTGGTCTATCGTCTTGCCTCTATCAACCCAAGCTTCAACAATCTTTTTATCAGTAGGAGTCTCATTAGTTCCCTTCTCAATCGCCTCAATCCGCCTTGTATCATCCAAGTATTCAGGCGTTTTGAGCTTCTTGATTGCATCTGCCCTAGCTTTCTCATCCGGTATATAGTCAGGTGAGTCCTTATCCCCCAACTCCTGAATCTTTTTGTAAACATTCCTGTACCCAGTTTTCGTTTTTATCTCCAGCGATGCTATGGGCGTATCCACTTCACCTAACTCCAGATATTTGTTGAGTTCTGGATTCTTTGCCCTTAGCAACTTATCTTCCCAGCTATTCGCTCCGAACTTATCTACCGTGTCCTGCCTTTCAAAGTAGGGTTTAACGATTTCCTTTGGTGGCAGGTAGTCAGTCACTACATCATCAGCTAAATTTAGTTGTTTGATTAACTTTTGTGCTTCATCATAAGCTGCTTGCGTTAATATCTTAGCCTTCCCGCCGATTGCAAGATTGGCATTCTCTTTAGGATGAGATTTCAACCATTCGGTTCTAGGATTTACCATCAGTAACACCTTCTTGTTCTCTGGTAGCGCCTCCAAGAATTTGCCTTTTGCCATTTCATCTGTTTGATTATGATATTTCTGAAGAAGTAGATATTCGTTCATTGTCATGTTCCCCAGATAAGCGTCTGGATACTTCTTGTCAAATTCCGCCAACTCTGTTTCATCGGTAATCAAAGAGCGTTCATACCACTGATTGTAGAACTCAATAAAAGTATCGCCTTTTGTGTAGTCGGCATTTACGCTTATCAATTGCCTGTTAGGTATCTTCTCTATCTCGTCAAGAATCTGAATACCCTCTGCTATAGTTTTCTGCCAGGGCTTATAGCCTCTTGCCTCTGTCATAGTCGCAGGGTCTAAATCTTTCAAATACTGAGCTACCCCAGACCACAAATCACCGAATGTAAAAATATCGGGTTTCTGAATAGAATAAGGTCTAGCTTCTGTATCTTTGGGTTGTCCTAACTGACGATAAAGTCTATCAAAATAGGTGTTATCAAGAGTGACAGGATTAACGCCCATGAATTGACCTATCATCTGTTGCCCAATATTTTCTTTGTATTTCTCACCTTGACGTACAGCCTCAACACCGGCACCTAGAGTCAAAGGTAGGAAGTTCTCAAACTCATAAGCTAGAAAGCGGGCTATGTTCTCAGGAAAGTCACCTTTGACTATCTGTTGTTTGGAATAATCCTTATTCAAAATCAAATCTACCTGAGTGCTAATAGCAGGGCTAAGGCGATTCTTAATATATATTCCTAGTCCTGCAAACGGCAAGGGGAATGGAGAACCTTCTACTTTCTGTGGGTAAACTGCCCTGAATATCGCTCTGTACGGCCCACTGATTGGTATTCTAAGGTTACCAACAAGAATAGACAGGAATTTCCCATTATGCGGGTCGGGGTTAATCGCATCCCAAATCGCCTGCTTAACATCGTCATCATCCCCACCCTCCTGTTTAGCATGTATAGCAGCACTCGTAGCGGATACCACCAATGAGGAGGCAGCCAAAGTAATCAACGTTTTGAGTGACAGACTTTCCGCAGGGGTTAATTTCTGCCTAATCATTGCCTTACCAAGTCCATTAACCGCTTCCGCTATTAAAGTCACTGGTTGCCTGATAAATGAGTAAGATGTAGGTATCGCCCGCAAGAAAGCATGGCGGGCTTGAGATTGCCCTAATCTGGTAGCACTAACCAGAGGATAGACCTGAGAAGCAAGGTTCGCTGCCACAATCTTTGCCTCTAATTCAGGAACACCATGTTTTATCAAGTTTTTATAGTTTCTCTGCCATAAATTGAATGCCCCTCTGGTAACGGTTGTATAAGTCATCTCGGTGAACTTATCAAAAGCAAATTCCTTCCCGAGCACCGTAAAATGTATCTTACTGAGGAATCCAGCAGCGTACTCTTTTGGAGTTCCCGTAAGTCCTCTACCCATGAGAGAGGCAAATTGAGACCATTCATAAGGATTGTTGGCTATGTCATCCGCCAGTGCCTCAACGCTTATGGAGTGGTTCCAGTCATGTTCCTGGATAGTCGTTCTAACACCACCCATCGCAGCCTTCAGTGAACCCCACGGGTCAGCGAGAACTCCAATAAACCCCTGAATAGCGAAGGGAGAGAAGTCTCCAGAAAATGTCTGCCCTCTCCATTTCTCTATGAAGTTGAGGGCAGGGTTATTAGTAACTTTCCTTGATTCTTTTATCAGATTAGCTTGCTCTGCAGGGAAGTACCGGTACAACCCTTCCTGAATAAAGACATATGGTTTGAGATTAGCTGCTTCCCATGCTGGTTTGAGACTTCTAATATCTTCTCTAACGGATGCTATCTCATTTTGAACAGCCTCAACATCCATCCCCTTACGGATACCAGTCTTTAATTTCACATCAAGTTGGTCTTTGAGTTCGGTCAAATCAGTAGCTTCAATCGGAGAATTAAGAAAGTTGAAGATTGCCTTATGAACATTGGATTCTATTGTACCTGCACTACCTTGAAGTGAACTTATCCTGGCTTTCAAAACAGACATCTTCTTGTAGAGTTCAGGATGTGTTTTTTCCATTGCTTCAAGCCTTGTAAATCCACCGATAACAGTCTTATAAGTCTGCCCAGCAGCCGCAGATGCCTTGAAGTTATCCAATCCCTCAAGTAGTTTCTGGACATCCGTCTCTGGCGTGAAGGTCTTATCATGTGCCATGCGCTCCCTGACTGTCTGCCAGACACGTGTCTTTCCTCTGCCCTGAGTAACAGCCCTTATCTCTGAGCCAAGATACTCAGTTACTTCCTCGGAAATATCCACATTAGGTAGAAACGCTCCGCCTTCTTTTGCCGTAAATCTCCCTATCTCGGCATTATATCCAGTCACCACATAATTTAAAAGTTGGTCGTTCCTAGCTTCTATATCGGCGAGAACTCTTTGCTGTTCATTTGAAAGTTCGTATAGTTCAGGATTATCGGCTATATCTTTGAGAGTTCCAGTGATAGGATTCTTGGCTTGCGTTGGAGTACCGAGGAATTTCGCCGTTGTCTTTTCTCCCCTGACCGTATCATTGCCAAATGCTTTCCGTATGTCTCTGAGTAACCTTAACCTAGTGCTTGTTGCCCAGACAGAGACATCACTTTTGGCAGCGTTCTCAGCCACCATAGCGACCAGGACCTTCTCATTTTTCCCAGTCATCTTTAGCCCGGGTTGCTCAAACTCTAGCAATTGTTTTAGACCAGGAATCTTCTGGAATAGCCTGGTCATATTGCCAGCCTTATCCTTCTCAACCTGTAACTGTGACTGGATACCAATTCGGGTTATCTCACTGCCAGTAGGTTCAGGTTTGATGCCAGAGGGAGTCGCAATCGGAGCATCGGGTGGTGGAGGTTCTGTTGGCGGAGGTGTTACTGATTGCGGAGGTGGAGATAGTGGAGGAATAACCTCTTCAGATACTTCTTCAGGTATTATTGGCTCAACCATCTGCTTTTTAATTGTCGCTTCAGCCTCTTTAATTCTTGCCCGTTCCTTGCGAATCTGCTCTACCCTGTCCTTAATCTGGTCAACAGTCATGCCCCATTTATCAGCAAGTTCGTCCAGGACATTAGTAATTGGGATTCTATTGTATTCCTTTGTTCCTTTTTGGGTATAAAAACTCCAATCCTGGTCAGGTCTGATAGCTTGTGCCTGTTTGACAGTGAAGTAAGAAGGGAAACTTCGTTCACTGATAGAAATAAAGGCGGTCAGGTCTACATTCTTGCCACCCAATTTGAACTTTGCTTGTGCCACTGGGTCATTCTCAGGGGCAACTGGTTCAGGCTTGACCTGTTGCCCCAAATCAGGATAGTCCTTTAAGACTTCAGGGGGCACGGGTTTGCCTTCAGATAGAGCTTTCTTTATTTGGTCTTCATGCCACTGCCTGGCCTTATCAAAGTAACCTGCTTGTTTAGCTTTTTGTGTCGGGAAATCTCTCTCTGCTATTTTTAGCATTTCTTCCCTTGTCATCTGCCAGGGTTGCTTAATCTCTTCGGGTTTACCCTCTGGGATAGTAAACCCCGCTTCTGGTTTAGCCTGTGCTTCTGTTAGCGCTTGCTTCATTTTGGGAGTTAGTTTCTCTATTATCCCAGGCGTATTCTGTATCGCCAAAGCAGCAGCACCAGGAACAGAAAAGGCTGCCAATTCTACAAGTAGTTGTCGGACTGAAGGTATCTGGAATTTCTGGTCGCTCAATCCTAAAGATTGTAGTATACCGTGCCCAACATCGGCTAATCGCTCTTCCAGCATCTCTTCCAGAACGCCGTTATAGCCCAATTTCTCAAAAACTCTACGAACATCATTGGCACTACTCCCAGGATTAGCCGTCTTAAACGCCTTGAACAGTCCTACCTTAACCAGTTGCCCTTTCACAGCGCTGGTCAGGGGCGTAAACAGCCCCCCCATTCTTTCACTGACAGTTTCTATCCATTGTTCTCCAAGTGCTTTTACGGCACTTCGCAATACTGTCTCTTCATCACCAGTAAGAGTAGCGGTCAACTGTTTCTCAAGAATAGCTGCGGGTATTCTGGTGATACCGGCAGGAATAGTCTGTAGAGTACCGCCCGCCAATATTCCAGTCACTTCTAATCCATATGTGGCTAACTTCCCCTCCAGTATTTTAAGACCAGTCCTGGTTGCTATCCTCTTTAATGCTTGTTCCCCCGCCTTTACTGTAGCGGTTTTACCAGCCGAGAATATACCGCCCGTAGTAACAAATTCACCAGCGAAAGGCACTAATTGAGAGATAATATCCGCCACTTCATAGCCCCATGTGGTATCCATCTGGGAGCGACTAACATAATCTCTTAGTGCCAGCAAATCATCTTTGCCAATCTCTCTTCCCGCTTCCAAGTCCTGAGCGGTTTTCATTAGCTTCCCAAGAGTTATTATCTCTACCCCGGAAGCGACAAAAGGGACTAACTGTGTCGGATTTTTCCGTAATTCCTTGACCCTATTCAGCCATGTAGCGGTAGGTAATTCTCCTGGAGCTAAAGGCACACCTGGTATTCCCTTTGGTACTCTGGTACTGAAGTAGTCCTGCAATCCTCTGTCGGTTATCTGGGGGTAAAGTTGCCTGACCAATGCCTCGGTGTTCTCGTTCCTTCCCGCCGTAATCAGACTACGCCTGAGTGCATCGGGACGCTCGGTGTAATACTTAACCATCTGCTCTGCATTGCCAGTTCTGACAGTAAGAGGTAACGCTTTTATAAAAATCCGGCTGATTTGAGGTATGGGAAGGATTTCATCTTTTATTTCATCGGGGATACCGAAAGCATCAAGCAAAGCCAGTGTATTCTCATTCCTACCCTTTGTCTGGAGTTCAGTCACAAATACATCTGGCCGTCTGAGTGCCTTATCCTGTAGCCTGTTAAGAATCCCAGTCGGGTTTTCATCAGGAGAGAACTCACCACCCCTGATGAACTTTTCAGGATAGATTTTCTCCAATGCCCCACGAATGGCATTACTCCTATCTCTTGCCAAAACTTCCGGTTTTGGCAACACCGTCTCAGGTGTTGCTTCAGGAGGTCTTGTCTTTTCAGGCGTTTTTATGAACTTTTCTATCTGTTTAACTGCCATATTCTAAACCTCTGGCAATTTTGGCTCTCTCTGTTTTTTCAAAGCGGCCAGTAATCTATCACCAAGAATATTCGGAGACTTAACAATTGGCTTGGCAAGCGCCTGATTGATAATATCCTGTGATAACTGTTTCAACTCTTCGCTTATGAAGGGACTCATCCTTTTGTCTCCTCCTCAATCTCTCCAGCACCAGGTGGCTCGGCCTTTCTGGTCGTTCTGACCGCTCCCTCTACTGGCCCGCCACCACCCAGCATTAAAGCCTGTGACTTCTCCTGCGGTGACGGTTCAGGTGTCTCAATTCCAGTCATCTCACCTAATTGTTCACGGACTTCTCCAGAAAGAACCTGCCCTACCTCAATCAGGAGAATCTTAGCCTCATCCATCTTGCCTTGTTTATCTAGTGCCTGCGCCATCTGGAAAAGAGTCAGTGCCCGGCTAACCTTCTGTGCTGTCTGCACAAGATATTTCTCGTCAATATCATCATAGTCCTTGTACTTCAGAATTGTCTTGCGGATGCTTCTGTCATCCATCCACCTGGCAGCCATACTCGCCAAACCATAGGTGGCTGATACCTCTTCAGGCAAATTGGGTACATATTCAAAATCAACTGTATAGTCACCCTTAAGGTCATCTGCGGTATAACTTCTCTTGTTACCAGTACGACCTATATCAGCCGTCATTCCAAACGTGATGAATTGCCACCGTGCTTCCTTAAAAAGTAATCTCTTAAACCGTGCCATTGTTTTAAGTCTCGGCGTAAACACCTGCTTGGAAGCGCCTGCCAGGGTAGCAATAGCCACCTGGGAAAGCTGGAACTGGAGATTGCCCCAGTCTATATTGCTGATAGAACCACGTTGTATAGCTCCAGCGAGCGTTGCCATGAAGAATCTGGCAGCACCGATTATATCGGGCCCCTCCACCTTATCCAAGCCCTCGGTTGTTTTAAGAGCCAGAACATTTCCTAGCCGGTAAATCGGGTTTGCAGGCATCTTCGTACCCGATTCACTTTTAAGCACCTGTGGCGGCCGGAGCGATAGCATATTCATACTTTGTAAAATAGAGGTTATCTTATTAAGATGCGGATAAAGGTCTCGATTAGCACTAAAGAGAGAGTCTCCCCTCATTCTTAAAGCTCTCTGCGAAGTGTCCAGAAAAGTGCCTTGCTGACATAACTGGATAACGAAAGGAGGATGCCCAAGTTTATTGGGGACAGCCTCATAAAATTTATTGTCTAGGAATACGATTTCTTCCTGTCCATCCCAATAATCCCACCGAGTCACAGATTCTCCCAGTGGTTTATAGTCAGGATATTCTTCACTGCACATATCCCTATCAAGAGTATCCCAGAAAGCAACCCTGGATAATCCCCTTTTGCCCAGTCCGTAAATCATCTTGCGTCTATCCACCGGTAGAAAGTCGGCATTAAACCCACTTCTATCCTGTGATAAGAGAATCCTTACGCAAACTCCCCCTCGGATACCTATTTGCTCCCAGAAATATGAATCCATGTCGGGCAAGAGGATTTCGTTTAGATGCTCATTGCCCATATAAGTTATATCATTCCACCAGTCCTCAATGACTTTAGACTGGTGCCCATCAAGTGACTTCCCATTTCGTTGTCCGTTTATCTCAATAACCTCTTCCGACTCATTGAGTACCGCCAGTACCCTTTCGCCATAAACCCGGGCATCGTTCATGGTGACATGCTCTGAAGCCTCCAAAACGTTACCTTCGGGGTCTAAAAGAGTAAAAGGCTCTCCTGTCCACAGTTTCTCGTCCTCATCCATACGGGGGAATATATGCTTACCCCACTCCATGTTGACCGAGTTAATCCAAGTCATAATCTTGTCATCGGAAACAGGCGGAATAGCAGGAGCTAAAGAAGTTGATTGCGGAACCGCTTTAGTACCCCTGAGGTCTGCAATTTTGGTCATTTTAACCCCTTATTCTCATACTTGGCGCTATTTCATAATCGCCAGACACCATTCTCGATGTGAATGTCGTGGCTAAATATCTTAAACACGCAATTAGATGGTATTTTGGTTCGTCTTTTATTTTATTAGTCGGTTTCTGGTCTTCATCGAGAACCCACATGCAATCAGCAATTTGGCTGAGCAGAAAGTACAAATCATCAAAAACATAGAACTGGTTTTGCTCCATCACCATGATTACCTTGTCTATCTGGGCATTGACCCGCCCGATAGAAGGAGCATTTACCGGCCAACCGCCGGCACGGTATAGCTGTCTTATCTCCTCCTCAGTAGTGAGATTCCCACCAACGGCTATTGCCAACTTTTTGTTTCCAGCTATCTTCTTGAACTCATCAATGTGCTGGGGTGAAGAAAAACCCGCTCCAGGTGCATATTCGGCAAAAGCCACATAATCACCATACCTGAGGTATTTTGGTGCTTCCTTCGGTAAAGGCAACTTCACCTGAGTTACAAATAGAGCTGCGGGATTTGCCTTACCAAAGTCGTGCCCGGAGGAAACAGCCCACTCATCGGGAATTGGAAACCGCTTTATCTTACAAATACTCTCGTCAAATTTAGAACAAACTAGCCACGAAGTTTGTATCTCATCATCCTCAGCTAGAATCTCCCGGCGATATGACTCCCGTGACATATCTCCACTTTGCGTTAGCTCTTTTAATGCCTCTTTGCTTAATATGGGATTATCATAACTGGTAAAATGAAACGCCTGCCACCGACCTGTTTTATCTGCCTCTGCCTTCTTATATAACTTCGAGGCATGCCTCGGGTCCTTGGCCTTGCTTACCCCCTCTGCCTTGAGTGACGGCGGCGTTTCA